>Ga0102962_1000203_pt1 | contig 33758 bp, 37 predicted proteins | sample SalPonF2_C_D2_MG_FD_84519 | JGI IMG/M metagenome (GOLD analysis project Ga0102962, IMG submission 84519) | Salt pond soil microbial communities from South San Francisco under conditions of wetland restoration - Salt Pond MetaG SF2_C_D2_MG ...
CGCCTCATGCGTACCCCGAACGAGGCACCTCGTGCGTCGCGTGCGTTCCTGCGGAGGCCTCGCGGACGGGTGGCGCTCTCTACCGATCCCCGTGCGCGGACGGGCGCATCCCCACGCGTTGACACCCCCCACCACCCCCCGTATACTCTGCCCAATGCGAATCCGTCGGCGTTTGCGGGTGATCAACCTGTGGCAGAGCGTGCTGCTACGAGGGGGTGGCCCCGTCCGCGTCTAGACTCGCGATTCGACTCGTGAGCCTGCAGATGAACGGTCGCGGCCTCCGGCACGGAAGTGCGGAGGCCGTTTGTTGTCATGGAGGCGCCCCCGGGGCGCCGAGCGAGAGGAAGAGCATGAGCCAACCCCGAAACCTGTACGAGAAGGTCTGGCAGGAGCACGCCGTGAGGCGGCTGCGCAACGGCCAGGCCCAGCTCTTCATCGACACCCACCTCATCCACGAGGTCACCAGCCCGCAGGCGTTCGGCATGCTACGCGACCGCGGGCTGGAGGTGCTGATGCCGGAGCGCACCTACGCCACGGTCGATCACATCGTGCCGACCCACACCCGGCTCGAGCCCTTCGAGGACGCCCTGGCCGACGAGATGATCCGCGAGCTGCGCAAGAACTGTGCCGAGCACGGCATCCGCTTCTTCGATCTCGACAGCGGAAGCCAGGGCATCGTGCACATGGTCGGCCCCGAGCAAGGCATCACCCAGCCCGGGACCACCATCGCTTGCGGCGACAGCCACACCGCCACCCACGGCGCCTTCGGGGCCGTCGCCTTCGGCATCGGCACCAGCCAGGTGCGCGACGTGCTCGCCACCCAGAGCCTGGCAATGAACGAGTTGAAGGTGCGCCGCATCGAGGTGAACGGCCGGCTCTCCCCCGGCGTGTACGCCAAGGACGTCATCCTCCACATCATCCGTACCCTCGGCGTCAAGGGCGGATTGGGTTTCGCCTACGAGTACGGCGGCGACGTCTTCGACCGCATGAGCATGGAGGAGCGCATGACGGTGTGCAACATGTCGATCGAGGGGGGCGCCCGCTGCGGCTACGTCAACCCGGACGCCACCACCTTCGCCTATCTCGAGGGCCGGCCGTACGCCCCCAAGGGCGCAGCGTGGGACGAGGCGGTGGAGCGCTGGAGCGCCCTGGCGTCCGATCCGGGTTGCGCCTACGACGACGTGGTGACGTTCCGCGCCGAGGACATCCCGCCCACCGTCACCTGGGGCATCAACCCGGGCCAGGCGATCAGCATCGAGCAGAACGTCCCCACCGTGGAGGGCGCGCCCGAGGGCGAGCGCGAGGCGATCGCCGAGGCGCTGGCCCACATGAAGCTCGAGCCCGGCGCTCCCATCGCGGGCACCAGGGTCGACGTGGCGTTCTTCGGCTCCTGCACCAACGGGCGCGTCTCGGACTTCGTGGAGGCGGCCCGCTACCTGGAGGGGCGCCGCGTGCATCCAGACGTCCAGGCCATCGCGGTGCCGGGCTCGCAGCACGTCAAGGCCGAGCTCGAGCGGCGGGGCATCGACGAGGTCTTCCGTGCCGCCGGCTTCGAGTGGCGCGACGCGGGCTGCTCGATGTGCCTGGCCATGAACCCCGACAAGCTGGTGGGCGATCAGCTCTGCGCCAGCACCTCCAACCGCAACTTCAAGGGCCGGCAGGGCAGCCCGACCGGCCGCACGGTCCTGATGAGCCCGGTGATGGTCGCCGCCGCAGCGGTGACCGGCAAGGTGAGCGACGCACGCGAGGTCTTCGGCGTCGCGCGAGAGGCGGTGGCCTGACATCATGGCCCTCGAGAAGCTCCGTGAGGTCCGCGGCCGGGCGGTGCCCCTGCCCGGCGACGACATCGACACCGACCGCATCATCCCCGCCCGCTACCTCAAGTGCGTGACGTTCGACGGGCTCGGCGAGTCGCTGTTCTTCGACGAGCGCTTCGACGAGGCGGGCGAGCCGAAGGCGCATCCGCTGAACGATGCACATTACGAAGGCGCCACCGTCCTGGTGTCGGGCAGCAACTTCGGCTGCGGCTCGAGCCGCGAGCACGCCCCCCAGTCGATCGCGCGCGCCGGCTTCCGCGCCGTGATCGCCGAGAGCTTCGCCGAGATCTTCTTCGGCAACGCCACCACGCTGGGACTGGTGTGCATGGCGGTCTCGCCCGAAGCGCGCCGCGCGCTGGTTGGCGCCGTCCGCCAGGACCCGGGGCTCGAGCTGGTGCTGGACGTCGAGGCGCAACAGGTGCGCTTCGGCGACCGGACCATCGACGCTCACCTGCCGCCCTCGGCGCGCGAGGCGCTGCTCCAAGGCTTCTGGGACCCGCTCGGCGAGCTCCTCGAGGGGGAGGACGCGGTGCGCGCCGCGGCCGAGCGCCTCGGGCACGTCGCCTCCGGCGCCTGAGCCGGGTGGGCACCACCGCCGGGGCCCCGGGGGCCCGCTGGTCCGAGCGCGGGGCGGCCTACGCGGCCAGCCGCGACCATCTCGCGGGCCCCTCGCTCGCCCGGCTGCTGCGTCTGGCCGACCCGCGCCGCGGAGAGCGCTGCCTCGACATCGGCACCGGCGCCGGCCACACCGCCGCGCGCCTGGCCGAGACGGGCGCCGAGGTCGTGGCGCTCGATCCCGCGCCCGGCATGCTCGAGGCGGCGCGGCGGCGGTACGGCGAGCGGGCGGGCCTGCGTTTCCTCGAAGCGGCCGGCGACGCCACCGGCCTGCCGGACGCCGCCTTCGACGTCGTGACGGCCCGGCACACGCTGCACCACCACGCCGACCCGCGCGCCACCCTGCGCGAGGCCGCGCGCGTGCTGCGCCCCGGCGGCCGCTTCGTGCTGGTCGACGAGATCACCCCCGACCCGCGCGTCGAGGCCTGGTTGGACGCCGTCGAGCGCGCACGCGACGCGACCCACGTGCGCACCTACACCCTGGACGAGTGGCGCGGCATGGTGGCGGAGGCGGGCCTGCAGTGGGCGACGGGCGACGGCTACACCCGCTACCGCATGGAGGTCGACGCCTGGATCGGCCGCATGGGGCTCCAGGCCGCCGAGCGCGCCGAGGTACGCCGCCTGTTCCGCGCGGCCGGGCCGCTCGAGCGCCGGCTGTTCGGCATCGAGTTCGAAGGCGGGGAGGCGGTGCGTTTCGCGCTGCCCATGGCGGTGGTGCTGGCCGTCCGCCCCGCGGAGGGAGAGACGACATGAGCTACCACATCGCGGTCCTGCCGGGCGACTTCATCGGCCCGGAGGTCATCGACGCCACCGTACGCACGCTGGAGGCGATGCAGGCCACCCACGGCCTGGCGTTCGAGTTCGAGCGCCTGCCCTTCGGCGGCGGCGCCATCGACAGCCACGGCGAACCGCTGCCGCAGGTCACTCGCGACGCCAGCAGCCGCGCCGACGCGGTGCTGATGGGCTCGGCCGGCGGCCCGGTCGGCGACCACCCGTGGAACCGGCTGCCCCGCGAGAAGCGGGTCGAGTCCGGCATCCTGGGGCTGCGGCGCCACCTGGGGGTGTACGCCAACCTGCGACCCGTGAAGGTCTTCCCCGGGCTCGAGCGCCTCTCGCCGCTCAAGGAGGCGGTCGCCCGCGGCACCGACCTGCTCATCCTGCGCGAGCTCACGGGCGGCATCTACTTCGGCAAGCCGTCCTACGCCCGCGAGGAGCAGGGGCTCTCCACCATGGTCTACGACCGCTACGAAGTCGAGCGCATCGCCCGCGTGGCGTTCGATACCGCCCGCAAGCGCCGCAACAAGGTCACGAACGTCGACAAGTCCAACGTGCTGGACGTCTCGCAGTTCTGGCGCGACGTGGTGGTGGGCGTCCACCAGGCTGAGTTCCCCGACGTCGATCTCGACCACCTGTACGTCGACAACGCCGCCATGCAGCTGGTGCGCGCGCCCACCGAATTCGACGTCGTCGTCACCGGCAACCTGTTCGGCGACATCCTCTCCGACCTCGCCGCCGTCATCCCCGGCTCGCTGGGGGTGCTCCCTTCGGCCAGCCTGGGCGGCGATGTGGGGCTCTACGAGCCGGTTCACGGCAGCGCGCCCGACATCGCCGGCAAGGGCGTCGCCAACCCCGTCGGCACGCTGCTGTCGGCGGCGATGATGCTCCGCCACGGCCTCGACGAGCTCGCCGCCGCGGACGCGCTGGAGGCGGCGGTCCAGGCGGCGCTGGCACAGGACGCCACCGTCGATCTCGGGGGCACCCGCGGCACGGATGCCTTCACCGACGCCGTGATCCGGGCGCTGCAGGCGGCCGCCGCACCCGTCGCCTGAGCGGCGCCCCGGCCGCCGGCGTGCGTGTCCCCGCTGCGCCGCGCCGCCGTGCGGCGGCGCTGCTCCGGCCCGTACAATGACCGCGATGTCCGCTGATCCGAGCCCCACCCCCGGCGCGGCGGCGCCCTGGGCGTCGAGCCGCATCGCGGGCTTCCGCGAGACGGTCTTCGCGACCTACTCGCGGCTGGCTCGCCAACACGACGCCATCGATCTCGGCCAGGGATTCCCCGGCTTCGACCCGCCTCGTTTCGTCCTCGACGCGCTGGCGGCCAGCGCCGGCGGCAGCCAGCAGTACGCGCCTCTGGGCGGCCTGCCCGAGCTCACCGAGGAGATCGCCCTCGACGTCGGCGGCCGCCTGGAGCGCGAGCTCGACCCGGGCGCCCACGTCCTGGTGACGGTGGGCGCCACCGAGGGGCTGTTCGCAGCCATCCAGGCGCTCGTCTCCCCGGGCGACGAGGTGCTGCTGATCGAGCCGTTCTACGATGCCTATCCCGCGGACGTGGTGATGGCCGGGGGCGTGCCCCGCTTCCTGCCGCTCGATCTCGTCGACGGGAGTTGGCACCTCGACCCGGAGAAGCTCCACCGCGCGGTCGGGCCGGGCACACGGGCGATCGTCGTGAACACCCCCCACAACCCCACGGGCAAGGTCTTCAGCCCGGCGGAGCTCGACGCTCTGGTCGCCGAGGCGACGAGGGTCGGCGCGGTGCTCATCAGCGACGAGGTCTACCAGCGCATCGCCTTCACCGAGCACGTCCCGCTCGCCAGCCGTCCCGGCGCGTGGGAGCGCACCCTGACGGTGGCCAGCCTGGGCAAGACCTTCTCGGTGACCGGCTGGAAGGTCGGTTGGGTGACCGGCCCGCAGGAGCTGGTGCACGCCGTGACGATGGCGCACCAGTGGATCCCCTTCGACGTGGCCACCCCGCTGCAGCGCGCCGGCGCGAGCATGCTGCGCCACGCGCGCCACAGCGACTACTACCGGGAGTTGCGCGACGGCTTCGAACGCCGCCGCGACGTGCTCCTCGAGGCGCTGGCGCCCACCCCGCTGAAGCCGATGGTGCCGGACGCCGGCTACTTCGTGGTGGCCGACAGCAGCGCCCTGGGTTACGACGACGATGTCGCGCTGTGCCGCGACCTGCCGGCCCGTGCCGGCGTCGGCGCCATCCCGCCCAGCGCCTTCTACGCCGCCGAGCACCAGCACCTGGCCCGCAACCTCGTGCGACTGGCCTTCTGCAAGCCCGACGACGCCCTGCGCGAGGCGTGCCGGCGCCTCGCCGCGCTGGGCTGACGCCGTGCGCACGCCTTCCAGCGAGTCCTCCCGCGCGACCTGTCGCGAGGCCGTGCGGCGCCGTGGCTGAGCGCGCCCTGCTCATCGTCGTGGGCCTCACCGGGGTCGGCAAGAGCACCACCCTGGAGGCGCTACGCGCCGCCGTGCCCGGCGCGCGCCTGCTGCCCAACCGGCGGGCGCTGGCCGACGCGCTGGTCCTCCCGGAGGCGCAGCGGCTGGAGGGGGAGCCGCAGCAGCCGGTGGGCGACCGCCTGGAGCGTTTCCGCCTGAGCGCGCGCTACCGCCGCGCCCATCCCGGCGGTATGGCGCACGCCCTGCAGCGCTTCCTGACGAGCGACGCCCCGGGAACGGGCGACGCACCGCTGACGCTGTTCGACAACCTGCGCGGCGCCGAAGAGGTGGGTTACGCCGTGCAGGCCTTCGACGACGCCCGCTTCGTCGCCCTGGAGGCGCCGGCCGCGGTCCGGGTGCTGCGCCTGGCGGGCCGGCGCGATGCGTTCGACCACGTCGACGCCGGCGCAGCGGCGCACCGAGCGGGGCGCGCGCCGGGGCACGACGCGCTGCTCGAGCGCCTGCGACGCATCGAGGGCCTGGAGCGACTGGCCGACCTGCCCAGGTTGGCGGCGGACGCCGCCGGGCTGGACCCGGACGCCGTCGAGACCGGCGCCCGCGTGGTGGCCGAGGAGAGCCTGCACTACGATCCCGTCGCGGCCTGGCGCCGGCTCGAGCCTCTCCCCGAGCGCCGTCGCCTGCGGCTCGACAGCGGCCGGCTCGACCCGCGCGAGGTCGTCGAGCGCCTCGCGTCCTGGCTGTAGGCTGGTCGGCATGACCCGCATCGCGCGCATCGGCTTCGCCCCGCTGTCGCTGCCCATGGCCGGCGCCCTGCGCTGGGGCGCGGGCAGCGAGCTGCGCGCCCTGGAGCACCTGCTCGTCGGGGTGGAGCTCGAAGGCGGCGCGCTCGGGGTGGCGGAGGCGCCGGTACGCCCGACCATCTACGGCGAGACGCGCGAAGGCATGGAGGCGGCGCTGCGCCACCACCTCGAACCGCGCCTGCGCGGGCTCGACGCCGAGGACGCCCCCGCCCTGTGCCGGGCCCTGGACGCGCTGCCGTTCAACCACGCCGTCAAGGGCGCGCTCGACCTGGCGCTGGCCGAGGCCCACGCTGCGTCGCTCGGCAGCAGCCTGGCAACGCGATCGGCGGGCCCGCAGCGACGCCCCCGCGTCAGCTTCATCCTGGGGATCGCCGAGCTCGACGCCATGCTGGAGGAGGCGCACGCGGTGGTCGAGGCCGGCGTGCGGGTGCTGAAGGTCAAGGTGGGCCGCGATCCCGAGCACGACGCGCGCGTGCTCGGGGCGCTGCGCCACGCCCTCGGCGAAGGCGTGCTGCTCTACGCCGACGCCAACGAGACGTTGGACGAGGCGGACGCCCCGAGAATCCTGGAGCGCCTCGCGGCACTCGGCGTCGCCTACGTCGAGGAGCCGCTCCCCGTCCACCGCCTGGCGGCGCGGCGCCGTCTCCGCGCGGCCGGCATCCTGCCGCTCATCGCCGACGACAGCGCCTTCACGCCCGCCGAGCTCGAGCGCGAGCTGGAGGCCGACACCTTCGACATCCTCAACATCAAGCCGGCGCGCAGCGGCTGGCACGACACGCTGCGCATGCTGGCCATGGCGCGGGACGCCGGCAAGGGCGTCATGATCGGCTCGCAGGCCTCCAGCGGGCTCGGCACCCTGCACAGCGCCGTGGCGGCGAGCCAGGAGGGTGTGAGCCACCCGAGCGAGCTCAGCTTCCCGCTCAAGCTGCAGCGCGACAGCCTCGACCGCTCCCTCCCCCTCGCGGACGGCGTCCTCGACCTCGAACGGCTCCTCGGTGCCCGGCTGCGGCCGGAGCTATGGACGCCCACCTGGCTCTAGTGCGGCTGCGGCCCCGCGGTACGATGGCCGGCGTCGCCCCGGGCGGGGGGAAGGGTCCCGCCACCGGCAATCCCGATGTCCAGGGAGCCGCGGCGCCACGCGGGGGCCCGGAGGTCGTTCATGGAGAAGCCCGTCGTCGCCGCACTGCTGGCCAGTCTTCTGGCCGGCGTCGCCATCGGCACCCAGGGGAGCGTGATGCGCGTCGCCGAGAGGTCCCTCGGCGCGGTCCGCACCGGTCTGCTGGTCAACGTCGCTGGCGGCACCCTGTCGGTGCTTGCCCTGCTCCTGGTCTCGCTGCTGGGGGGCGGCCTGCTGTGGAGCGCGTTGCTGCGCAGCTCGCCCTACTGGGGTGTCGCCGGGGCGCTCGGCATCGGCATCCTCACCGGCATGGCCTTCGCCCTGCCACGACTGGGCATCGCCGCCGGGCTCGGAGGGATCATCTTCGGTCAGATGCTGGCCGCCGTCATCATCGATGCGGCCGGCTGGAGTGGCGCGCGCATCCCGGTGACGCCGGTGCGCGCGGCGGGGCTGGTGCTGATGGCCGTGTCGATCGTGCTGCTGTTGCCGCGCCGCTGACCCGCGGCGACCCGCCCCCGGGATCTCAGGGCAGGACCAGCAGGCTTCCGAAGGCCAGCCCCAGCGCTCCCAGCGTGATCACGCCCGGCCCGCCGAGGGCGCTCAAGACCCACAGCAAGGTGCCGCTCAGCAGGCCGGACAGGCCCCACGCCGTCCATTCCCGGTGGGACACGTGCAGCCAGCTCGACGCCTTCTCCAGGGTGACCGTCGCCAGGGCCACCAGGGCGAACCCCAGCAGGCCCGCCTCGCCGGAACCGGCGGGGCCCCCGGTCGCGGAGCGCACCGTGGCGAAGACGGCGAACAGCACGGCGGCGGCGAACAGGCCCGGCAGCACGCGCCCGCCGCCCCGGGCGAACGGATCGAGCGGCAGCGGGGCGGGCTCGACCGACGGCCCCAGCAACCACGAAGCCAGGAACCCGGCCGCGAGGCCCAGGACCGCCAGCGGCAGGCCCCCCACCACGCCGGCCGAGAGCATGGCGTAGACGTAGCCGAGCGCCGCCAGGAGCGCCACCTTCATGAGAAGTGGCGCCCGCAGCAAGCTCAGGGCGCTGCGCCAGGCCACCGCGCCCAGCGCACCGTACTCCGCCGATGGGGCCGGCAGCCGCAGCCGAGCGCTCCCCGAACGCCGGCCCTTCGCGCGCCGGCGCGTGCGGGTGGTGGTGCCGCGCCGCCGCAGCGCGCCCGCGCTCTGCGTCATGACCGCCATCAGCACCGAGGCGCGGAACTCGGCCACCACCATGGCGTCGAAGAGGTAGCCGGCGGGGTAGCCCGCCCCCTGGTAGGCGTAGGCCGCGACGGCGGCGAGCAGCCCCAGCGCCGAAGCCGCCACCGCCGCCAGCACGGGGGCGGCCGCGCCCTGTTCGAACCCCAGCGCCCCGGACGCGGCCCCCAGTGCCGCCAGCGCCGACGCCAGCAGGGCCAGCGGCAGCGCGACACGCCGTCGCTCGTACACCAGCATCGCCAGCGCCGCGCGCAACAGCCACAGCCCGGCGCCCAGCGCCACCAGCGCAGGCACCGAGACGGCGAAGAGGATGGTCACCAGGAGCCATGCGGCCGTGCCGACGACGGCGCCGACGACGACGCGCGAGGCGAAGAAGCCGAGCAGGCGCGGCCGCAGCACGCGCTGCGCCGGCCAGGGCGACAACCCCAGCAGCATGGCGTGGCTGCGGCCGAGCACCACCGGCGGCGAGCGCTGCAGCGACACGCTCACCAGCGCCAGCAGCGCCAGGGCGTCGAGCGCGATGGGCAGGGCGGCCACCGGCAGCGGGTGCTCGATGGGCGCCGCCGACTGCACGCCCCCCACCACGAACAGGGCGATCCAGAACACCAGATAGATGATGGTGGACCAGCCGAAGGTGCGGCCCACCCAGTGGTAGCCGCGGCCCACGCGGCGCCGCAGCATGCGGCGCTCCAGTGCTCCCAGGCTCGCGCGCACGGCCGAGCCCCCGGCGGCCGACGCGCTAGCCACGGAGCCGGCTCACGTGACCGCCGCGCACCTCGACGACCTCGGCCTCCAGGTCGCGCTCGAGCGACTGATCGTGGGCGCTCAGCAGGTTGATGCGCCCGTCCTGCGCGCGCTGGCGCAGCGCCTCGCCCAACGTCACGCGGGCGTCGGCGTCGAGCGTGTTGAAGGGCTCGTCGAGCAGCAGCAAATCCGGCTCGAGACCCAGCGCCAGCGCCAGCGCCGCCTTGTGCCGCATGCCCCGCGAGTGCGTACCCGGGAACTCGTCGACGCGCTCGGCCAGCTCGAAGCGCTCGTACCAGGCCAGCGTCCGCTCCTCGGACTCGGGCCGCGCATAGGCGCGGCTCAGGAACGCGGCGTGCTCGCGCACGGTGAGGTCCTCGAAGAGCGTCGGGACGTCGGCGACGAAGGCGAACGCGGCGCGTCCCTCCAGGGTGCGCGGCCGCGCGCCGAACAGCAGGATCTCGCCCTTGAACGGCAGCAGGCCGGCGATGGCGCGCAGCAAGGTGCTCTTGCCGGCACCGTTGGGGCCGCGCAACAGCGCCGTCCGGCCGGCGGGCAGGAGCAGGTCGACGTCGGCCAGGACGGCCTCGCCGCCGAAGACGACGCTGACGTCCTGGAGCTCCACGCCCTCCTGGGGCGCGCTGCCGTCGGTGGCCTTCGTGGTGCGGGGGGTCGGTTGGCTCATCGCGTACCACCTTACGCTGCCGCCCCGCCGGGCGGGGCGGCAGCGCGGCTCCCGGGGCTCCGTTCGGCGCCCGGCGGCCGGCACGACGCCGGCTCCGGTACAATGCGCCCATTCGGGAGGAACCATCATGTCGGATACGCTCACCCGGTCCAAACTCAACCGTCGCAGTGCCGTCGTCACGGAAGGCGACCAACGGGCACCCAATCGCGCGATGCTGCGCGCCGTAGGCTTCGGCGACGACGACTTCGGCAAGCCCATCGTCGCCATCGCCAACGGGCACAGCACCATCACCCCGTGCAATGCCGGCATCGGCGACCTGGCGGTCGCCGCCGACGGCGCCGCCCGCGCCGCCGGCGGCATGCCCCAGATGTTCGGCACCATCACGATCTCCGACGGCATCTCCATGGGCACGGAGGGGATGAAGCTCAGCCTCGTGTCGCGCGAGGTGATCGCCGACAGCATCGAGACCGTGTGCCGCGCCCAGAGCATGGACGGCCTGCTCGCCGTCGGCGGATGCGACAAGAACATGCCCGGCGCGATGATCGCGATCGCGCGCCTGAACATCCCGAGCGTCTTCGTGTACGGCGGGACCATCAAGCCCGGGCACTTGGGCGACGAGGACCTCACCATCGTCAGCGTCTTCGAGGCGGTCGGCCAGTACTCCGCGGGGCGGATCCCGCTCGACACCTTCAAGGCCATCGAACAGAACGCCTGTCCGGGCAACGGCTCCTGCGGCGGCATGTACACGGCCAACACCATGTCCTCCGCCATCGAGGCGATGGGCATGAGCCTGCCCGCCTCCAGCACCATGGCGGCCGAGGACGAGGAGAAGCGGCTCAGCACCGCGGAGAGCGCCCGCGTGCTGATGCGCCTGGTCCGCGACGACGTGCTGCCGCGCAACATCATGACCAAGCAGGCGTTCGAGAACGCCATCCGGGTCGTGATGGCGGTGGGCGGGAGCACCAACGCGGTTCTGCACCTCATGGCCATCGCGCACGCGGCCGAGGTCGAGCTCTCCCTGGAGGACTTCGAGCGCATCCGCGCGACCACGCCGCTGTTCTGCGACCTCAAGCCCTCCGGCCACTACGTCGCCACCGACCTTCACCGGGTCGGCGGCATCCCGCTCGTGATGCGGATGTTGCTCGACGCCGGTCTGCTTCACGGCGATTGCATGACGATCACGGGCAAGACCGTCGCCGAGAACCTGCGCGACGCCCCGAGCCGGCCTCCCGAGGGCCAGGACGTCGTCCGGCCCATCGAGCGGCCGCTCTACGCCCACGGCCACCTGAACATCCTGCGTGGCAACCTCGCGCCCGAGGGCGCCGTGGCCAAGACCACCGGCCTCAAGACCCGCCGCATCGAAGGAGCGGCGCGCGTCTTCGAGAGCGAGGAGGACTGCCTGGCCGCCATCCTCGGCGACCGCATCCAGGCCGGCGACGTGATCGTCATCCGCAACGAGGGGCCCCGCGGGGGGCCCGGCATGCGCGAGATGCTCTCCCCCACCAGCGCCATCATCGGCAAGGGGTTGGGCGACGCCGTAGGGCTGATCACCGACGGACGCTTCTCGGGCGGCACCTACGGCCTGGTCGTCGGGCACGTGGCGCCGGAGGCGGCCGTGGGGGGCCCGATCGGCCTGCTGCGCGAGGGCGACACCGTGACCATCGATGCCGACCACAACCTGCTCGAGGTCGCGCTGGATGACGACGAGCTGCAGCGCCGGCGCGACGCCTGGCAGGCGCCGGCCCCGCGCTACACCAGCGGCGTGCTCGCCAAGTACGCCCGCCAGGTGTCGAGCGCGTCGAAGGGCGCCGTCACCGGCTGACGGTCGCGTGCCTCCATCCGGCCGTCGAGGAACGGGCCCGAGCCTGGCAGGCTCGGGCCCGACCGCCGTGGCGGGGGACCCCGCCACGGCGCGACCGCGAGCGGCGCCTAGTCCTCCGTGCCGTCCCCGTCGTCAACGACGATCTGTGGCCGGCGCAAGAACAAGATCGGGAGGATGAGGCCGAGGATCGCCACCCCCCACAGGATGAGGGAGAGCGGGCTGTCCCAGAGGCTCAGCCAGTTGCCGTTGCCCAGGTTGAGCGCGCGACGCAGGTTGACCTCCATGTCGTCGCCCAGCAGGAGGCCGAGGATGACGGGCACCAGCGGGATGTCGAGCTTGCGCAGCACGTAGCCGCCGACGCCGAAGCCGATCATCAGGAAGATGTCGAAGACGCTGTGGCTGATGGCGTACACGCCCAGGAAGCCCACCATCGTCACGACCGGCATCAGGATCCAGCCGGGGACGCTCAGGAGCCGCACGAAGATGCCGACCAGCGGGAGGTTGAGGACCAGAAGCACGATGTTGCCCAGGTAGAGCGAGGCGATGAGGCCCCACACCACGTCAGGGTGCTGCTTGAACAGCAGCGGCCCGGGCGTGATGTTGAGCGTGATCAGCATCGCCAGCAGCACCGCGGTGGTGCCGCTGCCCGGCACGCCCAGCGTCAGCATCGGGACCAGCGCGCCGCCGGCGGCGGCGTTGTTGCCCGCCTCCGGCGCCGCCACCCCGCGCGGGTCGCCGGTTCCGAACGTCCCCTTGCGGTCCACCAGGCGCTTCTCGAAGGTGTAGGCGATGAACGACCCGAGGGAAGCACCGGCGCCGGGCAGCACGCCGGCGACGAAGCCGATGACGCTGGAGCGCACCATCGTCACCAGCGTGCTGAGGATGTCACGGACGCGGGCGGCGACGCGCCCGACCTTGTAACGGACGAACTCACCGGCATGCGTGGTCTCGAGGAACACCAGCGCCTCGCTGATAGCGAACAGTCCGACGATGGCCACGATGAAATCGATGCCCTCGTAGAACTTCATCTGGCCGAAGGTGAACCTCGGCACCGAGCTGCCCGGGTCCAGGCCGACCGTGGCCAGCATCAGGCCCAGCACGGCGCCGATCATGGTCTTGACGGGGTTCTTCCCCGTCAGACTGCTGAGCGTCGAGAAGGCCATCACGTACAGCGCGAAGTACTCGGCGGGCCCGAAACGGATGGCGAGCTTGGCGAGCAGCGGCGCGAACAGCATCAACCCGATCGTCGCCAGGGTGGAGCCCACGAACGACGCGACGGCCGAGATCGCGAGCGCAGAGCCGCCGCGCCCCTGCTTCGCCATCGGATAGCCGTCGAGCGTGGTCATCACCGCGGGCTCGTCGCCGGGGATGTTGAGCAGGATGCTGGAGATGCGGCCGCCGTACATGGCGCCGTAGTAGACGCTGGCCAGGAAGATCATGGCCGACGTGGCGGGCAGCCCGAGCGTGAAACTGACCGGGATCAGGATGGCGACGCCGTTGGCTGGCCCGAGGCCCGGCAGCGCGCCGACGATGGTGCCGGCGAACGCCCCGATGAGCGCCAGCAGCAGGTTGAGCGGCTGGAACGCGACGCCGAAGCCCTGCCCGAGGAGATGGAGGGTCTCCACGCTAGCCCCCGAACAGCCCGCCTGCCGGCAGCGGCAGGCCCAGCAGCGTGTTGAACAGGACGTAGAGCGCGACGCTACTCACGACGCCGGTCACGCCCGCCTGCCACCAGCGGGCGCCGAGCAACGACGCCATGAACGCCATCACCAGGACGGTCGACAGCACGAATCCGAGCGGCTCGAGCAGCAGCGCGTAGATGACGAGCCCACCGACGAGCACGGCCTGCCGGAACAGCACCACGGGTTTGGGCCAGACGGCCTCCGCCTCGGGGCGGACGAGAAGATAGAGGCTGAAGAGTCCCAGCAGGACAGCCAGCATGATCGGCCAGGCCTGCGGGCCCAGGGGATCGGTGAGGAAATTGGTGGTGAAGCTGCGGGCGTGCAGCCCGAAGGCGATGGCCAGCGCGAGCAGCAGCGCCCCCGTGATGCGGTCGGTCATGAGCCAGTCCGTGCCGTTCCGGAGCGGGTACGCTCCTGGTCCCCAAGCGTGGGGGTGGGCGCACCGAGGGTGCGCCCACCCGGGGTCGGGCTAGAGCAGCCCGATCTCCTTCGAGAGGTCGCGAAGGTCCGAGATCTGCTTGTTGACGAAGTCGTTGAACGCGCTGCCGCCCATCCAGAACGGAGCCAGCCCGTTGTTCGCCATGGCCGCGGTCCACTCGTCGCTCTGGTACAGCGTCTGCAGGGTGTCTTGCCAGTAGTTGAAGACCTCGTCCGACACGCCGGCCGGGATGTAGAAGCCGCGCCAGTTGGCACCGACCACGTCGTAGCCCTGCTCCTTGGCGGTCGGGATGTTCCCGAGATCGCCGGGGAGGCGCTGGTCGGAGAGCACGGCGAGCACCCGTACGGCGCCGGCGTCGAGCTGCCCCTTCACCTCGGAGATGTCGCCCGTCGCGGCCTGCAGGTGGTGACCCAGGACCTGGGTCAACGCGTCGCCGCCGTTGTTGAACGAGATGTACTTGACGCGCTTGACGTCGGTCATGCCGGCCGCCTTCATCAGCAGCAGGACCTTGAGGTGGTCCCAGCCGCCGACCGCGCTGCCGCCCCCGAACGCCACCTTGGTCGGGTCGGCCTTGACGGCGTCGATGAGGTCCTGCAGGGTCTGGAAGGGTGAGTCCGCGGCCACCGTGATGACGCCGAAGTCGGCTCCGAGCGCGGCCACCCAGCGCACCTGATCCTCGGTGAGGCCGGCGAACTGGTTCTGGGCAAGGCGCGTGGTGGTGGCGGTGCTGGCCGCGACGAGCAGGTTGGCATCGTCGTTGCGCTTGCTGACGACGTAGCCGTACGCCACGCCGCCCCCGCCGCCGGCCATGTTCGTCACCTTCACCGGCTGCGGGACGTCCTTGAGGTCGTACAGGATCTTGCCGACCGAGCGGCAGGTGAAGTCCCAGCCGCCGCCGGGGTCGGACGGGGCGATGCACTCGACGTTGCTCGGCGAGAACGCGAACGCGCTCCCGAGAAGGCCGAGCAGCAGGGTGGCCAGCAGGGGTGCCAGGCGACGTACCTTCATATGCTCCTCCTAGTCGATCCAGCGGAGTCGGTGCTCCGCATCGAATCCTCGTGGCGGGTGGCGGCCGGGTCGAGCCAGGCCAGCATGGCCGCCTCTGCGGCGGCGAGATGCGCCGCAAGCGCGGCGTCGACGCCGACGGCGTCGCGTGCGGTGAGGGCGCGCAGCACGGCGGCATGCTCGTCGAATGCCTCGCGGTCACGGCCGCAGCGGTGGGTGGAGCGCGCGCGGGCGAGCCTGAGCTGGTCGCACACCAGGCCCGCGACCCTCAGCAGCTCGCCGTTCTTCGCCAGCGCGGTGAGGGCGCGGTGGAAGTCCCGATCGGGCGGGTAGCCCTCCCCGCGCCCGATCGCGGCATCGGCCGCCGCGAGCAGGCGACGCAACGCATCGAGCTCCTCGTCCGTGGCCCGAGCGACGGCGAGCCGGGCGGCGGCGGTCTCCAGCACCCGCCGGAGCTCCATCAACTCGCGCACCTGCGTGCGGTCGTAGCGACGAACGAAGGTGCCGCGTCGCGGGCGGCGGACCACCAGGCCCTCCTGAACGAGCCGTTCCAGCGCTTCCCTGACGGGAGCCCGGCTCACGTCCAGGCGTTGCGCCAGACCGGCCTCGCTGAGCCGCGCCCCCGACGGATAGGCGCCGTCGAGCAGCGACGACCGCAAGGACCGGTAGACCTGCTCGCTGATGCTGGGACCCGTCGTAACGCTCGAAAGCGCATCCATGCCTGGCTCGCCGCCCCTCCGCGGTGTCCACCGCCGACTGTCGACACTTTAACGGCGGATGAATCTACAATGAGTTGTATGAACACGCGGGAGTACACCGCTCCGGTCGCGGCGCGCGCGGCGGCGAAGTGTGGTTCGCGGGCGCCGGCCCCCCAGGGGGCAGGCGAGGCCCTCAGGACACCGGCGCGGGGGCGGGGGGGCGCTCCAGGTCCGGCATGACGAGGTCGAACGCGGGCGGGTAGACGAGCCGACCCCGCCAGGTGGGGTCGTATCCGGCGAGCCTGCGGGCCATGAACACGGCGTCCGGCAGGGGCTCGGGCGGCGTGATGCCGTAACGCGAGGCGGGAACGAAACCGAAGCGAGGGTAGTAGCCGGGGTGCCCGACGAGGAGGATGAGCGGCTCCCCGGCGTGGTCGGCGCGGCCGATGCACTCGTGCATCAGCGCTGTCCCCGCGCCGCGGTCCTGATGGCGCGGCACCACCGCCAGCGGGGCGAGCACCAGGACGGGGCGCGCGTGGGCGCGGTCCACCAGCTCGGCGTGGCTGAGCAGGGCGTGCCCCACGATGCCGTCGCCCGTCTCCGCGACGATCGAGAACCGGGGCTGGTAGTGCCGGGACCCCCGGATCGCGTCGACGAGGTCGGCTTCGGCGCGCGTCTCGAAGGCGGCCAGGTGCACCCCGCGGATGCCGGTCGCGTCGCCCTGTCGTTCGCTTCGGATCTGCAGCACGCTTCAAGGTATCCGGCGCAGCCATGAGTTCGATGGGGCGACGCCCCTCCCACGCGTACAATCGCCGGCATGGGGCTCTTCCAGTCGTTCGCTCTGGTGCTCACCGTCACCGCCCTGTTCGGGTTCGTGAACGAGCGCTGGATCAAGCTCCCGACGCCCATCGGGGTGACACTGGTGGCCCTGGTCACCTCGCTCGCGCTGCTGGTGTTCCGCGACACCACCCTGACGCACTGGGCGCAGGGATTCCTCGATTCGCTCAACTTCGGCACGCTGGTGCTCCAGGGCCTGCTGAGCTACCTGCTGTTCGCCGGCTCGCTCCACGTCAATCTCGAGGACCTGGGGCGCCAGGGATGGCCGATCGTGGTCCTCGCCACCATCGGCGTCGTGATCTCGACGGTCGTCGTCGGCCTGCTGACCTACGTCGGGGCCGGCCTGCTGGGCTACGGCCTGCCCCTGGGCTGGGCGTTCGTGTTCGGGGCCCTGATCTCACCGACCGATCCCATCGCGGTGCTCGGCATCCTGCGCCGGCTCGGCGTCCGGCACGACGTGGAGACGCTCGTCGTGGGCGAGAGCCTGTTCAACGACGGCGTCGGCATCGTGGTCTTCCTGGCGACGCTGGAGTTCGCGATGGCCGCGAGCGGCGCGCACGGCGGGACGAGCGGCACCGCCGCGCTGTTCGTGCGCGAGGCGCTCGGGGGCCTGGCACTGGGGTTCGTGCTCGGCGTCGCAACGTACCTGCTGTTGCGGGCCGTCGACCAGTACACCGTCGAGGTGCTGCTGACGCTGGCGCTGGTGTCGGGCGGTTACGCCCTCGCCGACGCCGCGCACATGTCGGGCCCGCTCGCCATGGTCGTGGCGGGGCTCTTCATCGGCAACCGCGGACGCATGCTCGCGATGAGCACCACCACGCGCGAGCACCTCGACACCTTCTGGGAGCTGGTCGACGAGATCCTCAACGCCGTGCTGTTCGTGTTGATCGGCCTGGAGATCCTGGTGCTGGCGAAGGGCTACCCCTGGCCGCTGGCGCTGCTGGCCATCCCGCTGGTGCTGGTCGCGCGGCTGGTAAGCGCGGGCGCGGCCATCACCACCCTCCGGGCACGCCGCCACTTCCCGCCCTGGACCGTGCGCACCATGGTGTGGGGCGGGCTCCGAGGCGGCATCTCGGTGGCGCTGGCGCTGTCGCTCCCCGCGGGGCACGAGCGCGATCTCATCGTGTCGATGACCTACGCGGTCGTGGTGTTCTCCATCCTGGTCCAGGGCCTGACCGTATCGCGGGTGGCGCGGCGGATCCCTTCCGAGAGCGGCGGCTGAGCCCGCGCCCGCCCCCGGTGACGCGGGCCTTGACGCGACGGCGGCGCCCGGACGTATGCTCGACCGGGTCGGGGCGCGCCCGCCCCCGGAGGGAACGCATGAGCCGAGTCCGCATCACCGTCTGGAACGAGTACCTTCACGAGATCGAGAACGAGCTCGTGCGCGCCGTCTACCCCGACGGGATCCACGCCGAGGTGGCCTCCGCCCTCGAGGAACACCTCGACGCCGAGGTGCGCACCGCCACGCTGCGCCAGCCCCAGCACGGGCTCACCCCCGAGGTCCTCGACGACACGGACGTGCTCTTCTGGTGGGGTCACAAGGCCCACGCCGAGGTCGCGGACGACGTCGTCGAGCGGGTGCACGCCGCGGTGCTCTCCGGGATGGGTCTGGTCGTGCTGCACTCGGGGCACGTCTCCAAGGTGTTCAAGCGCGTGCTCGGCACCAGCGGCTGGCTCCGCTGGCGCGAGGCCGACGAGAAGGAGCGGCTGTGGAACCTGCAGCCTTCGCACCCCATCCTCGAAGGCGTGCCCGACCACTTCGAGCTCGAGCAGGAGGAGATGTACGGCGAGCGCTTCGATGTGCCGGAACCCGACGAGCTGCTGATGCTCTCCTGGTTCCAGGGGGGCGAGGTGTTCCGCAGCCTGTGCACCTGGCGGCGGGGGCACGGCCGGGTGGTGTACTTCCGGCCCGGCCACGAGGCCTACCCGACCTACCGCCACCCGCACGTGCGCCGCATCCTCGCCAACGCCGCTGCCTACGCGGCGCGGCGCGTCAGCGTCGACGTCCGCAAGCCGATCCAGGTTGCCGCGCTCGAGCCCGTGCCCAACGCCGGGAAGGAGCACATCGGGTGAGGCCGCGGCTCGGGAGGACCCCATGAACCCCGCCGGCGCCGACCCCGTACGTGTGGCCATCCTGGGAACCGGCTCGATCTCGCGGCGTCACCACGAAGGCTGGTTGGCCGCCGGCGCCGAGATCGAAGCGTTGTGCGACGTCGACGAGGCCTCGCTCGAACGCGCCGGCCGCACATGGGGCGTGCAGCGCCGTTACCGCGACTTCCGCGCCATGTTCGATGACGGCGGCATCGACGTCGTAAGCATCGCCGCGCCCACGGCAGTGCACCACCCGGCCACCCTGGCCGCAGCCGAGAAGGGCATCCATGTGCTGGTGGAGAAGCCCATCGCCCTGTCGCTGGAGCTCGCCGACGCCATGATCGACGCCTGCCGCCGGGCGGGGGTGCTGCTGCAGGTCAACCACCAGCTCCGTTCCGGCGGACCGGCCCGCCGTGCCGGCGAGATCCTCGCCACCGGCGGCATCGGGCGCGTCACCTACGTGCGACTGCGCCAGGCGCACGACTGGGCGGGGCTCGGCGTGCGGCCCTCCTTCGCCACGCAGGCTTCCTCGGGAGGCGGCACGTTGCTCGACAACGGCTGCCACCTGATGGACCTCGCCCGTTTCTTCGGCGGCCGCGTCGACGAGGTGTACGCCCGCACCGCCCGCCTGCAGTACGACGTCGAGGTCGAGGACACCGCGGTGGTGTCCCTGCGCTTCGAGGACGGCGCCCTGGGCACCGTGGAGACGGCCTGGACGGCCACCGGCTGGGAGGAGGGCTTCTGGATCTACGGCACCGAGGGAGCGCTGGAGTGCACCAACCGCTTCGGGCCGCCGGTGCTCCGCCACAGCTACCGCGGCTCGCCGGGCACCACCTGGGGCGAGACCGACGTCACCACCTACGACTTCGCCGGCGAGGGCCCGCACAACCGCCACATCGGAGCGTTCATGGCGGCGCTCCGCGGCGAGCGCGCGGTGGCCTGCAGCGGCGAAGACGGTCGCGAGGCCGTGCGCCTCGTCCTGCGCGCCTACGACAGCGCCGGGCTCGGACGCCCGGTCGCGGTGGGGAACGGGGTCGCGGCGACCGTCCGGTGAGCCCGCCGCGCCGGCGCCGGCCGTAGACTGAGGCATGACGTACGAGGCGTTCCGCGCCGCCGCCGCCGCCATGGTCGACGAGATCCCCGAAGCGTTCCTGAAGGGGTTGCAGGGGGTGCACGTGCTCCCGGAGGCCCGCGAGGAGGAGGACTACGAGGACGTCTACCGCCTCGGCGAGTACCTCGATCCCGGCGGCGAGGACTTCCTCGGCGGGCAGCCCGGCCTGGGTCGGCACATCGCGGTGTACTACGGCTCCTTCGTCGCCGTGGCCGAGGGGGACCCCGACTTCGACTGGGAAGGCGAGCTGTGGGAGACCATCACCCACGAGCTGCGCCACCACGTGGAGTCGCTCGCCGGCGAGGACCTGCTGGTTCAGGACGACGTCGAACGCCAGAAGGACTTCCCGCGGCGCGGCTAGTGAGTTCCGGTTAGGCCCTGCGCCGGCGGACCGCCCGCGGCCGCTCAAACGCTCTCGGCGGCGACCACCGTCCACCGGGGATGGGCCGCCCGCAAGCGCTGTGCGGCGTCCTGCGCTTCGGCCCGGTCGGGCGCCAGGGCCAGGCAACAGCTTCCGCTCCCCGACATGCTCGCGCCGCGGAGCCCCTCGGCGCGCAACGCCTTGATGACCTCGCGCACCACGGGATAGGCCCGCACCACGCCGGGTTGCAGGGCGTTGACGAAGCCCGGCTCCGCGCCGGCGCGCAGCTTCTCGAGCAACGCGTCGAGCCGCGGCCGCGATGTGAAGCTCTGCAGCGCTCCGTAGGCTTCCGCCGCCGACACCGCCTCGCCAGGGTAGGCCAGCACCAGCGCGAGCTTCGGCAGCGACACCGGCTCGAGGCGCTCGCCGCGGCCCCGCGCCAGCGCCGCGGCGTGCCCGGCGAGGAAGAACGGGACGTCCGAGCCGAGCTCGAGCGCGAGCCGGTCGAGCTCCAGGTCCGCCGGAACCAGCACCCGCAGGGCGCGCAGCACCGCGGCGGCATCGGAGGAGCCGCCGCCCAGCCCGGCGGCGATCGGGATACGCTTCGTGAGCTCGATGGCGACGCCGACGTCGCCCGCGCCGGCGGCCTCCAGGTAACGGCGTGCCGCCCGGACCGCCAGGTTGCGGTCGTCGGTGGGGAGGTCGGCGCCGTCCACGACAATGGCCACCCCGGCGCCACGTCGCGCGACGCGCACGTCGTCGGCCAGCGACACCCTCGCCATCAGGCTCTCGATCTCGTGGTAGCCGTCCCCGCGGCGGGCCAGCACCGACAGCCCGAGGTTGACCTTGGCGTGGGCGCGTTCGTCGATCCGAACGCCCCCGACGGCGTCCCCCCTCACGGCGGCGTTCCTCGGGAGCGCTGCTCGAGCCACAGCTCCTCCAGCGCCGCGGCCAGGCGCAGGTCTTCGGACGTGGTGATCTTGTGGAGCAAGGGGCTTCCCTCCACCAGCTCCACCGTCCGCCCCAGCCGCCGCACCAGTGCCGCATCGTCGGTGGCCTCGAACCCCTCGGCCTCGGCCCGCGCATGCGCCTGCTCGAGCAGCGGGCGCACGAACCCCTGCGGCGTCTGGATGGCGCGCAACCTGTCCCGCTGGAGCGTGGCCCCGGTGTCGACCTCGACGATGGTGTCGGCGAGGCGCAGCGCGGCGCTGGCGGCGCCAGCGGCCCTGGCGCCCGCCGTCACCCGCCGCGCGACGGCCTCGGGCAGGAACGGGCGTGCCGCATCGTGCACGAGCACGACCTCGGCGTCGGTCGCGTGCACGAGACGCCCGACCGTGGCCTGCCGGCTGGCCCCGCCCGCGATCACCCGCACCCCGGGCACCAATGCCCGGGCTCGCGCCACGTCGCCCTCGGCGACCGCCACGACGATCTCATCGACGACGTCCTGCAGGGCCAGAACCGCCCACTGCAGCAAGGTACGGTCACCGACGGTGACGAAGGCCTTGGGGCCGGCCGCCAGACGGAGGCCCTGCCCGGCCGCAGCGAGCAGGCCGGCGACGGCCCCCTGCTCAGGCATCGGGCTCCTTCCACCGGGGCGCACGTGCGTTGTCGATCCCGAGGTGGTCGAGCACGCGGGCGGTGATGCCGCCTACCAGGTCGTCGATGGTGCGCGGGCGCTGGTAGAAGCCGGGCGAGGCCGGCAACACGACGGCGCCGGCATCGTTTGCGGCGAGCATGTTCTGGAGCATCGGACGGGAGTAGGGAGCTTCGCGCACCACCAGCACCAGCGGGCGCCGCTCCTTGAGGGTGACGTGCGCGGCCCGCGCGACCAGCGTGTCGCCGAAGCCGGCGGCCACCTTGGCGAGCGTTCCCGCGCTGCAGGGCACCACTGCCATGCCGTCGACCCGGAAGCTGCCCGAGGCGATGGGGGCGCCGAGATCGGTGTCCTTGTGAACGGTGTGGGCAAGGCTCTCGAGCGCGCCGAGGCCACCGTCGAGCTCCGTCGGCGCGACCTGCTTGGCGCCTGCGCTCACCACCAGGTGCGTCTCCAGCTCCGCGCCTGCCAGGAAGCGCAGCAGGTCGACGGCATAGATCAGGCCGCTGCCGCCGGTGACGGCGACCACTAGCCTACGGGGCCGGAAGGAACGTCGGTGACGAGCGGACTCGGGCACGCTCCAGCCTACCTCACGTCCGGCGCGACCGGCCACCGAGCCGCGCCTATACTGGGAGGCATGATGGTGGACGAAGCCACCTGGCAGCGCGGCGCGGCGCTCTTCGAGGAGGGCGCCTACTGGGACGCCCACGAGGCGTTCGAGGGGGCGTGGTTGCGTAGCCACGGCGTCGAGAAGCACTTCCTCGGCGGCGTCATCTTGCTCGCGGCGGCGCTCCACAAGGCCCGCGCCCTGCGCTCCGCCCGTGGCGGGCGGCGCAACTACGCCAAGGCCCTCAAGCATCTGGCGCTGGTGCCGGACCGCTACTTCGGCGTCGACGTGCGCGAGCTCGAGGCGCGCGTACACGCCGCCCTGCGCGACCCGGAGGCTCGCCCGCGCGTCCCACGCGCACCGGAGGCACCCACGTGACGATCCGTCCCGAACCCACCCCTCCAGCAGAGCCACCCCAGGACGGGCTGCTCCACCAGCAGCGTCGGGCCCGGCGCCCCAACACGGCCGCCTCGCTGCAGCGCTCGCGGTCCGACCGCGTCCTGGCCGGCGTCTGCGGCGGCATCGCCAGCTACGTCGACGCTTCACCGCTCGTCGTGCGCGTGCTGTTCGCGGCGTCGCTGGTCCCGTCGATCGGGGTCACGGGTCTCGGCTACCTGTTGCTCTGGTGGCTGCTCCCCAACGCCCCGACGGTCTGAGCCCGCCCTCCACGGAGAAGCGCTCCGGCCTTCGAGGCCGGAGCGCTTCCCGTTCCCGGGCTCGCCGGGCGTTCAGAGCAGCAATCGCACCGGAGCGTCGAGCAACTCCGCCACCCGGGCGAGCAGTCGGGCGCCGCGCTCGGGCGCGACGTCCCCCGCCAAGGACAGCGTGCTGCGGTAGCTTCCGCGCTGGTTGTCGTACAGGATGCGGCCCAACGTGAGGAGAGGAGCGTCCACGTTCAGGACGGCCTCGTCCACCTCGAGCGCCGACATGTCGGCCACCGCGAGGCTCACGCCGGCGGCGTCGGCCGACGACGCGCTCAGCGCCGCAGCCACCTCGCGCGCCAGGTCGACGAACGGCCGCCCGCCCGCATCGGCGACCCGGCCAACACGAAGCGCGCCCCGTTCGTCCCAACCGATCATCGCGACCGGCCCGTCGCCCCAGGCCCCGTCGGCAACGGCCTTGGCGGCCGCTCGGAGCAGAAAGGGCCCGGGAGGCAGGGGCTCGCTGTCGCCGAGCTCGAGCCCCACCGCGAGCTGCGCGCTCGCCAGCGCCGTCACGTCGACATGGCGCCGCAGCAAGGTGCCGTAACTCACCAGCGGCAGCTCGGACGGGATCGCGCCCGTCTCCGCCGGGCCCTCGACGCCCGCCCGCTCGCCCGGGGCCGAAGGCGGAACTTCGGCGCTCGCCGGCGCCTCGGCCGGGGGCGCCTCGAACGGCTCGAAGGCCGGCTCCGAGGACCAGGTCGGAACGTCGACCCCCTCGCCGGGGGAGGGTTCCGGAGCGTCGCTCCCCGGCGCCGGCACGTCCGCCTCGTCGCCGAGCGGGGCGTCCGCACTCGGGATGTCGTCGAGCGGGACCCCGTCGATCGCGCCCCCGTCCGCCGGCCCGCGCATGCCGGTCCCGGGATCGAAAGGCGCCGAGTCGTCGGCGGGCGCATCGGAGCCGGTGTCGAAGTCCGCCTCGAAGTCGGAGACGAAACGGTCCTCCCCTTCCGCGCCGCCATGAAGCTCGCCGTACCGCTCCCCGGCGCGCTCCCCCCCGTCGAGATCGAGGTCGCCGAGCGGGGGAACGTGCAGCTCTCCGCGCTCCGCCTCGCCGGCCGTGGTCGCCCCGCCGTCGTCGAACAACGCCTCGCCCCGCTGGTCGTGCGCGGCGGGCGCCTCCTGCTCCGCACCCCCGAACACGTCGGGCAGGCGTTCAGAAGCCTCCCGCTCGCCCGCGTCCGCCCAGAGCGCTTCCTCTTCCGCGGTCCCGGCCCCACCGTCGTCGAGGCCGTCCTCCCAGCTGCCACCGTCCTCGCCGGCGACCAGCAAGGCGTCCTCGGGCTCGGCCTCCTGGGCACGCGGGTCGGTGGGCCAGCCCATCTCGTCGGGGCGCGCAGCCTCCGGCGCGGGCGGCGTCGCCGCATCCTCGTCGTCGAACAGGAAGATGTCCTCGCTGATGTCGTCGGTCGCTGCAGCGGCATCGGCGTCGCCCGAGAGCGCACCCGTGTCCAGCGGCGGCGCGTCCGGGGCCGATGCCCCTTGCGTGAGGCGGTCGGAGGCCGACAGCTCCTGCTGGATCTCCTGCAGCCCGACGTTCTTGCTCGACGCGCGCATCTCCTGCTGGAAGGAGTGGACGTCCTCTTCGGGCCAGGCCTCCATGCCCTCGGGCACTGGCTCCGGGGTGGGGTCGAGGTCCTCCTCGCCCGCCATCACCCGGGCCAGGTACTCGAGCACGTCTCGCTCGACGACCTTGCCTCCCGCGCCGCTGCCGTGCAGATCACGCCAGTCGACGTTGTTCTCTTCCGCCAGCCTCCGCGCCAGCGGTGAAATCTCGGGTTGGCTCACGGACAACCTCCTCCGTCATCGTCGCTTACGTCACGAGCGAGTATACAGGAACCAGTGTTTCGACCCGAAGGCCCATCCGCAGCGACAATTCCCACTAGCTCGGCGTCCGCGCGGCCCCTCGGCGACACGCGCACGCGGGCGGCCGGCATAGCCTCGACCGCACCCGCACCGGTGGGCCGATGCGCTAGGCTCGGGCATGCGTGGCGCATCCCCGGCCGACGCCGCACGGGCCTTCCGCGATGGCGCGCTCTTCCTCGACGTGCGCAGCCAGGCGCAGCACGCCCGCGACGGCCTCCAGGGGAGCCGCGGCCTGCCGCTGGAGGCCATCCAGGCCGGGGAGCTGCCGGCGGACGCCCAGATGGACGCACCGATCTATCTGGTCTGTGAACGGGGCTTGCTCAGCGAGCTGGCGGGTCTCTACCTCGAACAGGCGGGGTTCCTGCACACCTTCAACGTGCTGGGGGGGCTGCGCGCATTGCGCCCGCTCTTGGACGTGGATCAGGGCCGCCAGGCCTGGAAGAACACGCCGTCGATGTAGGTCTGCAGGAGCGGGTTGCTGCCATGCACCTGCACGGTCATCACGAGGCTTTCCCCTGCCTTCATCGCCCGATCCAGCACCGTGCGCTCGCCGTCCGCGTCGCGCACCACCAGCTTCAGCTGGTACGCCTTGTCCATCAGCCGCTTCAGCCCCATCGTCTTGGGATCGAAGGTGAACGGCACGGTGCGCGTGCCCCCGGCGCCCGACGCGCTCGCCCCGCCGCTGACGCCGGGACCCGTTCCGCTCGACGATCCTCCGTTGCCCGCGCCGCCCGACAGCAGCGGGTTGGCGCTCGGCGTGCCGTTCACCGTGAGCTGCACCGGCGTGCCGGGCAGGGTGTAGCCCGACGGCGCCACCTTCATCACGCCCTGCGGCTTGTCGCTCTGTTTCACGTAGTCGACGTGGCCGATGCGGAGCTGCGCCGCCTCGAGCGCCAGCTGGGCACGCCACAACGGCATGCCGGAGACGTCGGGGACCTGGACGATGGCGCGTCCGGAGAGCGCGTAGAAGACCGCGACCGGGGTCCCGGGCGGAACGGTCGAGCCCGCCTTCGGCCGGGTGCTCGTGACCGCGCCCACCTTGTCGAAGCTCACGCCGCCCGGCAGGGCCTCGACCTCCGTGAAGCCGAGCGCCTTGAGCTTGGCGACGGCGGCCGCGTGGCCCATGCCCTTGACGTCGGGCACCGCGAGCGCTTGCCGGGCCGGTCCGGTGCTGACGGTGAGCGCGAGCTTCTCGTCGGTGCCGAGCTCACTACCTGCCCCAGGCTTCTGGGCGATCACGGTGCCTGTATCCGCCGCGTCGGCCTGGTAGGCCAGCGAGGTGACCGGCAGGTTCAACTCCGACGCCCGCTTCAGTGCGTCCGCCTCGCTCATCCCGGTCATCTGCGGAACGCGCGTCTGTGCCGGCGGGTTGTTGACCCCCACGTGGATGATCCGGCCCTGCCGCACCACCGTCCCGGCGTCGGGCGCCTGGGTGGTGACCGCCTGATTGGAGGCGCCGGGCAAGTCCTCCACGAATGCCTGCGGCTTCAGCCCCGCCTGGCGCAGCACGCGGGCGGCGTCCGGGTAGGCCATCCCCACCACGTCGGGGAGCCGCACCTCGTGGACGGTGAAGTAGTCGCGCACCGAGATCACCGCGAACACGGCGACGACGACCAGCAGCGCGGCCACCGCGATGAGACGGAAGCGCCGGCGGCGCAATGCCTGCTCCCGCGCCTCCCTGGGCGTTCCGGCGTCCTGGACCACGGCTGGAGTCTACCACGGCCCATGAAGGCCCGGTGAGGCCCTAGCCCCGTCCCGGAGGGCTTTCTTCACATTCCGCCAGGGTCTCGGCGACGCCTCGCAGGAGGCCGCACTCCTACAATGGGAGCCATGCAAGCGACCCCTCCCCTCGTCCGTCCGCTGCCGCTGCACCGGCTGCCGCCCGAGCTCCAGTCCCAGCACCCCGAAGTGGCCGACCTCTCGGCGCTGTCCGCGGCCGGCCTGCCCGTCGCGTCGGTCGTGGTGGTCCCGTCGTCGGTGGAAGAGCGCTTCTACCGGCTCAACAACCTGCCCGCCCTCCTGAACGAGGCGTTCGCTGCGGTCGACGCTGCGGACCCGGACGAGGACGAAGTCGAGGAGGCCTCTCCCGCCGCGGCGGCGCTGGTGCGCAAGCACTACATGCTGGACGAGACCGTCGACGACTTCTACCAGGCCACCGCCGGCCTGCCGGGCCGCGTGCGCGTGCGCAGGCCCCTGCACGACGGTGTCGTCGCGCTTCGGGGACGCCCGGCCCTGATGGCGCTCAAGCACCTCTACGAGAGCGACTGGAGCTACGACGCGGTGTGGGAGCGCCTGCAGCGTGGACGCGCCATCGCGCTCGAGGCACGCCCGGTGCTGCTGCATGCGGTCGACGAGGCATCCGGCCCCGCCGAGGGTACCGACGCGGCGCTGACGCGCCGCGTCGCGGACACGCTCGGGGCTCCCTGCCGCGTGCGGCTCACCGCCGAGGGCGCGATCGTGGGGGTGCGCCGGGTGTGACGACCGGGGCCGCGGGCCCGGCGAGGGTAGCGAGTCCGACACGATGCGACGCCGCCTTGTGGCTAACGTTAGATGCGATGCCCTGGCTGCACGAACGGCCCCTCGATCCGCCCGCCGACGCCCAGCTCCGCCGCTTCATCGGCGCGCTGGCCGAACGGCTCGACGACCCTTCTCAAGACCGGAACGAGGTCGTGCGCGAGACGTTGGCGCGGCAGCTGTACGCGCGCCCGTTCGACGCGGTGGCGCAAGACGCCCCGATGGCGGCGTTTGCGCTGGACCCGCGCAATGCGCGCTTCGAGGCCGAGTACTACGCGGCTACCGACGCGCAGCGCTTCGCCCGCGTCAAGCCGCTTCTGTGGCTGTGGAAGTCGCTCGACGCCACGCCGCTCGGGCAGTCGGTCGCGAGCGGCGTGCCGATCCGCCAGATGCTCGCCCAGCGCATCTTCGCCCGCGCGGGCAGGAACCTGAAGATCTTCCACAACGTCGAAGTCTCCGTCGGCTACAACATCGAGGCCGGCGACGACGTGGTGATCCACCGCCACGTCTTCGTCGACGACATCGGCGGGGTCGAGCTCCACGACGGCGCGAGCCTCAGCGACTACGCCAACGTGTACTCGCACACCCACGATCTGCTGGAGCAGCCCGATGTCACGCTGCGCAAGACCGTCATCGGTCGCGGCGTTCGGGTGGCGTACCACGCCACCGTGCTGGCCGGCACGGTGCTGTCGGACGACAGCATGCTGGGCGCGCTGGCGCTCGCCACCCACGATCTCGACCCCCACGTGGTCGGCCTGGGCATCCCGGCCAAGCCGCGGGTGTGGAAGGAGCGCGCGAACGACCCGCGCTTCGCGCGCCTCGAGGTCGACGCCGGCCGGAAGGCGCGCGAGCCCGAGATCCGCGCCAACCCCGACTTCCGCGACGACGCACCGGACGCGCATCACGGCTCGGAGGGCGCGTCGGACACGGCGGGCGCGCGCAGCAAGGCGCCGGGCCATCCCTGAGATGCCGCGGCTCGCGGTCGCCGGCTTGGCTGCCGCGCTCGGCCTCAGCCTGGTGCTCACGGCGTGCTGTCCGACCACGGCGCCGCCAGCCACCGCCTTCGTGGCGACGCTGACGCCTCTCGGGAACGGCAGCGCCCGGGCGCACCTGCTCGACGGCCGGCAACTCATCGTCACGGGGCTGACGAGCGTGCCCTCGGGCCGCGTCTACCTGACGGGATCTCTGCTCCCGGACGGCAGCGTGGCCGCCGCCAGCGTGCGCCCTACCGCAACGACTGCGCCGCCACCGCCGCCGCCCCGATGACGCCGGCGTCGGTTCCCAGCTCGGCGGTGCGGATGTCGGCGTCCGGATAGCCTCGCAGGTAGGCGGCCGCTGCGCGGTTGATGCGATCGAGGTAGAAGGGCCCCACCTGACTCATCCCCCCGCCGATGACGAACCCCTCGGGGTCGAAGATCTTGGCGAGATTGGCGATGCCGATACCCGTGAAACGCGCGGCGTTGTCCACGATCTCGAGCGCCTTCATCTCGCCGGCCTGTGCGCGCTCGAACACCTCACGGGTGTCCATCTCGCGGCCGTAGGCGTAGCTCGCGTCGCGAGCGATGGAACGTCCGGCAGCGATCGCCTCCAGCGTCCCCAGCAGACCGTCGCCCCCGATCGGCCCGCCGGGGAGGACCGTCATGTGCCCGATCTCGCCTGCCAGGCCGTGGGCGCCGCGGATGATGCGGTCGCCGATGAACAGACCGCCGCCGATGCCGGTCGATATCGTCATGTAGAGGCTGGACTCCAGGTCCCGGGCGGCGCCGTAGAGGTGCTCGGCCAGGCCGGCGGCATTGGCGTCGTTCTCCAGCACGATCTTGCGCTCCAGCCTGCGCCCGAGTTCCGCCACGATGGGCGCGTTCTCCATGCCGGCGATGTTGGGGGCGAACAGCACCTTGCCGGCCTGGTAGTCCAGGGGACCCGGCGATCCCACGCCGATCGCGGCCACCTCCTCGTGCCCGCGCTCCAAGACGTCGCGCGCGGCCCGGGCGAGCGCCTCCGCCACGTCGGCGAAGCCGGTCTGCGGCGTTTCGACCCGCGTCGCGTCGAGGATCCGCCCATCGCTCACCACGGCCGCGGCGATCTTGGTGCCTCCCAGGTCCAGCCCGAGCGTCTTCACGTCGTCTCCTCCCGCTCGGCCTCGTCGCCGGGCTGCCCGAGGCCTGCCAGCTCGGCGGTCGCGCGGGCGATCATGCGTTCCTCGTCGGTAGGCACCACCAGCACGGCCACCGTTGCGTCGTCGGTCGAGATGCGCTCGGCGTGGCCGGCGTTGCGGCGCTCGTCGAGGCGCACGCCCAGGAATCCCAGTCCGGACATGCTCTCCTGGCGCATGCGCGCGTCGTTCTCGCCGATCCCACCGGTGAAGACGATGCCGTCGAGGCCGCCCATGGCGGCCGCATAGGCGCCGACGGTCTTGGTGATGCGGTAGGCGAACACCTCCAGGGCCTCGCGAGCGTCCGCGTTGCCGCCCTCGGCGGCGGCCCGCACGTCGCGCATGTCGTTGGAGACGCCCGACAGGCCGAGGAGGCCCGATTCGCGATTGAGCAGCCGGTCGAGGGCATCGAGATCCATGCCACCACGTAGCAGGTGGAGCAGCACGCCGGGATCCACCTCGCCGCTGCGCGTGCCCATCAACAGCCCGTCCAGCGGGGTGAAGCCCATGCTGGTATCGATGCTGCGGCCTCCGGCCACGGCAGTCGCGCTGGCGCCGTTCCCGAGGTGGAGCGAGACCAGCTTGAGCGCCTCGCGCGGCCGCCCGAGCAGCGCCGCGGCGCGCTCGGTCACGAAATCGTGGCTGGTGCCGTGGAACCCGTAGCGGCGGATGCGGCGGTCGCGGTAGAGCCCGATGGGAAGACCGAAGAGGAAGGCGCGCGCCGGCATGCCGGCGTGGAACGCGGTATCGAACACCGCCACGTGCGGCACGTCGGGCAGGAGCGACCGCGCCGCCCGGATCCCCTCGAGGTTGGCGGGATTGTGGAGCGGCGCCAGGGCCGACAGCTCGTCCACGATCCGCTCGACGGAGCGGTCGATGAGCACGGGCCGCGAGAAGCGCATCCCCCCGTGTACCACGCGGTGACCCACGGCGCGGATCCCACCCTCGGGGAGGCGCTCCTCCAGCAGCTCGAGCACCTTCCTCAGGGCCTCGTCGTGCCGCCCGATCGGCTCGGCGCGCACCGGGCCGAAGCTCGCGACGATGTTGCTGTCCCCGCCGATGCGCTCCACCAGGACGGAGTGTCCTGCGGGAAAGAGCTTGACCTTGAGGCTGGAGCTCCCCGCGTTGACCACGAGGACGCTGGCTTCGTGCATGGCTTCCTCCGAGCGCCCCGGGGCGGCACCACCAGGACCTCGAGCCCGGCGCCCGCGCGGCGCCGGAGCCCCGGCAAAGTCTACCAGAGCGTCGGGGGCGGCCCCGAGCGGTGCGCGGGACGCTTGCCTTTAGCGCAGGACGCTCAGGTTTTGTATGAATGGGCACAGGCGGGGGCGCCCCACCGAGAGTATCCTCGAAGGGCGAGAGGAGGAGTCCATGTACCGTCTGTTCACCCTCACCGAAGCGACCCGCCTCCTCCCGGTGGTGGACGAGCACCTCGGGGAGCTGCAGGGCGCGGCCGCCGATCTCGCGCGCTTGCGCGAGCATGGCTCGGACCTCCCCGACGCCTCCGTGGAGTCCGCCAACCTCGCCCGCGAGATGGCCTTCCTCCTCGACGTCATCCACACCAGCAAGGCGGAGCTCGATCGCCTGGGCGTGCAGGTTCGCGACGTGCAGGTCGGCCTGGTCGACTTCCCCAGCCGGCTCGGCGCCGAAGTGGTGTGCCTGACCTGGGAGCGAGGGCAGAACGCCATCACCCACTACCACCCCCTCAGCGGCGACACCGACACCCGCCCCTTGCCGGGAGCGCTCGACGACGGGCGCAGCGTCGGCGGGCACCCCAGCGCCTGACCCACAGCGAGCGCAGGACGGAGCGGCTTCGCTTTCCGGGAACGCGCCCCGGGCGTGCGCGCTAGCGTTCGCCGCGGCCGACGGAGACCGACGCCCCGTGGGGGCGCTCGGAGCCGAAGTCGTGGATCAACCGGGGCACGAAGCCCAGCGCGTCGGCGGCCACGAAGTGCACGTCGATGCCGTCGAGGTGCTCCAGCACCCCCTCCGACTCCCCGTGAACGTGACCGAACACCAGCGCGTCGGGTGCGGCGTCGAGCAGCAGGCGGGTGAACGCGGAGGGCTCGAGCCGCGGGTTCGTGGGCGGGAAGTGGAGCATCACCACCCGGAAGTCGCCCTCGAGCCGCTCCGCGGCCCGCAACGACAGCGCCAGCCGCTCGACCTCGCGGCGGTAGATCTTCTCGTCCTGTTCGGCGAAGCCTCGGCTCCCGGGGCACACCCAGCCGCGCGTTCCTGCGACCACCACCCCGTCGAGCGCCACGGCGTCGTTCTGCACCGCGAACATACCCTCAGGCAGGCCCCGCCGCAGCTTCGAGATCGAGGGCCACCAGTAGTCGTGGTTCCCGCGCAGGATCACCTTGCGACCGGGCAGGGACGCGATGTCGGCGAGGTCCGCCATGGCGTCGTCGAACCGCATCGCCCACGACAGGTCGCCCGGCACCAGGACCAGATCGTCGTCCTCTACGACGCTGCGCCAGCCGTCGAAGAAGGCGTCGGGATGGCCCTGCCAGGTCTCGCCGAAGATGGTCATCGGCTTCGGGTCGACGCGAGACAGGTGGGGGTCGGCGATGGCGAACAGGCGCATCGGGGGCCCAGTCTACCGTGGGCTCCATGCCAGCCGGGTGCGCTCGACGCCCGACGCGCCGACGCGTGCCAGCGCGGCGCAGGCGCCCTCGCCGGTGAGGGGGTGGCGCCAGCCGGGCAGCAGCTCGCACAGGGGCGCCAGCACGAAGGCCCGGTCCATCATGCGGGGGTGGGGCAGGGTGAGGCGCGGCGTCTGGAGGCTGTGGGCGTCCAGCGCCAGCAGGTCCAGGTCGAGAGTGCGCGGGCCCCAGCGCTCACGCCGCCGGCGACCCTGGCGACCCTCGATCGCGAGCAGGGCCTCGAGCAGCGCATCGGGTTGCGACCAGCGGGGTCGCGGCTCGAGCAGCGCCACCCCGTTGAGATAGTCGGGCTGCCCCGGAGGGCCCCCAACCGGGGCCGTCCGGAAGAGCGACGAGAACAGCGCGGTCGCGGACAGCTCCTGCAGGGCGCGTGCGGCGCGCCGGAGCTGCTCGAGGGGATCGTCGAGGTTGCTGCCCAGCGCCACCAGCGCCCGCGTGTCGGGAGCCACGATCAGAGCACGCTCACGCGCGCTCGCGCTCGACCTCGGCGAAGACGTCGCGCACCACGCCGGGGAGCGGGGCGTGCGGCTTGTGCACCCGCACCACGACGCTGTGCACGCGCGTCTCCGACGCCAGCAGGGCGCTCGCGATGTGGGCCGCCAAGGCCTCGATGAGCTTGTAACGCTTCTCGGTCACCTCGCGCCGGACCAGGCCGTAGACGCGGCTGTAGTCGACGGTCTGCCGCAGGCTGTCGCGCTCGGGGAGGTCGAGGCTCAGCTCGACGTCGACCACGAAGCGCGCGCCCATCTTCGACTCCTCCTCGAAGACACCGTGGTAGCCGTGGAACTCCAGCCCCTGCAGCACGATCCTATCCACGGCGCACCCCCGCCTCGGGCGCGCCGGCTTCCTCGAGGGCGGTGAGCACCGCCAGGGCCTGGCGGTGCTCCGCCACGTCGTGCACGCGCAGCAAGGCCGCGCCCCGCTCGGCCGCGTAGAGGTGCAGGGCGAGGCTGCCCGGAAGCCTCCGGCCGGGCTCGAGGGGCTCGCCGTCGACCGCGGCCAGACGGGCGATCATGCGCTTGCGCGAAGCGCCCACCAGCAGCGGCAGGCCGTGGCCGGCGAGCCGCCGGGTCGACGCCAGCAGCGCGAGGTTGTGCTCCACCGTCTTGCCGAACCCGATGCCCGGGTCGACCAGCACCGACGGCACGCCGTCCGTCCGCGCCAGGCGGGCGCGCTCCAGCAGCGCGCGCTCGACCTCGCCGACCACGTCGCGGTAGCGCGGCGAGCGCTGCATGGTGCGAGGTTGCCCCTGCATGTGCATGACCACGGCGGGCACGCCGGCATCGGCGCACAACGCGCGCATCGCGGGGTCCGCCAGCCCACGAACGTCGTTGACGAGGCAGGCGCCCCCCTTCACCGCCTCGCTGGCGACAGCCGGCTTGACGGTGTCGATGCTGACGCGCACCCCCCTCTCCGCCAGGCCCGCGAC
>Ga0102962_1000204_pt1 | contig 33721 bp, 28 predicted proteins | sample SalPonF2_C_D2_MG_FD_84519 | JGI IMG/M metagenome (GOLD analysis project Ga0102962, IMG submission 84519) | Salt pond soil microbial communities from South San Francisco under conditions of wetland restoration - Salt Pond MetaG SF2_C_D2_MG ...
GGCGTCTTCGACGCGCGCCTTCTTCTCCTTCATCTCGACCTCGGTCGCGGCGCCGACCTTGATCACCGCCACGCCGCCGGCCAGCTTGGCCATGCGCTCCTGCAGCTTCTCCTTGTCGTAGTCCGAGGTGGTTTCCTCGATCTGGGCCTTGATCTGCTTGATGCGCCCTTCGATATCGGCCTTGGCGCCGGCACCGTCGATAATCGTGGTGTGCTCCTTGGTGATCTGCACTTTCTTGGCCTGGCCGAGATCATCCAGCGTGGCCTTTTCCAGGCTCATGCCCAGTTCCTCGGAGATGACCTTGCCGTTGCTGAGAATGGCCATATCCTCGAGCATGGCCTTGCGGCGGTCGCCGAAACCCGGCGCCTTGACCGCGGCCACCTTGAGGACGCCGCGGATGGTGTTGACCACCAGCGTGGCCAGCGCCTCGCCTTCCACGTCCTCGGACACGATCAGCAGGGGCTTTCCGGCGCGCGAGACCGCCTCGAGGATCGGCAGCAGGTCGCGTACGTTGGAGATCTTCTTGTCGTGCAGCAGGATGTAGGGATCCTCCAGCTCGGCCTGCATGGACTGCTGGTTGTTGATGAAGTAAGGCGAGAGGTAGCCGCGGTCGAACTGCATGCCCTCGACCACGTCCAGCTCGTTCTCCAGACCCGAGCCTTCCTCCACCGTGATCACGCCTTCCTTGCCCACCTTGTCCATGGCGTCGGCGATGATGGTGCCGATGGCCTCGTCCGAGTTGGCCGAGATGGTGCCCACCTGGGCGATCGCCTTGCGGTCGCTGCACGGCTTGGACAGCTTCTTCAGCTCGGCGACCGCTGCGATCACCGCCTTGTCGATGCCGCGCTTCAGGTCCATCGGGTTCATGCCCGCGGCCACCGCCTTGGCGCCTTCGCGCACGATCGCCTGGGCCAGCACGGTGGCGGTGGTGGTGCCGTCGCCGGCCACGTCCGAGGTTTTGGACGCGACCTCCTTGACCATCTGCGCACCCATGTTCTCGTACCTGTCCTTGAGCTCAATCTCCTTGGCCACGCTCACGCCGTCCTTGGTGACGGTGGGGGCGCCGAAGCTTTTCTCCAGCACCACGTTGCGCCCGCGCGGGCCCAGCGTGGCCTTGACCGCGCTGGCTAGGATATTGACGCCGTTGAGCATGCGCGTACGCGCGCTGTTGCCGAAAATGACTTCTTTAGCAGCCATCTGTGTTCTCCTGTAAGCAGTCCGGCCCGATTCAGGCCAGGATTGCCATGATGTCGTCTTCGCGCAGCACCACGTATTCGGTGCCGTCCAGCTTCACTTCGGTGCCGGAAAACTTGCCGAACAGGACCTTATTGCCGGCTTTCACTTCCAGCGCCTGGGTCTTGCCGTTGTCCAGCCGGCGCCCCGAGCCCACGGCAACCACCTCGCCGCGCATGGGCTTTTCGGCCGCGGTGTCGGGGATGACGATGCCGCCGGCGGAGGTTTTCTCTTCCTCCAGGCGCTTAACAACCACGCGATCGTGCAGCGGACGAATGTTCATGCAGGTTAGCTCCGGTAAAAAAACAACCTATTGTTTATAAAGGCTTAACGAGTTTTTGTTAGCACTCGATAAGCGAGAGTGCTAAGCCTTTATAGCCGTTTCAGCGGGAAAGTCAATAGGCGGACCCGCCGGCGTCGTGTGCACTGCGGGCAGCCGCTCCCGGGGCAGGGCGCAGGCGAGGCGCGGAACATGGGATCATGGGCGTTTCCAGTCGATCAGTGGCACGACAGGGGAGCATGCCGATGGGCCCGTTCGAGCCGGTGGACCCGGACTACGCCGCCAAGGTGCGCGCGAGCTTTGCGCGCCAGGCTTTTATGCGCTTGATCGGGGCGGAGCTGGTGAGCATCGACCCGGGGCGGTGCCGGATCGGCGTGCCGTTCCGCCCCGACCTCACGCAGCAGCACGGATACGTACACGCCGGCATCGTCACCACGCTGGCGGATAATGCCGCCGGCTACGCCGCTTACAGCCTGATGCCGGCGGACTGTTCGGTGCTCACCGTGGAGCTCAAGATCAACCTGCTGGCGCCGGCACGAGGCGACGCTCTGGAAGGACGCGCCGAAGTGGTGCGTGCCGGGCGCACGCTCACCGTGGCCGAAGTGAAGGTACACGCACGGCACACCGCCAGCGAGACCGTGTGCGCGGCGGCGCTGGTCACGCTCATGGCCATGCCCGGTGTGGCGGATCGGGCGGGCTGAGGCCCGCCCGGCGGAACTGAGGCTGAGGACTCAGCGCTGGGAGTTTTCCCAGTCGGGCGCGACGTAGACGGGCGCGTCCGCGGCCGGCAGCGGATCGCGGCCCAGGATCATGTCGGCGGCCTTTTCCGCCACCATGATGGTGGGGGCGTTGAGATTGCCGCTGACGATGGTCGGCATGATGGAGGCGTCGACCACGCGCAGGTTGTCGAGGCCGTGCACGCGCGCCTGCCCGTCCACCACGGCCATGTCGTCCTCGCCCATCTTGCAGGTGCACGACGGATGGTAGGCGCTCTCCGCCTTGGCGCGCACGAAGGCGTCGATGTCGGCGTCGGACGTGACATCCGCGCCGGGAGCGAGCTCCTTGCCGCGGAACTCATCGAAGGCCGCCTGCGCCAGCACCTCGCGCGTGAGGCGCACGCCCGCGCGGAATTCCTCCCAGTCCTCGGGGTGGCTCATGTAGTTGAACAGGATGCGCGGCGCCTGCTTGGGGTTGTTGCTCCTGAGCGTGACCGAGCCGCGGCTTTGCGAGCGCATGGGTCCCACGTGCGCTTGGTAGCCGTGGCCCTCCTGCGGCGCGCGCCCGTCGTAGGAGATGGCGATGGGCAGGAAATGGTACTGCAGGTCCGGGTGCCTGACCCCCGCTTTGGAGCGGATGAAGCCGCCGGACTCGAACTGGCTGGAAGCGCCGGGCCCCGTGCGCGCAGTCATCCATTGCAGCCCGACCCAGGCCCGGTTCCAGGGTTTGAGCACCGGATAGAGGCTGATGGGCTTGGTGCAGGCGTACTGCACGTAAACTTCCAGATGATCCTGCAGGTTCTGGCCCACGCCGGGCAGGTGCTGGACCACGGGAATGTCCAGTTCCTTAAGCTGATCGCCGTCGCCGATGCCGGAGAGCATGAGCAGCTGCGGCGAGTTGATGGCGCCGGCGCAGACGATGACCTCGCGCGCCGCATACGCCTGCTGTACGGACCCGTCCGCGCTTTCGTACTCGGCGCCGATCGCCTTTTTGCCCTCGAACAGCAGGCGCCGGCTCAGCGTGGAGAGCTCGATGGTCAGGTTGGGGCTGTCGAGGATGGGATAGAGGTAGCCTTTGGCCGCGCTCCAGCGCTCGCCCTTATCCACGGTCATGTCCATGGGGCCGAAGCCTTCCTGCTGGTAGCCGTTCATGTCCGCCGTGTAAGGGTAGCCGGCCTGCTGGCCGGCCTCGATGAAGGCGTTGAACAAGGGGTTCTTGCAGGCGCCGGTGGACACGTGCAGGGGGCCGCTGTCGCCGCGGTAGGCGTCGCCGCCTTTCACGCGCGTCTCCGCGCGCTTGAAATAGGGCAGCACGTGCTGGTAGTCCCAGTGCTCCAGACCCGGCGCCCCGGCCCAGCGGTCGTAGTCCAGGGCGTTGCCCCGCACGTAGGCCATGCCGTTGATGCTGGAGGAGCCGCCCAGCACGCGCCCGCGCGGGCAGTACAGGCGGCGGTTGTCCATGTCCGGCTCGGGCTCGCTTTCGTAGTACCAGTTGAACTTGTCGTTCTTCAGCGGTTCGGCGAAGGCCGCCGGCATGTGGATGAAAATGCTGCGGTCGCGCGGGCCGGCTTCGAGCACCAACACGCGTGTGCCGGGGTTCGTGCTCAGGCGGTTGGCCAGCACGCAGCCGGCCGAGCCCGCGCCCACGATGATGTAGTCAAACTCTTTGTTTTTGCCCATACGCTTCAAGCTGTCCTTCATATGGCTGTGCGTCGGATTACGCTACGCATCCTGGGCGGATCGCGCTTACAACCCGGGTTCCACGTCCCCCAACTCCACGTAGACGCTTTTAAGCTGGGTGTAGTGTTCGATGGCGTCGCGGCCGTTTTCGCGCCCCAGCCCGGACTGTTTGTAGCCGCCCACGGGCATTTCCACCGGGCTCAGGTTGTAGTTGTTGATCCAGCAAATGCCGGCCTGAAGCCGTGCCACCACGCGGTGCGCGCGGGCCAGGTCGCGCGTGAACACCCCGGCGGCCAGGCCGTAGTCGGTGTCGTTGGCGCGCTCGATCACCTCGGCCTCGTCGTCGAAAGGCAGCACGGCCATGACCGGGCCGAAGATCTCCTCGCGCACGATGCGCATGTCGTCGCGGCAGCCCGCGAAGATCGTGGGCTCGACGAAGCAGCCCTCGGCAAGGCCGGCCACCTCAGCGCGCTTGCCGCCGCAGGCCAGCTCGGCGCCTGCCTGCCGGCCGGCTTCGATAAACCCCAGGACCTTGTCCATGTGGTCCCTGGAGATGAGCGCGCCGATCTGCGTGGCCGGGTCCAGCGGATCGCCGATGCGAAGCGCGCGCGTGCGCGTCAGCAGCCGCTCCATGAACGGGTCCATGAAGCCGCGCTGGACGAAGACGCGCGTGCCGTTGGTGCAGATCTCGCCCTGGGTGTAGAAGTTGGCCATCAGCGCAGCGGACACCGCGTTCTCCAGGCTGGCGTCGTCGAAGACGATCAGCGGCGATTTGCCGCCCAGTTCCATGGTGACGTGCTTCAGGGTGCCGGCGGCGTCGGCCATCACCTTTTTGCCGGTGCCCGCCTCGCCGGTGAGCGAGACTTTGGCGATGCCGGGATGGGTGGAGAGCATGCGTCCCACTTCGGCTTCGCCCTGCACCACGTTGAACACGCCGTCGGGCAGACCCGCCTCGGTGAGCGCCTCGGCCAGCTTGAATGCGGTCAGCGGCGTGAGCTCGGCGGGCTTGAAGATCATGGCGTTGCCGCAGGCGAGCGCCGGCCCGGCTTTCCAGCAGGCGATCTGGATCGGATAGTTCCAGGCGCCGATGCCGGCGACCACGCCCAGCGGCTCGCGCCGCGTGTAAAAGAAGGTGTGCTCGTCCAAATCCACGTGCTCGCCGTGCAGGCTGGCCGCCAGGCCGCCGAAGTACTCCAGCGCGTCGGCCCCGGTATGGATGTCCACGGATTCGGATTCGGCGATGGGTTTGCCGGTGTCGCGCGTCTCCAGCTCCGCGATCTCGCGGTTGCGGCTGCGCAGCAGCTCCGCAGCACGCTTGAGGACGCGGCCGCGCTCGGTGCCGCTGAGGCGTGCCCAGCGCTGTTGGCCGGCGCGCGCGGCGGCGACCGCTTTGTCGATGTCGTCGCGGCCGGCGCGCTGTACCTGCGCCAGCACCTCGCCGGTGGCCGGGTTGATGGTGGCGAATGTCTCTCCGGTGGAGCCCTGGCGATAGCCGCCGTCGATGTAGAGTTTTTGCTCGGGCAGTGTCATGTCGCCTCCGTTATGGCTGGGGCGGCGTGGGCGGCGCCCGCGGCGCCGCTGCTCAGCACGCAGTCCAGGAACTGGCGCACGATGCGGCGTGCGCGTGCGCCGTTGACATGGCCGTCCAAGGCGCAGTTAAGGTAGAGACCGTCGATCATGGCGGCGAGCCCATCCGCCGCCGGCGCTACGGCGCCGGGCGGCAGCAGGGGGTGCAGCGCATGGCGCAGATTGGAGCGCAGACGGCGCGCGTTGATCTGCTCCAGGCGGTGCAGCTTCGGGTAATGCGGCGCCTGCGCCCAGAAGGCGAGCCACGCTGCCACCACCGTGGGCAGGAACTGGTCGTCCGCGAAGTTGGCGTCGATCAGCGCCTCCACCCGCGCCCGCGGCGTCTTCGCGTTGGCGAGCGCGCGCACCACGCTGGTGCGGAACTGCTCCAGCAGCTCGCGCATGGTGGCTTCCAGCAGCTCGTTCTTCCCCCCGAAATAGTGGTGGACGATGCCGGGGGAAACCCCTGCTACGCGGCCGATGCGCGACACGGTGGTCTGCTCGAAGCCGACGTCGCCGATGGAGCGGATTGTGGCCTCAATTAGCTGCTGGCGCCGTATGGGCTGCATCCCGAGCTTGGGCATGACGTGCACCTGACGATGTCAAACGCCGTGCAGTCTAGCGTTTTTTATTTGATTGATCAATTAAGAAACACTATGCTTACCCGTGCGCTGCACGGAGCGCGGCGGCGACATTCGCTCCGCTACGGGATTCCTGACAAACAGATGGGAGGAACTTAGATGACCTTTATTCAAGGTTTGAAACATCGCCTGCTGAGCGGGCCGGGCGCGCTGGCGCTGGGTCTGGTGCTGCTTGGCGCGGCCGCCACGGCCTCCGCCGCCCCCACCGTGAAGTTCGGCGCGCCGCCGTGGCCGGGCGTGACGGTCAAGACCAAAGTCGCGCGCGAGCTGCTGCAGGCCATCGGCTACAAGACCTCCATGACCAACGCCAGCTGGGTCATCGACCTGCAGAGCGTGGCGCGCGGTGACCTCGACGCCGACCTCGGCATCTGGCTGCCGACGCAGAAGTCGACGGTGGAACCGATGGTCAAATCCGGCAAGGTGGACCTGCTGGTGGCCAACGTACCGGATGCCCAGTATGACGTCGTGGTGCCGGACTATGTGTGGAAGGCTGGGGTGCACTGCATCTGCGATCTGCACAAGTACGCCAAGAAGTTCGACCACAAGATCTATGGCATCGAGGCCGGCAACGACGGCAACGAGATCATGAAGAAGGCGATCAAGAACAATACTTACAGCCTCAAGGGCTGGAAGCTCGTGCCGTCGAGCACGGCGGGCATGCTGAGCCAGGCCGGGCGTGCCATCCGCGCGCACAAGTGGATCGTGTTCCTGGGCTGGAAGCCGCACTGGATGAACATCAAATACCACATCCGCTACCTGAAGGACCCCAAGAAGATCTGGGGCGGTCAGAGCACGGTGCACACGGCGGCGAACCCGGCGTTTGTGAAGAACAACCCCAATGTCGCCCGCTTCCTCAAGCAGATGGTGGTGCCGTCCAAGATCCAGAGCCGCTGGATCTATGAGTTCGGCTACAACAAGACGCCGGCCGACCAGGTGGCCAAAACCTGGATCAAAAACAACATGGACACGGTCAGCAAGTGGCTGGACGGCGTGAAGACCGCGGACGGCAGCAAGCCGGCGATCGAGGCCGTGAAGTCGGCATTTTCATCCTAATCGAGTGATTGTTCCGGGCGGCGGACACGGCCGCGGCGCTCCGCGTTTGCGGGCGCTGTCGGCCTGCCGCACCGGGTCTTTGTGAGCGGCCGGCGGCGCCGCCGCGGGGGTTGAACTTTTGCGCGCGCGGCCCTGTCCAAAGCCGCGTTGCGCCCGCAGCCCAAGGGGGCTGTCCGGGAGCGTTACGACAACGGCAGACGACAGCGAACGGAACGGGCTATGGCTGACGATGAAGTCCTGATCCGCGTCGAGGGGCTTTACCGCTACTACGACAACCACTGCGCCGTGGACAATGTCAGCTTCGAGCTGCGCAAGGGCGAGATCCTGGGGTTTCTGGGCCCCAACGGCGCGGGCAAGTCCACCACCATGCAGATTCTGACCGGCAATCTGGCCCCGAGCCAGGGGCGGGTGGAGATTGCCGGCTACGATATTCTGGACCAGCCGCGCGCCGCCAAGGCCGCGTTGGGCTACCTGCCCGAAAAGCCACCGGTCTATCCGGACCTGACGGTCGATGAGTTCCTGCATTACTGTGCGCGTCTGAACCGCGTGCCGCGGGGCGACATCCCGGGCGCGCGCGACAATGCCAAGGCCCGCTGCGGGCTCTCCGACGTGGGACGACGTCTGATCGGTAATCTCTCCAAGGGTTACCAGCAGCGCGTGGGCATCGCCCAGGCGATCATCCATAATCCTCACGTGGTCATTCTGGACGAGCCCACCGTCGGCCTCGATCCCATTCAGATCCGCGAGATCCGCACCCTGATCACCGAGCTGGGGCGTAACCACAGCGTCATCCTGTCCACGCACATCCTGCCCGAGGTGCAGAGCACCTGTGATCGCGTGCAGATCATCCACCGCGGTAGGCTGGTGTTCGCCGACAGCCTGTCGGGGCTCACCGAGCGCATGCGTTCCGAGAGCCTGCTGGTGCGTCTGAGCGCGCCGCCGCAGGATGCGGTCCTCGCCGCCATCCCCGGCGTCGGCGGCGTCGAGCACCGGGCGGACGGCAGCCTGCGCCTGATGCACGCCGCCGCCGACGACCCCGCCGCCGAGGTCGCGCGGCAAGCGGTCCACAACGGCTGGGGACTTAGCGAGCTCACGCCCGAGCGGAAATCGCTCGAACAGATTTTCGTCGAGCTCACCGCCAGTGACGAGCCGGCGCCGAGCGGGGGCGATGCGCAGGAGGCCGCGGCATGAGCGCCACGTTCACCATCGCGCGGCGCGAGCTGCACGCGCTGTTTCTGTCGCCGCTGGCCTGGGCCGTGCTGGCGGTGATCCAGGCCATCGCGGCTTACCTCTTTCTCGGCCGCGTCAACGACTTTCTCAATGTGCAGACCATGCTCTCGCGCGTGCCCAATGCGCCGGGGGTGACCGACTTCGTGGTGGCGCCGCTGTTCGGCAGCGTGAGCATCATCCTGCTCATGGTGGTGCCATTGCTGTCCATGCGCATGATCGCCGACGAGCGGCGCACCGGCACGCTCACCCTGCTGCTGTCGGCGCCGGTGAGCATGAGCGAGATCGTCATCGGCAAGTTTCTGGGCCTGTTCGCGTTTCTGTGCCTCATGGTGGCCATGATCACGTGCATGCCGCTGTCGCTGGAGGCGGGCACGCACCTGGACCTGGGAAAGTTGGCCGCGGGCGTGCTGGGTCTGGTGCTCATGCTGGGCGCGTTTGCTGCGGCCGGGCTGTTCATGTCCGCCATGACCAGCCAGCCGGTGGTGGCTGCGGTGGGCAGCTTCGGGTTGTTGCTGCTGCTGTGGATCCTGAGCTTCGCCGGCAATTTCGGCAATGAGGCCTTGGGCCACGTGCTCTCCTACCTGTCCCTGGTCAAGCACTTTCAGGGCTTGGTCAAGGGCGAGGTGGTGAGCACGGACGTGGTCTATTACGTGCTGGTCATCATTCTGTTCCTGGCGCTGGGCATCCGGCGGCTCGACGCCGACCGGCTGCAGCGCTGAAGCCTGTCCGAGAACGAGCCTAAGACGCGAGAACAATGAGGGTAACGCGCCGAACCCGACTCCAGACCCGTGCCCAGAACGTCATCTTCGTGGTGCTGCTGTTCGCGGTGCTGGGCCTGCTGGCCTGGCTCAGCACCGTCTACGTGGGCCGTGCCGACTGGACCTACGGACACCGCAACACCCTGTCCCAGCCCAGCCGCAAGCTGGTGGACTCGTTGTCCGCGCCGGTTCAGATCACCGCCTTCGCCACCCAGAACGACGAGTTGCGCCGCACGATCCGCCAGTTGGTGGGCGAGTACCAGCGCGCGGATCACAAGATCCACCTGAAGTTCGTCGACCCGAACACCGCCCCCGACGAGGTGCGAAGCCTCCACATCAGCGTCAACGGCGAGCTGGTGGTCAACTATCAGGGGCGTACGCAGACCGTTAAGCAGCACACCGAGAGCGCGCTGACCAATGCGCTGGCGCGCGTGGCGCGTTCTGCCCAGCGCCGGGTCGTGTTCATCACCGGCCACGGCGAGATGAGCCCCGACAGCGGCGGGAAGTTCGGCATGCAGACCTTTGCCCATGCGCTCAAGCAGCAGGGCTTTAAGATCAAGACGCTGAATCTGAGCAACACGCCCGGGATCCCCAAAAACACCGCCGTGCTGGTCATCGCCGGCCCGCAGACCGACTACCTGCCGGGCGAGGTCAGCATCATCCGCCACTACGTCAAGCATGGCGGCAACCTGCTGTGGCTGGACAATCCGGGCAGCGAGAACGGCCTGGCGCCGCTGGCCAAGCAGCTGCACGTCAGCCTGGCGCACGGCACCATCGTCGACTCCACCTCGCCCATGTTCGGGGTGCGCGACGTGCGCTGGCTGGTGCTCACCCAGTACCGGCAAAGCCCCATCACCCAGGGCTTTGATTCGGAGACGCTGTACCCCGGGGCGACCGCGGTGCAGGTGGCCAAAAATACCGGCCAGTGGCAGGCGACGCCGTTCGTCAAGAGCCGCGGCCTGCCCCGTAGCTGGCTGGAGACGGGCAAGCTGCAGGGCCAGGTGGAGTACAACCCCAAGCAGGGCGACAAGGCCGGGCCGCTGAACGTGGCTGTGGCGCTGACGCGCCCGCAGCCCAGGGCGTCGTCTTCGGCCAATGCCGGCAAGGCGGCCGGGGGCAGCCAGGCTGCGGGCACCAAGGCGGGCAAACAAGGTGACCCGGGCGGGCAGTCGGGCGGCCATCAGGCGCAGCAGCGCGTGGTGGTGATGGGCGATGCCTACTTCCTGGCCGACGCTTATGTGGGCACCGGCGGCAACCAGTCGCTGGGCCTCAATATCGTCAACTGGCTCAGCCACGACAACCGCTTCATCAACATCCACCCGGCCAAGGCACCCGATTTGTCGCTGAACCTGGGCGCGGGCACGGAGCAGGTGATCGCCTACGGCTTTCTGATCCTGTTGCCGTTGCTGCTGTTGATGATGGGGCTGAGCATCTGGATGCGCCGGCGCAGGGGGTAGGCGGTGAATCGGCGCATGCAGATCAACATCGCATTGCTGGTGCTCGTGGCGGCGCTCGCCGCGGTGGTCTATTTCCGCCCGGGCCAGCACCCCAAGTCCCAGGCCAAGGCCCACCTCACCCACCTCACGCCCAGCGCGATAAAGACCATTCGCGTGCAGCGCGCCGGCCAACCCACGGTCAAACTGGTGCGCCACGGGCAGCGTTGGCGTGTCAGCGAACCCTTTAAGGCGCGCGCGGATGAGGGCCTGATCGGCAGTGCGCTGAGCGCTGCCGACGAGACCGTTTCCGCCAGCTACAAGGCCGCTTCGCTCAAGCTCGCCAAGTTCGGGCTGACCAAACCCAAGCTCAAGGTCTGGCTCAACGGCACCGAAATCGATTTCGGCGGCACCAACCCCTTGGGCGGCAAGCGCTATGTGCGCGTGGGAGGCCACGTGTTGGTGGTCGGCGACTCGCTCTACAATCAGCTATCGATTCCCGTGAACGGCTTCATCAGTCGGCGCCTGTTGCCGGAGGGGGCGACCATTACCGGTATCGAAGCGCCCGGCCTGACGGTGAGCCGGGGGCAGAAGGGCCAGTGGCAGGCGAAGCCGGCGCCCAAGAATCTGGCGAAGGGCGCGGTGCAGGATCTGGTCGATTCGTGGACCAACGCCTATGCCATGTCCGTGGACAGGGCGGAGAAAGGTTCATCCAGGCCGGTGGCGGGCACGGTCCAGATCCGCCTAAAAGGGCGCAAGCAGCCGATCACGTTCCATATTCTTGGCGCCACGAAGGGCTTCGCGCTGGAGCGCGAGGATGACGGGTTCGTTTACAAGCTCAGCGGCGCCCGCCGGCAGGATCTGCTCAAGCTCAAGACCGGGTCGCCCGGAAAGGGCACGGCCACGTCGTCCCAATCCAAGGCCGGCGCCGATTCCCAATCGGGCCCCGCGCCTTCGCATTCGGGCCGCCCTGCCTTGAAGCCGGCGCCAAAATAGCGCTGTTGTTGCCGCATCGATCTATTTAAGGGAGAGCACGACCGACTCTGTCCCGCCTCCTGAGGAGAGGAACCGGAACTCGTGCTGCCCCGCGCCCGTCTAACATCGCCCGTGCGCTCCGGGGCATGGCTATTTGCGCTTTGGCGTCCGCCGCAATCCCCGTCCAGTCGTGAAATCGATGCCGGTTGGGCATACTGGTTCGCTGTGCCCGTCAGGCGCGGGCGTATGCCGCGCAGCGCGGTGCACACCGCAGTGATGTGCGGGCTGGCTACGCCGCTACCCTGGATCGACTGTCCGGAACCTGGACGTTTGCCGTGTCGCTGATCGCGCTTTTCAACCACATCGTGGCCCTGGTCGCCGCCCATCCGGTGCTTGCCTACGCAGCGGCCGGCGTGGCGACGTTTTTCGAGGCGCTGGCGCTGGTCGGCGTGTTCTTCCCCGGATCCATGCTGGTGCTCGGGCTGGGGGCGCTGGTGCCGAGCGGGGCGCTGGCACTGATCCCCCTCACGGCCGCCACCGCCGCCGGAGCTTCTGCCGGCGACGCGGTCTCCTACGTGCTCGGCCGGCGCTACCGCCAGGGAATCCTGCGGCTGTGGCCGCTGCGCACCCACCCGCGCTGGATTGCGCGCGGGCGCTTGCTGTTTCGCCGCCACGGCAGCAAGAGCATCTTTATGGCCCGTTTCGTGCGCGGCGCGCACGCCATGGTGCCGCTTCTGGCCGGTGTCATGCGCATGGCGTTCGTGCCTTTCATGGCGATGAACATCGCCTCGGCAGCGCTATGGGCGCCGATCCACGTCATGCTGGGGGTGGCGGTGGGCGCGTCGCTGGCGCTCGCCAGCGCGGTGGCCGGCCGACTCGCCCTGTTCGTGGCCGTGCTGGGCGGCACGCTGTTTTTGATCGTGTGGGGCGTGCGCCGCCTGCTGCTGTGGGGCGTGCCGCGCCTGTCCGCGCTGGAAGCGCGGCTCAATCGTTGGGCGGCGGCCAACACCGGCCGGCGCGCGCGGCTGGTGCGCTCCCTGCTGGACCCGCGCGCCGGGGAGCTGCGCGGCCTGATCGCTTTGCTCATCATCCTGCTTGCCGCGTCGTGGCTCTTTTTCGGCGTGCTGCAGGATCTGCTCTCGGGCGACCCGCTGGTGCGCGCCGATGTGGCCGTCTACCATCTCATGCAGTCGCTTCGCACGAGCTGGGCGGATCAGTTGATGATCCGCGTCACCGAGCTCGGCGATGCCTTTGTGGTGCTGGCGGTGGCGGGCAGCGTGACGGCCTGGCTGGTGTGGAAGCGGGCCTGGCGCACCGTGGTGCATTGGGTGAGCGCGGTCACCTTGGCCGAGGTGCTCACTTTCGCCATCAAGATCACCCTGCGTGTGCCCAGGCCGCAGGCCGTCTACCACGGTTGGCACAGCTTTTCTTTCCCCAGCGGCCATGCCACGGTCAACACTACGGTGTACGCCTTGCTGGCGTATCTGGTGGTGCGCGAGCTGCGCCCGCGCTGGCAGGGCTGGGTGATCGCCGGCGTCGCCGTGCTGATCACCCTGATCGATGTCTCGCGTCTTTATCTCGGCGTGCACTGGCTGGCCGACGTCGCGGCAGGCAGCGCGCTCGCGCTCATGCTGGTCGCAGCCCTTGCCATCGGCTATCGCCACCATTCGCCGCCGCGCGTGGGTGGCGGTTCCCTGCTGGGCGTGGCTGCGGCCGCCCTGGTGGTGTTCGGCGTCTGGCACAGCACCGCCCAGTACCGCCAAGACGTCTCGCGCTACGCCGTTCACGAAAAGCATGTGGACTTGCTGGCTTCGGACTGGTGGCGGGGTCAGTGGCGCCAATTGGCGGCGCGGCGCATCGACCTCGTCGGCGGGCACGAGGTGCCGCTGACCGTGCAATGGGCGGGCCGCTTGTCACGCTTGCGCACCCGGCTGGCAGCGGCGGGCTGGCAGGTGCCGGCGGCTTGGTCCTTCGACAGCGCGCTGCAGTGGCTGTCGCCGCACAGCACGGCGACGCAGCTTCCGGTTCTGCCGCAGATGAACGACGGCGACCCGGCGACGCTGGTGCTGATCCGCCCGGCCGGCGCGAGCGGGCGCCTGGTGCTGCGGCTGTGGCGGTCGAATGTGCGCCTGGATACACGCCAGGGCGCGCAGGTGCCGGTGTGGCTGGGTACGGCGGTGCGCCAGACGCTGACGCACCCCTACGCGCTGTTCTCGCTGGTGCGCGCGGAGCCGGGCGTCAATGGTCCGCGCCAGGTGCTTGCCGGGGAGCTGGTGCATACGCGCGTCGGGCAGCGCGCACGGGCCGGTAAGCACCACGCCTGGGACGGGCGCGTGCTGCTGGCCCACCCGGGCGGGCTGAAGCTTCGCTAGCGGATATCTCGAACCGCCGCGGCGGCTGCCCGCCGGCCCGCGGTGCGCTCAGGCGGCGTCCGGCAGCAGCACGCCCGGGTTCATCAGATTTCGGGGGTCGAGGGCGCTCTTGATGCTGCGCATGAGCTCGATCTCCACCGGGTCGCGGTAGCGCGCCAGCGTTTCGCGCTTGACGCGGCCTATGCCGTGCTCGGCGCTGAAGCTGCCGCCCAGCTCGGCGATCAGGCCGTTGATACGCTCGCTCACCGTCGGACTCAGCGCCAGAAAGTCGTCCCGCGCCATCGCGGACGGCTGCACCAGATCGAAATGGATGTTGCCGTCGCCCACGTGGCCGAACGGCGACACCAGGATGTCTTCGTCGACCGAGTGGGCAATGGCGCGTCCGCGCTCCAGGAATTCGGGCACGGCCGAGACCGGCACGGAGACGTCGAACAAGATGCGCGCGCCTTCGCGCATCTGCGCTTCCGGCAGGTGCTCGCGCAGTTGCCAGAAGTCGCGCTGCTGCGCCAGGCTCGATGCCACCACCGCATCCAGCACCCAGCCCTGCTCGAAGGCCGCGGCCAGGGCCCGTTCGGTGACGTCGTCCAAATCGGTGTCCGGACTGGCCCCGCTCACCTCCACCAGCACCGTGTGCTCGTGGCCGGGCAGGGGCAGCTCGGTGCCCGGCAGGTTGCGCCGCGCCATCTCCAGCGCCGAGCCGTGCATATACTCGAAGCCGCTCACCAGATCGCCGGTGCTCGCGCGCAGGTGGGACAGCAGGTCCACCGCGGCCGCCGGGTCGCGCACGGCGACCATGGCCACCGCGGTGTGCTGCGGTGGCGGAAAGAGCTTGAGCACGGCGGCCGTGATAATGCCCAGCGTGCCTTCCGCGCCCAGGAATAGCTGCTTGAGGTTATAACCGGTGTTGTCCTTGCGCAGGCCCCGCAAGCCGTTCCACACGCGCCCGTCGGGCAGCACCACCTCCAGGCCCAGCACCAGCTCGCGGGCGTTGCCGTAGCGCAGCACGTTGGTGCCGCCGGCGTTGGTGGACAGGTTGCCGCCGATCTGGCAGCTCCCTTGGGCGCCCAGGGTCAGCGGAAACAGGCGTTCGGCCTCCTCGGCCGCGCGCTGAATGTGTTCCAGGATGCACCCGGCCTCCACGGTGATGGTGAAATTGCGCGCATCCAGCTCGCGGATGCGGTTCAGCCGCGCCAGCGAAACCACCGCCTGGCGGCCCGAGCCGTCCGGGATGCTGGCGCCCATATACCCGGTGTTGCCGCCATGCGGCACCATGGAAACGCCGTGCTCGGTGCACACGCGCACCATGCGCGCGGCGTCCTCGGTGCTTGCCGGGCGCAGCACCACGCCGGCGCGGCCCGCGGCCGCACCGCGCACGTCGTGCACGAAGGGTTCCATCTGATCGGGCTCGCTCAGACAGCCGGCATCGCCGCCGATGTCTTTGAGCTGGGACAGGGTCTGCGGATCTAGCGTCATAATCGTGATTCCGGTTGCGCGGTGCCGGGCCGGGCCGCGGGTCAGCCGCCAAGCTCCTGGCCCGCCCGCGTTTCCTCGCGCACCAGGCCGGTGACGTATTTTTTGAGCTCCAGATAGCGGGGCTCGAACTGGATCTCGTAGTGGCGCGGGCGCGGCAGGTCGATGTCCACCATGGTACCCACGCGTCCCGGGCGTGTCTTCATCACCAGCACGCGGTCGCTGAGATAAAGCGCCTCGTCGATATCGTGGGTGACGAAGAGCACGGTTTTGTGCGTCTCTTCCCAGACCTTGAGCACGAAGTCCTGCATGGCGCTGCGCGTCTGGGCGTCCAGCGCGCCGAAGGGCTCGTCCATGAGCAGCATCTCCGGGTCGTTGGCGAGCGCGCGCGCCAGTGCCACGCGCTGCTTCATGCCGCCGGACAGGGCCTTGGGATAAGCGTCGGTGAAGCGCGCGAGCCCGAAGTGCTCCAGCAACGTGCGCGCGCGCGCCGTGCGCTGCGATGCGGGCAGCTTTTGCAGGCGGGACCCGAACTCCACGTTCTTGCGCACGGTCAGCCACGGAAACAGGGAGAACGCCTGGAACACCATGCCGCGGTCGGCGCCGGGCCCGGTGATTTCGCGGCCGTCCTTGAGCACCTGTCCCGCCGTCGCCTCCTCGAGGCCGGCGACGATACGCAGCAGCGTGGACTTGCCGCAGCCCGAGGGGCCCAGCAGGGTCAGAAATTCCTTGGGGCGCACCGAGAGGCCGATGTCCGCGAGGGCCTGCACCCCTGCTCCCCGCGGCGCCCGGAACACCTTGCTCAGCGCAACGATCTCGAGCTTGTCGACGGAAGCGCCCCGGTGCACGGAAGACGGCGGGGTGCGGCGGCTCGCCATGGAGGTCAGCGCCAGGCGAACAGCCGCCGCCCGATCAGCTTGAGCGCGGTGTCGGAGGCGAGGCCGATGAAGCCGAGAAAGATGATGCCGAAGATGATGTTGCCGGTCTTGAGCACGCGCTGCGCCTGGAGGATGACGTGGCCGATGCCGCTTTCCGCCGCCACCAGCTCGGCGACGATGATGTAGGTCCAGGCCCAGCCCAGGATGAGCAGCAGCACGTCGTAGATGCCCGGCAGGGCGGCCGGCAGGATCACACGGCGCACCACGGACAGGCGCGAGGCACCCAGCGTGTACGCGGCTTCCAGGAGCTCGCCCTGCACCGAGCGCACCTCCACCGCCACCATCAGCAACAGCGAGAAGAAGCTGCCCACGAAGATGACGGCGATCTTTTCCACGTTGCCGATGCCCAGCCACAGGATGAACAGCGGGATGAACGCCGAGGCCGGCATATAGCGCATGAACGAGGTCAAGGGCTCGACCAGCGCCTCGATGGGCTTGAACGTTCCCATGAGCACGCCCAGCGGCACGCCGATGAGCGCGGCGATCAGGAAGCCGGCGAGCACGCGGTAGACCGTCGCGCCCACGTCATAAAGGAAGCCGAAGCGGGTGAACAGGGCGATGCCCGTGTTGACGATCGACGCCGGCGACGGCAGAAAGAGCGGCGTCACCCACCCCAGATGGGTGATCAGGGCCCAGAGACCGAGCAGGCACGCGAAGCTCAGCGTCGTGATGGCGATGTAGGCCGAGCGCGGGATGGAGCCCATGGGCTCCATCCAACGCTTGCGCCTGGCCGCCGGCTTGTCGCCCCGCATTGGCATCGCCGGCCGGTTCGCTTATTTCGCCGCGTGCACGAAGCGCGGATCGATCAGCTTGCCGATGTCCGGCTTGTGCTCGATGACCCCGGCCGTTTTGAACAGGTTTGCCGCCATCCGGCACAAATCGTAAAGAGGCCCGGGGTTCTGGTCGGTCCCGAAGTAGGCCCGGTTTTTCTTGATCCCGTACCAGCGCACGCCCTTGGCGGCCTTGGTGAACTGTTTGGGGGTCTGATTCATGGCTTTGGCCATGATGGCGAAGGCCTGCTTGTGGTGTGTGTGCATGTACTTCATGGCGTCGAAAACGCCATTCACGATCGCCTGCACCTGTTTGGGATGCGCCTCGACGAAGTCCTGGCGGAAGCCCAGCGTGTCGGTGATCACGCCCGGCGTCGCCTTGCTGGATATGAGCACGTGGCCGAACGAGGTGTTCTCGGCGGTGGTCAGCCACGGCTGCCAGGTCACAGCGGCGTCGAGCTTGTTGGCGGCGAAGGCGGCGCCGGCGGCCCCTGCGCTCATATTCTTGACCTGAATGTCGCTGAGGGTCATGTGATGCTTGTTGAGCAGATAGAGAAACCAGAAGAAGCTCGCACCCCCGCCGGTTTCAAGCCCCACGGTCTTGCCTTTGAGGTCCTTGATGGTCTTGATGGATTTCTTGGCGACGATGCCGTCCGCGCCGTAGGACTCGTCCAGCGCCATCACCTGGGCCACGGGCACGCCGGCCGCTGCCGTCGACACCTGGGTGTCGGGCGTGGTGGGAAAGCCCTGGATGGCGCCCGCCGCGAGCGCGCTGCGCCGGTTGGCCACTTCTTCGATGCGGTGCAGGTCGACGTTGACGCCCTCCTTGGCGAAAAAGCCCTTGTGCTTGGCGATAAAGATCGGCCCGTAGCCGATCCAGGAGGAGATGCCCAGGCTTACGGTGGGCGCGGCCAGAGCCGGGCCGCCAAAACCGAGTAGGGATGCCGCCACCAACAGGCCGGCCAACAGGGGTTTCTTAATCATGTCGAAGTCTCCTCTTCGGTCTCCGGGGGTCCGGAGCGGGTTAAGGGGAGCCGCCGGAATCCGGGTGGCTCCGTGTCGTGGGTGGCATAAACGGCGCGACGGCCCGCGTGAGAAGGCCTTGGCGCAAAAGCGGTGTCAGAGAGTGGATATCCTGCGCCATGAAGCGGTCGTGCGCCTGAAATGCCACGTGCGCGCGGATGGCGGCGCGGGCCGCCGCGGTGGCCCGCGCCGGGTCCAGCGGCGCGCGCAGGTCCAGCGCCTGGGCCGCGGCCAGCGCCTCGATGGCGAGTATCGCATTGAGGTTGTCCACCACGCGCACCAGCTTGCGCGCGGCGCTCCAGCCCATGGAATTATGGTCTTCCTGCATCGCCGAGGTGGGCAGCGAGCCGACGCTGGCGGGCGTGGCGAGCCGGCGGTTGTCGTCCGCCAGCGACACGGCCGTGTAATGCGCCACCATGAAGCCGGAATGGGTGCCGGCCTGGGGGGCGAGGAAGGGCGGCAGCCCCTCGGAGCGGTGCGCGTCCAGCAGGCGGTCGATTCGGCGCTCCGCGATGGCGCCTACCTCGGCCGCCGCGATGGCGAGAAAGTCCAGCGCGAAGGCGAGCGGCTCGCCGTGGAAGTTGCCCCCGCTCTCCACGCGCCCGTCGGCCAGCACCACCGGGTTGTCGGTGACCGAGGCCAGTTCGCGCTCGGCGACCTGCACCGCGAAGTCCAGCGTGTCGCGCGCCGCGCCGTGCACCTGCGGCGTGCAGCGCAGCGAATACGCATCCTGGACCAAGTGGGCGGACTCGCGGTGGGAATCCATGATGGCGCTGCCTTCCAGCAGCTTGAGCAGGCGTGCGGCGACCGTCGTTTGCCCCGGGTGCGGGCGGATGCGATGCAGCTCCGGGCGGAACACGCGGTCGGTGCCGAGTACCGCCTCCAGGGTCATGGCCGCGGTGACGTCCGCGCTGTCCAGCAGGCATTCCAGGTCAGCGATGGCGAGCACCAGCATGGCCAGCATGCCGTCGGTGCCGTTGATCAGCGACAGTCCCTCCTTGACCTCGAGCTCCACCGGCTCCAGGCCGGCGCGCTCGAGCGCCTGTGCGGCCGGTATCGCGCGCCCGTTGTCGAGCGCCCAGCCCTCGCCGCACAGGCACAGACCGATGTGGGACAGGGGGGCGAGATCGCCGCTCGCGCCCAACGAGCCGTATTCGGGCACCGCCGGCACCACGCCGGCGTTGAGCAGCCGGATCAGCGCCTCGATGAGCTCGGCGCGCACGCCCGAGTAGCCCGCCGCCAGCGTCTTGGCACGAATGGCCATCATGGCGCGCACCACCTCCGGCGCCACGAAGTCGCCCGCCCCGGCGGCATGGCTGCGCAGCAGCGCGTGCTGCAGCTCCTTGCGCTGCGCCGCGGAGATGCGCGTCGTGGCCAGGGCGCCGAAGCCGGTGGTGACGCCGTACACGGCCGAATCGCCGCCCGCGATGCGCTCCACATGCCCGCGCGCCGCATCGACGCGGGCACGTACCCCGGCCGGCAGACTCGGGGCCAGGCGCGCGCCTTCGCGCGCCACGGCAACGACCGCGCGGCGGTCGAGGCGCTCGACGGCTAATTCGTTCACGATGCTAAGACCTCTTCCAGGCGCGCCAGGGCGGCGTCGCTGCCGGCGGACACACGCACGTGCCCGGGCACGCCGAGCACGCGGCCGGGCCGGGCGCTGATCCCGGCGTCGGCCAGACGCGCCAGCAGGGCATCCTCGTCGGGAGCCCGCACCAACAGAAAATTGGCTTGCGACGGTACCGTTTCGTAGCCGGCACGAGCGAAAGCCGCGCCGATGCGGGCGAGCGCCGAGCGTGTGGCATCGCGTGCCGCGGCGGCGGCTGCCGGGTGCTCCAGGCAGGCGAGCGCCGCCGCCTGGGCCAGGGCGTTGACGCTGAACGGTGCGCGAATGCGCCGCAGGCGCTCGATGAGGGCGGGGTCGGCGGCCACATAGCCGATGCGTGCGCCGGCGAGCCCGTATAGCTTGGAGAAGGTGCGCAGCACGGCGACCCGCGGATCGTCCAGCAGCGACAAGGCGCTCATCGCGGGCGCATCGTCCGCGAATTCGATGTAGGCCTCATCCACCACCACCAGGGCGGCGCACGAGCGGTCCAGGAACGCCGCCAGCTCGCCGCGGCTTACGGCGGTCCCGGTCGGGTTGTGCGGATTGGGGATGAACACCACCTCGGCGTCAATCTCCGCCATCGCCTGCAGGTCGTGACGATAGCCGGCCAGGGCCACCTTGGTGACCGCCGCGCCGCATGCGCGGCAGGCAATTTCCTGCATCAGGTACGGCGGCTCGGCCATGGCCGCGCGTGCCCCCGGCCCCAGGTGGGCCTGCGCCAGCAACTGGATCAGCTCGTCGCTGCCGTTGCCGACCAGCAGCGCCTCGGCGTCGATGCCATGCAGCGCCGCCAAGCGGTGCCGCAGAGCGCCGGCGAGCGGGTCCGGATAGCGGTTGAGGTGGCGCGCCGCGGTGTCGACGGCGCGCACCACTGCGGGCGGCGGCGGCAGCGGCGACTCGTTGGAGGAGAGCTTGCCGCTTGCGTCGCCGGCGGGCGCCGCGCCGGGCACGTAGCGCGGCAGCTCCAGCAGCCACGGGCTGTGGCGGCGGGTGAGCTCGAGCGGGGTCACGCCGCGTCCCCCGTGCGACAGCCGAGCCGCTCCGAGGCGCGCCGCGCCGCCGCGGTGACGGCCGCCGCCGCCTGTTCCAGGCTGAGTCCGCCGCTGTGCTTGAGGTAACTGGCGCCGATGGCGCCGCAGCAGCGCGCCGAGGCGTCGAACACGGGCGACGCCACGCATTGCACGTGCTCCAGGGTGTCGCCGTCATCCACTGCATAGCCGGCCCGGCGGGCGCGCGCCAGGCGCGCCTGGAGCTCGCCGAGAGTCCACGCGGCGCCCTCCTCGGGCAGTGCGAACGGCCCGGTGCCCAACTGGTCGCACAACGCACCGCCGTCCAGTTGGGCCAGTTGCGCCTGTCCGACGGCAGTGTAGTGGGCCGGCAGGCGCAAACCCACGGCGCTCGCCAGGCGCACTTTGGCATACGGCGGGTCCTCCTTGCCCAGGTACAGCACGTCCGAGCCGTCGAGCACGGCGAAATGCGCCGTGGCCTGGAGCTCGCCGACCAGCGTCGCGAGCTCGGGCTGGGCGGCCGCCGACGGGGCCACGCCTCGCACATAGGCCGAGCCCACCTCGAAAGCGCGCAGCCCCAACCGGTAGCCGGCTGCGTCGGTGTCGGCGAAGCGCTGTTGCACCAGCGCCCGCAGGATGCCCAGGGCCGTGCTCTTGGGGATGTCCGTTGCCGCACAGACGTCGCGCAGGCGCAAGGGCCGGGGGGCGTCGGCGAGCACCCGGAGTATGGTCAGCGCTCTGAGCACGGAATTGTTCATACGCTCCCAGTGGCGTCGCCTGGTTGGCCGCTGTCGGATGGACACGTACCGGGACGGCCCGCATGTCTGTTGCTAAGTCCCACGTCAGCGCCAGCGCCCGGGCTCAAGGCCGAGCCGCTTGTTCGCATATAGGAACTTCGTTTTTATATGTGTCGCAAAACTCTAGCAAGCGGCCCGGGGCCGCACAAGGCATCTCATGACCGCGGGCGTCCCGGAAGGCTGATTCAGCCCAAATAGCTTTCCACCACGCGCGGGTCGTCGCGTACCTGCTCGGCGCTGCCGCTGAGCTGCAGGCGTCCGACTTCGATGACGTAGGCGCGCTCGGCGTAGCTCAATGCCTTGCGCGCGTTCTGCTCCACCAGCAGGATAGCGTTGCCGCGGCGGTGGATGGCGGCAAGCGCTTCGAACACGGCCTGCACGTTGAGCGGCATCAGCCCCAGGGAGGCCTCGTCCACCAGCAGCAGGCGCGGATCGCCCATGAGCGCGCGGCTCAGCGCCACCATCTGTTGCTCGCCGCCGGACAGCGTTTTGGCGAGCTGGCGGCGGCGCTCCTCAACGCGCGGAAACAGCTCGAAGATGCGCGCCAGATTCTTCTTCACCCGGGGCTCGGGCGCGCGGTAGGCGCCGACGCGAAGATTTTCCTCCACCGTGAGATCCGGGAACAGGCGCCGGCCTTCCGGCACGTAGCCCAGGCCGCGGCTCTGGCGTTTCCAGGGTGGCAGGCCGGTAAGGGGTTCGCCTTCCAGGACGATGTGGCCCTCGTGGGCGACCAGACCCAGAATGGCCTTTATGGTGCTGGTTTTGCCGGCCCCGTTGGGTCCGATGAGCGAGACCCACTCGCCCTGTCCCACGGCCAGCGACAGATCCTCGACGGCTACCGCCTCCCCGTAGCGCACGGTGAGCCCGCTGACCTCAAGCATCGGCGCCCTCCTTGCCCAGGTAGGCGGTGATCACCTTGGGGTCGCGTTTGACCTCATCCGGCACGCCCGCGGCGATCACGGCTCCCGCTTCCATCACCACGGCGCGATCGCACGCCGCCATCGCCAGGCGCACGTTGTGCTCGATGAGCACGACCGCCGCCGCTTCGCGTGCCGCATGAACCACGTCCAGCACCAGCCGCGCATCCTGCAGCGAGAGGCCGGCGAGCGGCTCATCCAGCAGCAGAACCTTGGGCTCCAGAGCCAGCGCGCGCGCCACCTCGAGGCGTTTTTTCATCCCCAGGGGCAAGGCACCGGCCGGCGCGTCGGCCTGCTCCAGCAGCCCGACCTGTTCCAGCAATGCCCGTGCGCGCTGCTCGCGCGCCGGCGTTCGGTAGCGGTGCAGCGGCAGCAGGCGGCGCAGGCGCTGGTGCGCCAAAGGCACCATGACGTTATCCATCACGGTGAGCTCGTTGAGCGGTTTGACGACCTGAAAGGTGCGCGCCAGGCCGCGCTGCGCGCGCCGGTACGCCGGCAGGCGCGTGATATCGTGACCGTCCAGCAGCACGCGGCCCTTGTCGGGGCGCAGCGCGCCCGCGATGAGATTGAACACCGTGGTCTTGCCGGCGCCGTTGGGCCCGAAAAGGCCCAGCACCCGGCCCGGTTCGGCCGTGAGCGATACGCCGGCCACCGCACGCAGCCCGCCGAAGGCCTTGCTCAGGCCATGCACCTCAAGGCCGCTCATGCGCGCCGGCCCAGCAGCCCTTGCGGGCGATAACGCATCACCAGCGCCAGCAGCAACCCGAACAGCACCGCCTGATAATTGTGGATGAAGGCGAAGGCTTGGGCGAAGCCGCCCAGTACCACGGCGCCCAGCACCGGTCCCCACAGTGTGCCCATGCCGCCGATGGCGACCATGGCCAGCAGCGTGACCGAGAGGGGAAAACCGAAGTCATGCGGATGGATGACCCCGACATAGGCGGCGTACAGCCCGCCGGCGACTCCGGCCATGGCGGTGCCCAGCGAGAAGGCCGTGACCTTAAAGCGCTTGACGTTGACGCCCAAGGCTTCGGCCGCCTGTTCCGACTCGCGCAGCGCGATCAGCGCCAGTCCCAGGTCGGAGGCGCGGACGCTTTCATGCAGCGCCAGCGCCAGCAGGAAAAGCACCGCCGTACTCAGCAGGGTGCCCAGGGCGCCGAACGGGCCGGCGATGTCGCTCATGCCGAAGGCGCCGCCGAAGAAGGGCAGATAGAGGAACAGTGCCACCACCACGAAGTTGATGGCTATGGTGGCGATGGCCAGGAAGTCTTCGCGCAGGCGCAGGCTGATCGCGCCCAGCGCCAGGCCGGTCGCACCCGCCGCCGCGCCCGCCGCAGCCAGGGCGAGCCAGAAGTCCACGCCGTGGGCGATCAAAAAGGCGAGCACGTAGGCGCCGATGCCGAAAAAGGCGGCGTGGCCGAGCGTCACCTGGCCGGCCAGTCCGGTGATCAGGTTCAGGCTCAGCGCGAGGGTGGCGTAGATGAGCAGCAGGGTGGCAAGCGTCAGGTAATACACGCTATCTCCCGAACAGGCCTTGCGGGCGGAACAGCAGCACCAGGATCAGCGCCAGAAAGGCCACCGCCTGCGGCGGGAAGTAATTGCCGGCGAAGGCCCCGGAGACCGACTCCACCACGCCCAGCAGCAGACCGGCGGCCACGGTGCCCCACACGTTGCCGAGTCCGCCGAGCACCACGATGGCGAGCGTCTTGTAGGCGGGCTCGTTGCCCATGGTCGGGGCGATCTGGTTGTAGTAGACGCCCACCATGACGCCGGCGACCCCGGCCAGCGCCGAGGCCAGCGCGAAGGCGAGCGCCGTGTGGCGCGGGATATCGATCCCCATGGCGGCGGCGATTTCCCGGTCCTGGGCGATGGAGCGCCAGGCCAGGCCCAGGCGGGTGCGTGCGCTCACCCAGTACACCGCCAGCAGCAGCACTGCCGTGCCCGCCAGTACGAATACCTGGGTGGCGGTGATGCCGACGCCGGCGATGGTGACCACGGGCGTGGCGTTCATCGCCGGCAGGCTGTGCTGGTAGGGCCCGAAGACGATGCGCAGCAGGTCGCCGGCGGCGAGGAACAGCCCGATGGAGCCGATCAGCGGGATCAGCGGCGGCTTGCCGGCCAGCGGCCGGTAGAACCACGCATCCAGGAAGACGCCCAGCACCACTGCGCCGCCGGCGCCGGCCGCCAGGGCCAGCGCCAGGCTGTGGCTCAGGTCGAAGGCGATCCAGCCGCAATAGGCGCCGACGGCGTAGACGCCGGCGTGGGCCACGTGCAGCACGCGCAGCAGGCCGTACACCAAGGCCAGGCCCAGGGCCGTCAGCGCATAAATGCTGCCGACCACCAGGCCTTCAAGCCCCAGATAGCCGATGACGGACCAATCCATTAAGGCGTGAGCAGCTTGCGGTCGGTGACGCTCATGTAGCGGTGGAACGCGCCGTTGTTGATCACCTGCACTGTGGCGGTCTTGATCGGGTCGCCGTTGTCGTTCCACGCGTAGATGTGGCCGGCCACGGTGTCCACGTTCTTCATCTTGGCCAGGGCCTTGCGCACCGCATTGCCGTCGAGCGAACCGGCTTGCTTGACCGCCTTGGCCATCACCTCCACGGCGGCGTAGCCGGAAGCACCCACCATGTCCGCGGGCTCGCCGGTTTCCGCCTTGTAGGCCTTGAGGAAGTGCTGCACGTCAGCCTGCTTGCTGTCGCGGTCGAGCTGGGTGGTGATGTAGACGCCGTTGGCGGCCGGGCCTGCGAGTTCGATGAACTTGGGCGAGTCGTAGCCGTCCTGGCCGATGATGGGTGCGCGGATGCCCAGCGACTGTGCCTGGCGCACCAGATTGGCGGCGTCCGAATAATAGCCGCTGGCGTAAATGGCGCCCGGGTGACGTGTCTTGACCCGCACCAGCATGGAGGTGAAGTTCTGGTTGCCGAGCGCATAGGTACCGCTGAAGTCGACCTTCACCTGCTGCTTCGGCGCCTCGCTCTTGAAGCCTTCCTCCAGCGCCTGCCCGAAGTCGTTCTTGAGGTTGATCATGGCCACGCTGCGGGCACCCAGCTTGTGCGCGAGCAGTGCGCCGATGCGCCCTTCGACCGCGCCCATCAGGCCCACCCGGTAGACGTACGGGTGGCCTTTGGTGATGTCCGGCGCCACTGCATAGGCGGCCATCATGGGTACGTGGTTTTGGTTGAAAACGGGCGCAGCCGCCAGCGTCGCGCCGCTGTAGGAGGCGCCGATGACGAAGCGGGCATGGTCCTGCTCGACCAGCCGGCGGGCGAAATTGACCGCCTGTTTGGGGTCCGCCTGATCGTCGTAGATCTTGAGCTTGATCTGCTTGCCGAGAATGCCGCCGTCGTTATTGATGGTCTTGGCGGCGAGCTTGATGCTGGTGACGGCGCTCTTGCCGTCGGCGGCGGCGAAACCGGTGAGCGGGGCCAGCACCCCGACCGTGACCGTGCCCTGCGCCTGCGCGCCCAGGATGGGGCTGGCGACCAGCGCCAGCACGAGTAGCAGTTTCTTCAACATGATGCCTCCCCTTATGTCGCGACGATGCGCTCGATGAAAATCGGTAGTCACCCGGTGCGCAGGCCGACCTATCGCGTTTATTGCAAGTGCCGGACCGCGTCCAATACGATCGCGCCACTGCGCACGACGCGCACGCACGGGTTGCCGCCCAGCCAATAAGCCAGCTCGGCCGGATGCTCGATATCCCACACGGCAAAATCGCCGATTTTGCCGGTTTCCAAGGTGCCGTAATGCTTCTCCAGCCCCAGCGCCCTCGCGCCCTCGCGGGTGACGCCGGCGAGCGCCTCCTCGGGCGTGAGCCCGAAGAAGCGGCACGCCATGTTCAGCATCAGACGCAGGGAGCAGGCGGGCGAAGTACCCGGATTGGCGTCGCTCGCCAGTGCTATGGGCACGCCGTGCGCGCGCAGGCTCTCGACCGGCGGCACGTGAGTCTCGCCCAGAGTATAGAAGGCGCCGGGCAGCAGCACCGCCACCGTGCCGGTCCCGGCGAGCGCCCGCACGCCGGCTTCCGACACGTATTCCAGATGATCGACTGAGAGCGCGCCGAAGCGCGCGGCAAGCTGGGTGCCGCCCTGGTCGGAGAGCTGCTCGGTGTGCAGCTTGACCGGCAGCGCCAGCCCCCGTGCCGCCTCGAAGACGCGTTCCACTTGCCCGGCGCTGAAGGCGATGCGCTCGCAGAACGCATCGACCGCGTCCACCAGGCCGTCGGCGGCGAGCGCCGGCAGCATCGTGCGCCAAACCAGATCGATGTAGGCGTCGCTGCGGCCGTGGTACTCGGGGGGCAGGGCGTGAGCGGCCAGGCAGGTTGCTCTGACCGTCACCGGGCGGCGTTCGGCCAGCGTGCGCGCCACCTTGAGCATGCGCCGTTCGGTCTCCAGGTCCAGGCCGTAGCCGGACTTTATTTCGACCACGGTCACGCCTTCGGCGCGCAGGGCGTCCAGGCGCTTGAGCGCGCTCTCGAGCAGCTCTGCCTCGCCGGCGGCGCGCGTGGCGCGCACGGTGGCGACAATGCCGCCCCCGGCGCGGGCGACGTCCTCGTAGCTCGCTCCCTCCAGGCGCATCTCGAACTCGCGCGCCCGGTTGCCGCCATACACCAGGTGCGTATGGCAGTCCACCAGGCCGGGCGTGATCCAATGGCCGCCGAGGTCGACGGTGCGCGCCGGCGCGCATTCGGGCAGGTCGCGGCGTGCACCGATCCAGGCGATGCGCCCGCCGCGGGTGGCGATCGCGGCGTCGTCGATGGCGCCGTAAGCGCCGCCGCCCGCCGTCATGGTGGCGGCGTGGCAGTTGACCCACAGCGTGTCCCAGTCGCCGCGCATGCGCTTCAGTCCACCATGGGCAGCTTGAGGCCGTGCTCGCGTGCGCAGTCAACCGCTTCGTCGTAGCCGGCGTCGGCGTGGCGGATCACCCCGGTCGCGGGATCGTTGGTGAGCACGCGTTCGATGCGGCGCGCGGCCTCTGCGCTGCCGTCGCACACGATCACCATGCCGGCGTGCTGGGCGTAGCCCATGCCCACGCCGCCGCCGTGGTGGAAGCTGACCCAGGTGGCGCCGGAGGCGGTGTTGACCAGCGCGTTCAGGATGGGCCAGTCGGAGACCGTGTCCGACCCGTCCTTCATGGCTTCGGTCTCGCGGAACGGGCTGGCCACGGAGCCGCTGTCCAAGTGGTCGCGTCCGATCACCACCGGCGCTTTGAGCTCGCCGCTGGCGACCATGTCGTTGAACGCCAGACCCAGGCGCGCGCGCTGGCCCAGCCCCACCCAGCAGATGCGCGCCGGCAGCCCCTGGAACTGGATGCGCTCGCGCGCCATGGCCAGCCAGTGGTGCAGGTGGGCGTCGTCCGGGATCAGCTCCTTGACCTTGGCGTCGGTGCGGTAGATGTCTTCCGGCTCGCCCGACAGCGCCGCCCAGCGGAACGGGCCGATGCCGCGGCAGAACAGGGGGCGGATGTAGGCGGGCACGAAGCCGGGATAGTCGAAGGCGTTTTCCACGCCGGCCTCGAAGGCCATCTGGCGGATGTTGTTGCCGTAGTCCACCGCCGGCACACCCTGGGCGTGCAGCGCCAGGATGGCGCGCACCTGCTCGGCGATGGACGCCTTGGAGGCGGCGGTCACGCCCTCGGGATCGCGCTTGCGCTCGACCTCCGCCTGCTGCCAAGTCCAGCCGATGGGCAGATAGCCGTGGAGCGGGTCGTGGGCGCTGGTCTGGTCGGTCACCAGGTCCGGCTTGATGCCGCGCGCCACGATCTCGGGGAACACCTCGGCGGCGTTGCCCAGCAGACCCACCGAGACCGCCTCTGCGCGGGCCGTCGCCTGGTCGATGATGGCCATGGCCTCGTCCAGGGTGTCGGCGCGGCGATCCAGGTAGCGCGTCTGCAGGCGGCGCTCGATGCGGCTGGCCTGGCATTCCACCGCCAGCATGCTGGCGCCGGCGAGCGTTGCCGCCAGCGGCTGTGCGCCGCCCATGCCGCCGAGCCCGCCGGTGAGAATCCAGCGCCCCTTGAGGTTGCCGCTGTAGTGCTGACGTCCGGCCTCGACGAAGGTCTCGTAAGTCCCCTGCACGATGCCCTGGCTGGCGATGTAGATCCACGAGCCGGCGGTCATCTGGCCGAACATCATCAGCCCCTTGGCGTCGAGCTCGCGGAAGTGCTCCCACGTGGCCCAGTGCGGCACCAGGTTGGAGTTGGCGATGATCACCCGCGGCGCGTCGGCGTGGGTCTTGAGCACGCCCACGGGCTTGCCGGACTGCACCAGCAGCGTCTCGTCCGCTTCCAGCGTCTTGAGCGTTTCCACGATCTTGTCGTAGCAGGCCCAGTTGCGCGCCGCCTTGCCGATGCCGCCGTAGACCACCAGCTCGGCGGGATTCTCCGCCACCTCCGGGTCCAGGTTGTTCATCAGCATGCGCAGCGGCGCCTCGGTCAGCCAGCTCTTGGCGCTCAATTGCGTGCCGCGCGGGGCACGGATGACGCGCGAACGGTCCGCTTTGCCGGGAGCGTTCATACCATCTCCAGCACTTGTATATACCTGTGCTATCAATAGCAGCGAACGCGGCTGTTGGCAAGCCGGCGTCAGGGCGCGCGTGGGGCGCGTTCGGGCGGGATGACTCAGCCGCCGCTGGCGGCGCTGGCGCTGCCGGTGCGCCCGGTATCGCGGGCGGCAGTGCCCGCGGCCTGGCGTTGGAACTGTTCCATGGCGTCGGGGCGCGCCGCGATGACCAGTTTATCGCCGCCCCGGATGACCGTGCTGCCGATGGGGATGATCTCCTGCTTGCCGCGCACGATGCTGACGATGAGCACGTCCTTGAGGCCCAGGTGGCGCACCTGCTGGCCGTCGATGCGCGAGTCCTGCGGCAGCTCGTAGGTGTAGAGGCACTCGTCGCCGCCGTTGGTGCTGATGGGAATGGCGTTGCCCTCGGTCAGCGCCTCTTTCAACTGGTTGAGGAAGATATCCTTTTCCAGCTTGACCTTGCGGTCGCGCAGCAGGTCCGCCACCGCGCGATAGTACATCTCGTAGTGCACCGGGCTGTTCTGCGGCGCCGGCACCTGGGCTTCGTACAGGGACGGATAACGCGCATTGCGCGTGAGCTGGCTCTGCACCAGGTAGCTGATGGCCACGGCGAACATGGCGGGCATGATCAGCCCGTAGCCGCCGGTCATCTCCGCGACCATCACCAGCGAGGCGATGGGCACGCGCGCCGCACCGGCAAACACCGCCGCCATGCCCACCACCGCCATGCCGGTGGCGCTGACGCCGGGTACGCCGAAGTCGAGCAGCGCGGCGGCCAGCGCCGCACCCAGCATGGCCCCCACGTACAGGCTGGGGGCGAACACGCCGCCGGAGCCGCCCGAGCTCACGGTCAGCGACAGGGCAATGATCTTGCCGATGGACAGCAGCAGCATGAACCAGATGACCATGCCCGAGCCGCCCTGCAGGGCGAACTGCATGTAGCCGTAGCCGCCGCCCAGAAGGGGCGGCGCGAAGATGCCGACCAGGCCCACCGCCAGGCCGCCGATGGCGGGCTTGATGTGGTCGGGAACGGGGATGCGCTTAAAGGCGTCGCGCACGCCGTAGAAGATGGTCGGCAGGGCCGCGCCCAGGAGCCCGGCGAGCACCGCCAGTACCGCGTACCACACCAGGTTCTCGGCGTCGGTGAAGCCCACGTTCGCGGGCAGCACGAACAGCGGCGTCCAGCCGTCGAACAGCCCGGTGATGGCATAGGCGACAGCAGCCCCGATGAGCGTAAAGATCAGCGCCTGGCCCTCGAAGGCCATGGTCGAATAAAGGATTTCCACCGCGAAAATGGCGGTGCCGAGCGGGCTTTTGAAGATCGCGGACAGCCCCGCCGCCATGCCAACCAGCACCACGTAGCGGCGCTCGTCGGCGGGCAGTTTGAGCCAGCCGCCGATGATGGAGCCGATGCTGGCCGCGATCTGCGCCGCCGGACCTTCGCGCCCGGCCGACCCGCCGGAGCCGATGGTGATGGCGCTGGCAATGGATTTGACGAACAGGATGCGCGTGCGGATAAAGCCCTTGGTGCGGTGGAAGGCCTTGACCGCCGCGTCGGTGCCGTGCCCTTCGGCTTCCGGTGCGAACGTGTAGACGAGCACGCCGGAGAGCAGCCCGCCCAGGGTGGTCGCCACCGGCACCAGCCACAAGAAGTGCGGGATGTGCGGAATATGGGCGAAGTGGCTCGCCTCATCCGCGGTCAGATCATGATAGCCGGTGATCGGCGTGAGGATGACCTGCTCCGCGAAGTGCAGCATCCACAGGAAAACTTGGGCGCCCAGTGCGCCCACGACGCCCAGCACGATACTGAGGACGCCGAGACGGGTGGTACGGTCGAGTTTTAGCAGCCAGCGCATAACACGTCATTAATTTTAATGTTAAAAATTCTACCCTACCGAGGTGCGGAGGTTAAAACCGCCGGTCGCCTCACGGCCCCGATTCGTGGGCGACGAAATGTTCACCCAGGCGGTAGCGGCTGCCCGGGAAAAGCAAGTGTGCAAAGCTCACCGTGCGCCCGTTCGACCACGTCCACCGGTGCAGCAACAGGCAGGGCTCGGGCTTGTTCAGCTCCAGCAGGTGCGCTTCGCGCTCATCGGCCATGACCGCTTCGATGACGTGCTCGGCTTCGGACAGCGGGGCTGCCTCCATCAGGTAGGCGTGCGGCGTGGTGCGCGTGAAATCCTGCGCCAGGTAGGCGGGCGCGGCATCGGGGCGCACGAAGCGCTCCTCGAGCTGGACCGGCAGATCGTTGTCGCGGTGAACCAGCAGCGAATGGAACACGCGCGTGCCCTCGCGCACCCCCAGCGCCTCCGCCACGGCTGCCGCCGCCGGCTGCTCGCCGAGTATCAGCACATCCGCCGAATGGCGGTGGCCGCGGACCTCGATCTCTTCGGCGATGTCGCGTACTTCCACCAATGCCGACTGGGCGCGCGTGTCGGCCACGAAAGTGCCCACGCCCTGCACGCGCCGCAGCCAGCCTTCCTGGGACAGTTCGCGCAATGCGCGGTTGACCGTCATGCGGCTCACGCCGTACCTGCGTACCAATTCGTTTTCCGAGGGAATGCGCTGATGGGGCCGCCAGTGGCCGCAACGCACGGCCTCCAGGATGCCGTGCTTGACTTTGGCGTAAAGAGGAGCGGGGGAGACCGCTTTCAGGCGCGCCGGCCGCATGCCCGCACGCCCGCTGGGCGCGCCGGTTGCGGACGGTTGCTTGGGCTCCCGATCCATGCTTGTATAGACAGGTCTGATAAAGACAGAAAGATGTAACAGTGTACCAGCATTTCCACAGCCAAGCGGCGCTCCTGCCCGGCGGTTGGGCGCGCGACGTGCTGATCAGCGTTGACGGCAACGGCGTGATCCGCAGCGTCCGCGCCGAGCAGGCGGCGCCCACGGGCGCGAGCATATTGCCGGGGCCGGTGCTGGCGGGCATGACCAACGTTCACTCGCACGCCTTTCAGCGCCTGATGGCCGGCTTGGCTGAGCGGCCGGGCGGCGGCGAGGACAGTTTCTGGAGCTGGCGCGAGCGCATGTACGCGCTGGTGGCGCGGCTGACGCCGGAGCAGGTGCAGGCGATCGCCCATTATCTCTACGTGGACATGCTCAAGGCCGGTTATACGGCGGTCGCGGAGTTCCACTATCTGCACCACGACGCCGACGGCCGCGCCTATGCCGAGCCGGCGGAGATGGGACTGCGCGTGGCCGCGGCCGCGCGCCAGGCCGGCTTGCCGATCACCCTGCTGCCCGTCCTCTACTCCTATGGCGGCTTCGGTGAACGCCCGGCCTCAGCGGCGCAGCGGCGCTTTCTCAACGACGATGCCGGTTTTGTCGAACTGCTCGAGCGCCTGCGCGCGCGCCTCGACGGCGGGCAGCGGTTGGGGGTCGCCTTTCATTCGCTGCGTGCGGTCAGCGCCGCGCAGATGCGGCGTGTTCTGGCGGTGTTGGACGACAGTCACCCCGTGCACATCCACATCGCGGAACAGCAGGGGGAGGTCGATGAGTGCCTGGCGTGGAGCGCCCAGCGCCCGGTCGCCTATCTGCTGCAGCGTTTCGCGATCGATGCGCGCTGGTGTCTGATCCACGCCACCCATATCGATGACGATGAATGCGACGCCCTGGCTCGCAGCGGCGCCTGCGTCGGGCTGTGCCCGACCACCGAGGCGAGCCTGGGCGACGGCCTCTTCCCCGCGCAGCGGTTTCTCGGCGCCGGCGGCGCGGTCGCCATCGGCTCGGACAGCCACGTGAGCCTGAGCGTGGCGGAGGAGCTGCGCTGGCTGGAGTACGGCCAGCGTTTGTGGTCGCAGAGGCGCAACCGCCTGCACGACGGCGGCGACGTGGGTTCCTACCTTTACCGGCAGGCGGCCGGGGGCGGCGCGCGCGCCGCCGGCCAGCCGACGGGGGCTTTGCGAGCGGGCGCGCGCGCGGACTTCGTGGTGCTCGACGGCGATCACCCCATGCTGGCCGGATGCCGGCCGGCGCAGAGTGCCAGCCGCTGGCTTTTCAGCGGCGACAACGGCTGGGTGCGCGAGGTCTGGATAGCGGGGCGGTGCGTGGTCGCCGATGGGCGCCACGCGCAGGAAGAAGAGGCCGGGCGTGCGTTCGCGGCCGTTGCCGAGGACCTGATTCGGGACTAGCCGCTCAGCGCGGCCGCCAATCCAGGAGGGCACGCACGAACGGCTCCAGTACGCGCTGCACCTGCTGCGCCCGCTGCGGGCGGTAGGTGAACGGGTGGAACTCGTCCATGTAGGTTTTTTGGGCCAGCTCCAGTTGCACCGCATGGATGCCATGCGCGGGGGCGCCGTAGTGGCGCGTGGTATAGCCGCCCTTGAAGCGTCCGTTGAGCGCCGTGTTGTAACCCTCGGCGCCGCGGCAGATGCCCGCCAGCCTCGTCTCCAGATCGCCTGCCATGCTGCGCGAGTCGTAGGTGCCCAGGTTGAAGTCGGGCAGCGTGCCCTCGAACAGGCGCGGGATCACCGAGCGGATGGAATGGGCGTCGAACAGCACCGCATAGCCGTGGCGCGCCTTGAGCGCCTCCAGCGTGTTGCGGATGCGCTCATGGTAGGGCTGCCACACGGTGTCCAGGAACCGCGCGCGCGTGGCGCGGGCGCCGTCGCGCAGCACTGGGTTCCCGTCGAACAGCACCTGCGGGAACAGCCCGGTGGTAGCCCCGGTGTAGAGCGGTGCGTCGTCCGGAGGCCGGTTCAGGTCCACACACAGGCGCGAGTAGTTGGCGCGGA
>Ga0102962_1000209_pt1 | contig 33440 bp, 23 predicted proteins | sample SalPonF2_C_D2_MG_FD_84519 | JGI IMG/M metagenome (GOLD analysis project Ga0102962, IMG submission 84519) | Salt pond soil microbial communities from South San Francisco under conditions of wetland restoration - Salt Pond MetaG SF2_C_D2_MG ...
CGCGGTGCTGATCCTGTTCATCATGCCGGCCCTGGACCGCAACCCGGTGAAGTCGCACCGCTACCGCGGACCGATCTACAAGCTCGCGCTGCTGGTGTTCGCCTTCACCTTCCTGGTGCTCATGTATCTCGGCGGGCTCTCACCGACGCCGGCCCACGCGGATATCGGTTTCCGCTTCGCGGAGCTGTACTTCTCCTTCTTCATCCTGTCCATCGTGCTCAGCCGCCCGCACGGGAAAGGCTTCTACCTCGGCACGCTGGTGCTGGCACTCGCGTTGATCTTCGTGCTGGACTGGCTGCGCGTGGGAGACATCCCGATCCACCTGATGGCCAGGACCTGGTGGATTCCGGCCCTGTACTGGGCGGTGTTCACCATTCTGCCCGCGTTCACGAATCTCAACGTGCCGAAACCGGTGCCGGAAAGGGTGACGAGCTGATGAAGAAGAAGACCGCGATCGTACTGGCCGTGCTGGTCGGCCTGCTCCTCGCCCCCGCGGCGGGTGCCGCCGGGGATCAGCCCCAGCTCGAACACGTCAACATCAATCTCCATAACCGGCCCGCCCTCCAGCGCGGCGCCCGGGACTTCGCCAACTACTGCCTGAGCTGTCACCAGGCGAAGTACATGCGCTACAAACAGCTCGAGCCCGGGCTCGGACTGACCGACAAGCAGATCGAGGACAACCTGATCTTCACCGGCGCCAAGATCTGGGACCCCATGACCGTGGCCATGACCCGCAAGGATGCCGCCAACTGGTTCGGCAAGGCGCCGCCGGACCTGTCTGACGAGGTCCGGATCCGCGGCGCGGACTGGGTCTACACCTACATCAAGAGCTTCTACCTCGACCCCTCCCAGAAGACCGGCGTGAACAACGCAGTCTTCCCCAAGGTGGCGATGCCGGACGTGTTCTGGCACCTGCAGGGCCTGCAGAAGCCGGTGTACAAGACGGTGACCGACTCCGACGGTACCAAGGAGAAGGTGATCGACCACCTGAAGCTGGTGAAGAAGGGCTCGCTGACGCCCAAGCAGTTCGACCGCTTCGACCGTGACCTGGTGACCTTTCTGACCTACGTGAGCCGGCCCGAGAAGATGGAGTCGGCACGCCTGGGCGCGTGGGTGATCGGGTTCCTGATCTTCTTCGCGGCGCTGGCCTGGCTGCTCAAGCGGGAATACTGGAAGTCCATCGACCATTAGATGGTCTTTAGGCCCGGGAAGGGCTTCCCTGCCCTTCCCGGGCTCGCCGGGTCCGGACTTCCCTGTCCGGTGCGTGGCCACACCAGGCCACCCTGCCACTTTTCGGCTCGCCAGAGTCGGGCGCGGTCCGGACCTCGCTGGCCGGATGCTTTACCTGCCACTTCCGCGCTTGCCCGGGCAGGTTGCTGCCAGCCGCGCCGGACCGCGTTTTCGGGTCTTCCCGCCGGCGTCACCGTGCCAGCCGGGGAGGCAGCCGAGGCGGCAGGCTGGTATGCGGTATAATCGGCAACAGCCGGGGCCGGACCGGGGCGCAGCGGCCCTGCTCCGGCCCGATTCGCGCTTTCCCGGTGCAATTACGGAATGACAATATGCCTGTGACGATCCCGCGCATGCGAGGCGGGGGCCGCGGTCGCGCGAGCAACGCCCCGTCGCCCGCGCAGCGCCGGGCGCGTACGCGCGCCCGCATCCAGCTGCTGCTGCTGACAGTGGGCACGGCCGGCGTGCTCGCGCTGGCGAGCGCCGGCTACATCTCGACGCGCTACCGCGCCCCGCACCTCGGACACGTCACCCTGAGACGCGTCGATCCCGGCTCGGTGGCGGCCCTGGAAAGCGTCTTCCGGCGCGCCGACTACCAATGGCCGCCGGCCGACAGCGTGCCCCCGATCGCGGTGGCCAACCTGCCTCCCGGCCTGGACCAGGTCAAGGTTGCTCGGCGCAAGACCCTGTTCTTCCAGACCGTCCTTCCCCTGGTGGTGGCCGAGAACACGCGCATCCGTCGGGAACGGCGATTCCTGAAGCGGCAGTTCGCGGCCGGCAAGATCGAGCCCGGTTCCCGTGCGGCCTTGCAGGTGCAGCGGATCGCAAAAGCGTTCGACGTTGACGGCCAGATCAACGATCCCTCGTTTCGTAAGACCCTGCTGCGCCGGGTCGACGTGGTGCCGCCGGGCCTGGTGCTCGCGCAAGCCGCCACCGAAAGCGGCTGGGGCACCTCACGCTTCGCCGTCGAGGGCAATAACCTGTTCGGCATCTGGACGTGGGACGCGGACAGGGGCCTGACACCCCGCAGGCGCCGTCCGAACGCCGACCACTATGTGCGCACCTACCGCAACCTGCGCAGCTCCGTGCACAACTACATCATGAACATCGATACCCGCGACGCCTACTCGGAACTGCGCCAGCTGCGCGCGTTTCTGCGGCGCAAGGGCCAGACCCTGGACCCCTCGCGGCTGGTCGTGGGACTGCGGCTGTATTCGTCGCGGCGTGGCGACTACGTGCACGACATCCGTGCGATGATCCGGATGAACAACCTCAACCGCCTGGTCCGGCTGCAGCTCGCACAGCATTCCTGAGCGCAGCGGTTGGCCGGGACGCCGTTTCGCCGGCGGGACGTTCAGCCGCCGCTTTCCGGTCGCCCGGGCCAGATCCAGGGATGGCTGTACCAGTAGTAGCGGCCACCCCCGGCAGGGACCGTGCAATTGTAGCGAGCCCGACGTTCGGGGAACGCCTTCGGGGCGCGCACCCGGAACCGCGTGTGGTCCGCGTTCAGCCAGGTGATCGGAACACGGCCCTGGTTGCTGCCGTAACAGCTCAGCTGGTCGCGCTCACCCCGGGTGGGTCCGGATCCCAGGGTGACTGTCATCACCGGCGGGTCCCGCGGCGGCGAGACGGGATCGTCCGGCGTCGCCGAGGCCACCGGCAGGGGCAGGGTGTCGATCTTGCTCCGGAACTGCTCCATGGTGCCGAAGCGCCCGGCCATGGGGAAGCGCGGCAGCGCCTCGAGGTCGGATCCCGGACCGATCGCGCCCGACTGCTGGCCGAAGCTCACGTAGCCCATCTGCCGCAGCATCTTCTGCAGCGCCGGGTTGTACTCGCCATAAGGGTATGCGAACAGCTTCGGGCCGGAATTGCTGTTCGGCCCGAGCTTGGCCTGCAGCCGTTGTTGCGCCTTCCGGATCTCCCGCCGCACCCGCTTGGCCCAGGCATGCCCGCCTTCGCCCTGGCGCCGGTCGACGAGATGCGGGTGGTCGACCGTGTGGTCAGCGAAGGTCGCACCGTGCTGTGCCATCTCCCGCATCTGCTGCCAGGTCATGAAGCTGGCACCGTGATCGTCCACGACCCGGGTCGCGACGAACACGGTGAACGGGAAGTGATGGGCCTTGAGCAGCGGATAAGCATTCTCGTACACCGTGCGGTAGGCGTCGTCCACGGTGATGGCCACGGTGTGGTCGGGAATCGGCCGGCCGTCACGCAGATGGCGGATGATGCGCGGCAGGGGCCAGACATGAAAACCGTTTGACGCCAGGTAGTTCAGCTGCGCCCGGAACCGTGGCATGTCGATGTCGGTGCTCGGATAACGCGAGTCGCCGAATCGATGGTACAGGAGCACCACGGCGTGCTGCGGTATCTCCGGGGCAGTGGCCGACGCCACCGCGGGGACGGGGCCGGCGAGCAGGGCCGCCAGCGCCAGCGGGAGGAGCATCCTCATGGGCATCCATCCGGTCGATGGGTGAATGGCATCGACCCCATGATACGCTGTCCCGCGCCCGGCCGCGGTACCGAGCCCGGGCCGCGTCCGTCGCCACGCGCCACCGCCGCCGCCGTGCGGATCTCTCCGGCCTGGCAGGTGACGCCGGGGCGCTTCAGGCGTGCGGCATCCGGGAGAATCGGCCCGCGGGCAAGCCACCCGGGGCACAGATCCCGGGTTCGGCCGCTTGCTCGTTCGGTCCCCGGGCGCCGTCTAGTCCAGCCAGGCACGCGCGTTGTGGAACAGTTTCATCCATGGTGACATCCCTTCCCACTCGGGGGGATGCCAGGACAGGCTCACGCAGCGCACCACGCGCTCGGGATGCGGCATCATCAGGGTCACGCGCCCGTCCCGGCTGGTGACCCCGGTGATTCCGGCGGGGGAGCCGTTGGGATTGGCCGGATAGCGCGCCGCGGGCTCGCCCCGGTTGTCGACGTAGCGCAGGCAGGCGAGCTGCCGGCGGAGCAGGGCGTTGGCATCGCCCGGATGGTCGAACTCGGCACGTCCCTCGCCATGGGCCACAGCGATCGGGAGCCGTGAGCCTTCCATGCCCGCGAGGAACAGCGAGGGCGAGGACTCGACGCGTACCAGGCTCAGGCGCGCCTCGAACTGCTGGGAGCGATTCCGGACGAAGCGCGGCCAACCCTCGCTCCCCGGGATCAGTTCGCGCAGGGCGGCCAGCATCTGGCAACCGTTGCACACCCCGAGCGCAAAGACGTCGGTGCGCTCGAAGAACCCGGCAAAGCTGTCGCGTGCGCGGTCGTTGAACAGGATCGACTTGGCCCAGCCTTCGCCGGCCCCGAGCACGTCGCCGTAGGAGAACCCGCCGCAGGCGACGATCCCGCTGAAGCCGTCGAGGTCGGTGCGTCCCGAAAGGATGTCGCTCATGTGCACGTCGACGCCGTCGAAGCCCGCGTGATGGAAGGCGGCGGCCATCTCGGTCTGGCCGTTGACCCCCTGCTCGCGCAGGACCGCGACCCGCGGCCGCGCTCCTGTCGCCACCTCGGGCGCCTCCCGGGCCTCGTTGAGGTGAAAGCCCAGCGCCGCGTTGAGCCCCGGGTCGGCTTCGTCCAGCAGGGCGTCGAAGGCCTCCCGTGCGCACTCGGGATCGTCCCGCAGCGCCTGCATCCGGTAGCTGGTCTCGGACCAGGTCCGCCGCCAGGCGACCCGCTCGCCGCCCAGCACCTCCCGCCCCCGCCAGCGGAAGCTCAGGCGGCTGCCGTCGTCGACCCCGCCCAGCACATGGAAATGCTGGCCGAGCCCGGCGTGGACGAAGCGCTCGCGGACCTCCGGCACGTCCTGCGGCGCGACCTGCAGCACGGCACCAGCTTCCTCGCTGAACAGGATCGCGGCCGGATCGTCGCCCAGGTCGTCAAGGTCCACGGCGAAGCCGGCCCGACCGGCAAAGGCCATCTCGCACAGAGTGACGAACAGGCCGCCGTCGGAACGATCGTGATAGGCCAGCGCCAGCCTGGCGGCCAGCAGCCCCTGGACGGTCTCGAACAGTGCCCTCAGGTCGGCGGGCCGGTCCAGATCCGGCGCCTCCGTGCCGGTGGCGGCGAAAACCTGAGCCAGGCAGGAGCCGCCCAGGCGGTTGCGGCCGTGCCCAAGGTCGACCAGCAACAGCGGCCCTTCCCCGGGTCGCACGCGGGGCGTGACGGTGCCACGGACGTCCTCCACCGGGGCGAAGGCGGACACGATCAGCGACAGCGGCGCGCTCATCGAGCGGGCCCCGCCATCCTCCTCCCAGACGCTGGTCATCGAAAGCGAATCCTTGCCCACCGGGATGGCGATACCCAGCTCCGGACACAGCTCCTGACCCACGGCCCGCACGGTGTCGTACAGCGCCGCGTCCTGCCCCGGCTGGCCGGCGGCCGCCATCCAGTTGGCCGACAGGCGCACCCGCTTCAGGTCGCCGATGTGCGCGGCCGCGATATTGGTGATCGCCTCGGCCACCGCCATCCGGCCGGATGCCGGTGCGTCCAGCAGCGCCAGCGGCGCCCGCTCGCCCATGGCCATGGCCTCCCCGGTAAAGCCATCGTAGCTGCTCGCGGTCACCGCGACGTCGCTTACCGGCACCTGCCACGGCCCCACCATCTGGTCCCGGGTGACCAGCCCGGTCACGCTGCGATCGCCGATGGTGATCAGGAAGCTCTTGTCCGCCACCGCCGGCAGGCGCAGCAGCCGCAGCGCCGCCTCTTCCAGGTCGATGCCCGTGGCCGGCAGCGCCACGCTCCGCGGTGGCTCGTGCGCGACGTCACGGAGCATGCGCGGCGGCTTTCCCAGCAGCACTTCCATGGGCATGTCCACGGGCGTGCCACCGAGCAGACGGTCCTCGAGCACCAGCCGGGCGTCCCCGGTCGCCTCGCCGATCACCGCTGCCGGACAGCGCTCGCGCGCGCACAGAGCCATGAAACGCTCGCGGTCGGACGGAGCCACGACCACCACGTAGCGCTCCTGTGCCTCGTTGCACCAGATCTCCAGCGGCGACATGCCGGGCTCGTCGCTGGGAATCTCGCGCAGCCGGATGCGTCCCCCGCAGCCGTCGGCGTCCAGGATTTCCGGCACCGCGTTGGACAGCCCGCCGGCGCCGACGTCGTGAATGGAAACGATCGGGTTGCGTTCGCCCATCGCCCAGCAGCGGTCGATGACCTCCTGGGCCCGCCGCTGCATCTCCGGGTTGCCGCGCTGGACGGAAGCGAAGTCCAGCTCTTCGTCGCTGCTGCCCGAGGCCACCGAGGACGCGGCGCCCCCGCCGAGGCCGATCAGCAGCGCCGGACCCCCGATCACGATCACGTGGTCTCCCGGCCGCACCCGGCCCTTGTCCACGTTGCCGGCGCGGATGTTGCCGAAACCGCCGGCGATCATGATCGGCTTGTGATAGCCGTGCAGGCGCGGCCCGTCGGCGCCCGGCAGGGACTGCTCGTAGCTGCGGAAGTAGCCCGCCAGGCTGGGCCGACCGAACTCGTTGTTGAACGCCGCCGCGCCGATCGGGCCGTCGAGCATGATCTGCAGCGCCGATGCGACGCGCCCGGGACGGCCGTGGTCCGCCTCCCAGGGATGCGTGAAGCCGGGCATGCGCAGGTTGGATACGCTGAAGCCGCAGAGCCCGGCCCGGGGCCGTGCGCCGCGCCCGGTAGCGCCCTCGTCGCGGATCTCTCCGCCGGCGCCGGTCGCGGCGCCCGGGAAGGGCGAGATCGCTGTGGGGTGATTGTGCGTCTCCACCTTCATCAGCAGGTGAGCCGGTTCCCGCCGCGGGCGGTAGACGGCATCCTCGGGGTCGGGGTAGAACCAATCCGCCTCGCGGCCCGCGACCACGGCGCTATTGTCCGAATAGGCGGACAGGACGCCGGCCGGACTGCACCGGTGGCTCTCCCGGATCATGTCGAACAGGGAACGCTCACGGGACCGGCCGTCGATGATCCAGTCCCCGCGGAATATCTTGTGCCGGCAGTGCTCGGAGTTCGCCTGGGCGAACATCATCAGCTCCACGTCGGCAGGATCCCGCCCGAGCCGGCGGAAGGCCCTCACCAGGTAGTCGACCTCGTCCGGGGACAGGGCCAGTCCCAGGCGCCGGTCGGCCTCCTCCAGCGCCACGTGCCCTCCGGCCAGCACGGCGACCCGCTCGAGCGCGGCGGCAGTGGGATGGCGGAACAGCACCCGGGCCTCGGCGCGCCCGGCCAGCAGGGCCTCGGTCATGCGGTCGTGCAGGAGGTCGCCCAGGCGGGCGCGCCAGTCGGGTCCACCCGCGAACCCGTCCAGGTGATACTCCACGCCGCGCTCGATCCGGCGCACGGCGTCGAGGCCGCAACCGCGGGCGATGTCGGTGGCCTTGCTGGACCACGGTGACACCGTTCCCGGCCGGGGCACCACGACTACCGACGCGCCTTCCAGCACGACCGGCTCCTCGTGGTGCGAACCGTAGTGCAGCAGTCTTTCCAGCACGGCGTGTTCGCCCGCGTCCAGCCTGCGTTGCAGCGCCACGAAGTGCAGGAAGCGTGCGCTCAATCCGGTCAGTCCCGGGATCCGCTCGCGCAGGACCCCGAGGAGCCGGTCCCGGCGGAACGGTGAGAGAGCCCGGCCACCGGCGAGGCACAGCAACAGTTCGGTTTCGGACTCGTCGTTCACCAGACCCTCACCAGGTTCAATCGGGCCGCGCGCCGGTCTTGCTAACCCGGGCAGGGGTAATGCCGCATCTCAGCGCTCCTGTCGGTCTGTCTGGCAAGGCGCGAGCAGCGCAGTGCGGTCGGGCGCTACGCGACCGACGAGCAACGCCGTCCAGACGGGGCGAGGCGAGCGCCCTGCGGGAGAGCGCGTGAGCGGCGACGACCGCGTTGCGCTCGCTCGTCGTAGTGTCGCTACGCCTTCGCTCCCGCGCCTTGTCCTCACCACCCGCGCGCTCTCTGAGACGTGGCATTACCTCTGACCGGGTTGGTAGGATACCTCACGCCAGCTGAGGCCGGCGTCCTGGTCGGCCACACCCACCGAGCCCGCGTCGCAGCCCAGCGCCGCGGCAACCGTGTCCCGTGCCAGCGCCGGGGTGTTGTTCTTCTCGCTGATGTGTCCGAGCACCAGGTGCTGCAATCGCGGATGCGCCACAGCGGCCGCCAGGTCGGCCGCCTGGCCGTTGTTGAGGTGGCCCCGGCGACCGCCGACACGCGCTTTCAGGGACGGCGGATAGGGCCCGCGCGCGAGCATGCCGGGATCGTGATTGCACTCCACCATCAGGCCGTCGCAGCCTTCCAGGGTCCGGCGGATGTGTGGCGTCACGGTGCCGGCGTCGCTGATCACGCCGAGACGCACCGCGCCGTCGCCGAGCACAAACTGGCAGGGCTCGCGCGCGTCGTGAGGCACCGGAAAGGGCTGCACCTGCAGGTCGTCCATGGCGAACGGCTCGTGCGGGCTGAAGACGTGCACCCGGGGCAGTTCGCCCGGATCCCAGGCGGCCAGGGTGCCTCCGGTCAGCCACACCGGCAAGCGGTAGCGGCGGGCCAGCGGGGCCACTCCGGAAACGTGGTCCGCGTGCTCGTGCGTCACCAGCACCGCGCTCAGCTGTGAGGCATCACGTCCCAGGCGCGCGAGGCGCCGTTCGGTCTCCGCCAGCGGGAAGCCGCAGTCGATCAGAATCCGGGTCCGGCCGGCCTCCACCAACGCCGCATTGCCCCGACTCCCGCTCCCCAGGCTGGCAAAGCGCAGCAATCCTGCCCCCTCTCGAGCCGCGCGGGCGACCACCCGCCGGTGTGTCAGCGCTTGCCCGAATCGCGTCCGGTACTGTAAGGATTGCCCGGGAAGCGCATCACGTTCTCGCCCTCGACCGTGGTGATCCGGCTGGTTCCGCGGCGGGCGACCTCGTCGATACGGATGATCGCGTGCATCGGGATATGCACGCGCTCGACGCCGTCGAACTCGCTCTTGAGACGCTCTTCGGTGGGGTCGACCACCACCCCGCTCTGCTCGCCAAAAACCAGCCCTTCCACGGCGATGAAACCGTAGAGGTGTTCCTGACTGACGTTCCGGGCATAAATCTCGTAGACCTTGCCCTGGTTGAAGAACGCGATCTTGTAAAGGTGTTTGTCCGCCATCTCACCGACTGCTGCTGGTGCCACGCCAATGCCGTTACCCACGTCCCGGTCCTCACCGGGTGCCCGTGCAGTTTACCGGAAAACGGGCCCGGTTCCGACACGCTGGCATGGCACCGCCAGCTGTGCTGCAATCGGGGGGCGCCATGAGCATCGAAACCGCAACCGTACGCCCCGACTACGCCGGCGGCAGCATCGCCAACCTGATGGCCTCCCTGGCCCGGGCACTCGGCGGGGACACCGGCTACCAGCCGCTGCGGGCGCTGCCGGGATCATCTCTCGAGCAACAACGCCACGTGGTCCTGCTGGTGATCGACGGACTGGGCGACCTGTGGCTGGACGAGCAGGACAGCAGTCTGCTGCGGGCCAATCGCCACGCACGCATGACATCGGTATTCCCGTCCACCACCGCCACCGCGGTGACCACCTTCCTCACCGGCGAGCCGCCGGCGCGCCACGGCGTCACCGGCTGGTTCATGTACGCGCGCGAGCTCGGCTGCGTGATCGTCCCGCTGCTCTCGCGTGCACGCTATGGCGGCGAGACCCTGGCGCGCAGCGGGGTGGAGCTGTCCGGTCTGTACCATGCCCGGCCCTTCCCGGACCGGATCACGACCGAAGCGCACATGGTGATGCCCGGGAACATCGCCCACTCCGAGTTCAATACGGTGTTCGCCGGGAACACCTCGGTCCACTCCTACCGGGACATGCAGGAGCTGTTCTCGACCACCGCGGCGCTGGTGGCCGGACCCCACCCGCGGCGCTACGTGTACGCCTACTGGCCGCGGCTGGACGCGCTGGCGCACCGGTACGGGATCGGTGCGCCCGAGACCGCACGGCACTTCCGCGAGATCGATTCCGGCATCCAGGCGATGCTGCGGCAGCTGCGCGGCCGCCCGGTCACCGTTGTGGTGACCGCGGACCACGGCTTCGTCGACGCCGACCCGGACCAGGCGATCGAGATCGCCCACCACGACCGGCTGCGCGCGTGCCTCGCGGCACCTCTTTGCGGTGAGCGCCGGGCCGCCTTCTGCTACGTCCGGCCCGGCGCGCAGGAGACCTTCACCGAGACGCTCGCGGACGCCGCCGGCGACCGTATCGTGCCCCTGTCGCGGGCCGAGCTGCTGGAGCGGGAGTACCTGGGTCCGGGACCACGCCATCCGGAGCTGGAGAGCCGGATCGGGGACTGGTGCCTGGTGGCGCGGGCACGCGGCACCGTCCTGGACCAGGTGCCCGGCGAGCGGCCTCACCCCATGATCGGGGTCCACGGGGGCATCAGCGAGCGCGAGATGTACGTGCCCTTGATCGTGCTCGAGCCTTAGCAACCAGGTTCGGTGCGCGCCACCGGGAGCCTCAGCCCGCCACGGCTCCGGCGGGCATCAGCGCTGCCTCCAGCACCTCGTCGACCCGCTCCGCCCAAACGAAGCGCAGCCTGCCCCGGACGTCTGCCGGGATCTCCTCGAACTCCTTGCGGTTGCGGGCGGGCAGGACCACGGTGCGGATCCCGGCGCGCAGCGCGGCCAGAGTCTTCTCCCGGATCCCCCCGACCGGTAGCACCAGCCCGCGCAATGTGACCTCGCCCGTCATCGCGGTGTCGCTGTCCACGGTGCGGTCCGTCAGCAGGGAAACCAGGGCCACGAACATCGCCACCCCGGCGCTGGGACCGTCCTTGGGGATCGCGCCCGCGGGGACATGCACATGGATGTCGCTGCGGTCGAACAGGCTTTCTTCGACCCCGAGCGCCTGTGCCTGTGCCTTGACCAGGGTCAGTGCGGTCTGCGCGCTCTCCTTCATCACCTCGCCGAGCTGCCCGGTCAAAATCAGCTTACCGCTGCCCGCGGCCCGGCTCGCCTCGATGAACAGAATGTCGCCGCCGGTGGGCGTCCACGCCAGTCCGGTGGCGACCCCGGGCACGCTGGTGCGCATCGCGACCTCGGCTTCGAAACGCGGCGGCCCCAGGATCGCCGCCAGGTCGGGGGCGTCCACCACCACCTCCCGCGCGGTGCCCTCGGCGATCCGCATGGCCACGTTGCGGCACACCGAACCGAGGGTCCGCTCCAGGCCGCGACAGCCGGCCTCGCGAGTGTAGTCACTCACGATCGCGGCCACGGCGGCGTCCGTCAGGCTGCAGTCCGGAGGACTCAGGCCGCTGTCCCGCAGCTGCCGGTCGACCAGGTAGCGGCGCGCGATCTCCACCTTGTCCTCGGCGGTATAGCCCGGAAGCTCGATGACCTCCATCCGATCACGCAGCGGACCCGGAACCTGGTCCAGCACGTTGGCGGTGCACACGAACAGCACCCGGCTGAGGTCGAAGGGCACGGCCAGATAATTGTCGCGGAAGGTCGCGTTCTGCTCGGGATCCAGCACCTCGAGCAGGGCCGAGGCCGGATCCCCCTGGATACCGGCGCCGAGCTTGTCCACCTCGTCCAGCATCAGCACCGGATTGCGGCTGCCCGCCTTGCGGATGGCCTCGATCACGTTGCCGGGCAGCGCGCCGATGTAGGTGCGGCGGTGCCCGCGGATCTCCGCCTCGTCGTGAACGCCCCCGAGGCTGACGCGGACGAACCGCCGTCCCGTGGCGCGCGCAATGCTCTGGCCCAGCGAGGTCTTGCCCACGCCCGGCGGGCCCACGAAGCACAGAATCGGGCTCTTGCCGGCGGGATTGAGCTTGCGCACCGCCAGGTACTCGAGGATTCTCCGTTTGACCTTGTCGAGGTCGTAGTGGTCCTCGTCGAGAATCCCGCGCGCCTCCGCGATGTCGATCGACTCCTCGGTGCTGACCGACCAGGGCAGCTCGGTCAGCCACTCCAGATAGCTGCGCACCATCGAGAACTCGCCGGCGTTCTCCGGGATGCGTTGCAGCCGCCGCAGCTCCTTGCGCGCCTGCTGCTCCACCTCCTCGGGCATGCCGGCCTCCTCGATCGCCCGCTCGAGCTCCTCGATCTCGCCCGCCTTGCCGTCGGCCTCCCCGAGCTCGCGCTGGATGGTGCGCAGCTGCTCCCGCAGCAAAGCCTCCCGCTGGCGCTCGTCCATCTTCTCCCGGGTCTGCTCGCTGATCTGCTGCGAAAGCCGGAGCACCTCGAGCCGGCGCGACAACAGCTGGGACACCCGGTCCAGCCGCGCGTCCAGGTCCAGCAGCTCAAGCACCTCCTGTTTCTCCTCGACCTTGATCTCGAGATTGGCCGCGATCAGGTCGGCCAGCGCGCCCGGGTTGGTGGCCCGGTCGACGGCGTTGATCAGCTCGTCCGGCGCGCGCGGCAAAAGCTCAAGCGCCTCCGCCGCAAGCTCACGCAGGTTCAGCAGGCGCGCCTCGATGGCACGGTCATCCCCGGCCTCGGGCTCGGCGAGCTGCTCGACCCGCGCGGCCATGAACGGATAGTCCGACAGGAATTCCAGCACCCGGAAGCGCGATTCCCCCTGGCACACGAGGTGATGCGTGTGATCGGCCCCGGTCACCTGCCGCAACACGCTGGCGGCGGTGCCGACGCCGTAGAGGTCCTCCGGCCGCGGCACGTCCACCCGGGAGTCACGCTGCAGCAGCAGTCCCACGGGCCGGCCGGAACGGGCGGCCTCGCGTGCGGCAGCCACCGAGCGGGCACGCCCAACCGTTACCGGAAGCATGCCGCCGGGGAACAGCACGACGCCCCGCACCGGGATCAGGATCAGGGCATCCTCCGGCAGCGGTTGCAGCGGCTCCTCGTCTCCCGCGGGCCGGGCCTCCTCGACTGCGATCTTCTTCATGCCACCAGACCTTCCGGGCCGCCGTGCCCGTGCCGGATCCGCCCGGCCGCCGGCAGCGCCCCGGGGCGGCGTTTGCGGGGATGCCACTACCGTAGCGCCACCGCCGGATCCCGTATTGACCGTCGTCAAGGACGGCGGCCCCGCGCGGGCAGGCCGTGGAGCCGGCCGCTGAGACAGGCGAGACAGCCTGTGCGGCCCGGCCCGGGTTCGACCCTAGCCGTTGCCCTCGTCCTCGGGCAGCTGGATGTCGATGCGCGCGCTGCGCTGGCCCGCGCCGCCCCTGACGGTGACCTCCAGCAGGCCATTCTCGAACTGCGCGGCGATCTCCCGGGAGTCGATCCCCTCGGGGAGGATCATCGTGCGGCGGAAGGTGCCGTAGTGGCGCTCACGCGTGTAGTAGCTGACCTTCGAATCGTCCAGCTCGCTATGGCGCTCGCCCGAGATGGTCAGGACGCCGTTGCTGACGCTGACCTCCAGATCCCGGTAACGCATGCCGGCCAGCTCGCAGCGGATGACCAGGTCGTTGCCGCGGGCAAAGATGTCGGCGGGCGGCACCCAGGCGGTGGCATGAGTGCGGGCCCCGCCGCCCTCCTCCTCGGCGTGCTGCATCCAGTTGTGCTGGACCCGGTTGAGCTCGCTCATCACGTCGACGAACCCCCGGAACGGGTTGCGCTGGCGCTTGCTCATGACTGCCCTCTCCTCTGACTGGATCGACGGAATCGCGAGCGGCCGCGGTCTTCCTCCGTGGTGCCGTGCACCGGCACCCGCTCCTGTCCGAGCGACCGGACCAGGGTGTAGCACATGATCAGGAGCACGGCGCAAAACGGGAGCCCCGAGGTCACCGCACTGGTCTGCAGGGCGTCGAGGGCGTTCCCGCGGGAGAGCGTGCCCGCCACCAGCAGCACCATGGCGACCACGCCCTCCATCGTGGCCCAGAACAGGCGCTGCTGCCAGATGGGGTGCGGATCCCCGCCATTGGTCAGGATGTCCACCACCAGCGAGCCGGAGTCGGAAGACGTGGCGAAGAACAGGGTGACCACGATGATGGTCACGACCGAGGCCAGCGCGGCGACGATGCCCGAGACCGGCAGCTGCTCCAGCAGCACGAACACGGCATGCGGCGCGCTGGCGGTGTAGAGAGCGTGATTGCCGCCGGCCAGCAGGTCATGCAACGCGCTCTGCCCGAACACCACGAACCAGACCACGGACGCGCCCGTCGGGATCAGCAGCGTCCCGGCGATGAACTTGCGGATCGTGTACCCGTAGGATATCCGCGCGATGAACATCCCGACGAAAGGTGACCAGGATATCCACCAGCCCCAGTAGAACAGCGTCCAGTTCGCCTGGAACCGCTCTCCCTTGCCGTGCGTGAAGATCGTCAGGCTGGTCTGGGTCAGGTGCTGCAGGTAGTAGCCTGTGTCGGTCATCAGCGTGTTCAGCAGGTACAGGGTCGGCCCCACGGCGAACACGAACAGACACAGCGCGATCGCCAGCCACATGTTGATCACGGACAGCCGGCGGATGCCGGCGTCGATGCCCAGCATGACGCTGATGATGGCGACCCCTTCGACCACGCCGATGACCAGCAGCTGGACCATCAGGTTGTCCGGGATGCCGAACAGGTCATTGAGCCCGGCGGCGATCTGGGTGGCGCCGAAACCGATCGAGGTCGCCAGCCCGAACAGGGTGCCGAACACCGCGAGGATGTCGATCGAGTGGCCGACCGGGCCGTAGATCTGGTCTCCGATGAGCGGATAGAACGCCGCCGCCGGCTTGAGGGGCAGTCCTTTGCGGAAGGAGAAGTAACCGAGCGCCAGGCCCAGCACGATGTAGATCGCCCACGGGTGCAGCCCCCAGTGGAAGAACGTGTAGTTCATCGCCACCTCGGCCGCGTGCGCCGTTCCGCCGGGGCCCACCGGCGGGTGCTTGAAGTGCGCGATCGGCTCGGAGACGCCGTAGTAGACCAGCCCGATGCCCATGCCGGCGGTGAACATCATGCACACCCAGGACCAGGTGTCGTACTCGGGCCGGGAATCGTCCGGGCCGAGCCGGAGACTGCCCCAGCGGCTGACCATCAGGATCAGCACGAACACCAGAAAGAACGTCGCGCTGAGAATGTAGAACCAGCCAAAGTAGGTGGTGATGAAGTTCTCCACCTCGTGGGCGATGCGGCCGAATGCAGTGGGGGCCAGGACCGCCAGCACCACCAGCGTGATCATCACCGCCCCGGAGATCAGGAACACCGGGGGGTTGGTGTGCTCGTTCAGGTAGGCTCGGATTCGCTCGGTCATGCTGTCTCCTGTTCCCGTGCGCCGACGCGCCTGCCCGGCCACGGGAGACGAGCAACAGCCGCCCTCCGGTGGTCAACGAGCGACGGTCGGAACGCAAGATCCGGGAGTGCGTGCCTAGTGGGATCTATAACAGCCCCGTGCGCGCGGTCTCAAGTTGTACCGGACTCGCCACCCGTACAGGGGCCGCGCGGGAAGCGGCGGCGAGGCGTTCGGGCCGGGCAATGCAACACGGGGTCCCGCGGGCGGCCGCCCCTCCCTGGCCCCGGCACCGGCCCGGGTTGCGCTGGCCCGAGCTGCCCTGGAGGTCGCCGGAATCGTGGATGGTCCGCGGCCGGTTCGTTGCCGTGACACGGGTGCCCGGCCGGTAGCAGTGGGCAGACACGCCAGGCACGGCGGCTGGCGACAGGCGAACGCCAAGATCGGCTCGCACGCCGCAGCGCAGTTGCGGCCGCCGTGTCCCCCGTCCGGTCGCCTCGGGTCGGTCCGGTCGAGTAACATTCTCCGGGCCGCGTGAGCAGGAGGAACAGCTTGACCGGAAGCCGGGACCACGATTCGGCCGTGCGTCGGGAATACCGGACGCTCGCCCGCGAATACGACCGTCGCTGGGCGCACTACCTCGGGGTCACCGTCGAGCGCACCGTCGCCTGCCTGCCCCTGACCGGGGACGCAGACCTGCTGGATGTCGGCTGCGGCACCGGGGTGTTGCTGGACCGGCTCGCGCTGGCGTATCCGCGTGCCCGGCTGACCGGCGTGGAGCCGGTGCCGGAGATGCGTGAGCTGGCCCGCGCGCGTCTGCCCGCCAGGGTAAGCGTGTGCGCGGCGCGCGCCCAGCGGCTGCCGTTCACCGGCTCGGTGTTCGACGCCGTGGTATGCACCAGCGTGCTCCACCATCTCCCGGCCGAGGCGGCTGCCGGCGCCCTCCGGGAGATCTCGCGCGTGCTCCGGCCGGGCGGCCGGGTGGTAATCACCGACTGGTCCGGTGACGCCATCGCCTGCCGCCTCTATGCCGCCTGGCTGCGGCTGCGGCGGCCGGCGCCGCTGCACCTCTACCGGGCGGACCGGCTCCGCGCGCTCCTGCAGCGGGCCGGCTTCGCCGGCGTGCGTCTCGAACGATATCGCGCATCCTGGCCGTGGAGCCTGATGACCGCTGCCGCGCACCGGGCCTGACGCCCCCGGCGCACCGGGAGCGTGTATCATCGCCGGACCCCGGATACCTCCCGAAGCTTCGTCGGACCGGAGCCCATGGCGAACCCCCTGACATCCGGCACCTGGCGCATCGCATTCTCCGCCGCGCTGCGGGGGACGGCGGCAGCAGCCGCCGCCTTCCTGCTGTTGCGCCAGGCGGGGCAGCCGGCGGGTGCGCTGTTCGCGACGATCGCCGTGCTCAACCTTTCCATCGCCGATTCCGGCGGGCCGTACCGGCAACGACTGGCGGTAATGCTGGCCATCGCTCTGATCGTGCCGTTGATCCTGGTGGCCGGCATGCAGGCCCGCCAGCTGTGGTGGCTGGCCGTGGTGCTGATGTTTGCCGTCGCCCTGGCGGGTGGCATGGCGCGCCTGTTCGGAGCGGCTGGCACGAGCATCGGCCTGATCGCCGGCATCGTCTTCGTGGTCGGCCTGGAGATCCCCGCGGACCTCCTGCACAGCCTGTACTTCGCCGGTTACTACCTCGCGGGAGCGCTGTGGACGATCCTCGTCGCCCTGGCGGTATGGCGGCTGCGTCCGTACCGCCGGGTCCGCTACGAGATCGGGGAGTGTTTCCGCCAGTTGGGCGTGACCCTGAACACCCTGCGGGCGCGGGGCGGCGAGGACGACCCCGCGCGCGAGGCCGAGCTCGTGGCCCGCCGTCAGCGCGTCAAAGGCGCGCTGGACCAGGCGGGCCAGAGCCTGGGCACGGCGCTCGGCGCTTCCGGGACCCCGCCCCCGTTTCTTTCCGACCTGATCGTGCTGCTGCGCGCCGCCTCACGCATCGACGCCGTCGCCGCCGGCCTGGGCGGCGCCCTCAGTCACCCCGACACCGCTCGCCTGTCACCCGGGACGACGCAAGCGCTCCGCTCGCTCCTGCAAGCCTTCGAGATCCTCTGCGCGGCGATCGGCACCGCCCTGCTCGATCGGGCCCCCGCGCCCGACATGGCGCCCGTCTACCGGCGCCTCGACGAATGGCAGCGCAGCAGCCGCGGCCTGCCGGACTCGGCGCCGCTCGAGGAGATCGGCACGTTCGTCAACGTGATCACCCGCCAGCTCGAGACCGCCCGCAGGGTCGCCGACCGTCTGTCCGGAATCCGGGCCGGGCCGCGGGGTCTGCTGCCGCCGCTGAACGGTCCGGCGTTTCCCGATCTGGACCCGGCACTGGTACGCGCCAACCTGAGCTTCCGCTCACTGGTGTTCCGTCACGCCCTGCGGGTCGCGTTCGCCACCGCGGCGGGCACGGCCATCTACCTGCTGCTGCACGTTCCGCACGGCATCTGGATTCCGCTCACCGTGTTGATCGTCCTGCAGCCGCAGCTCGGCGCCACTCTCAGCAGGGCCCTGCAGCGCACCGGGGGTACCCTTCTGGGCGCGCTGCTCGCGGGGCTCCTGATCTTCCTGTTCCACGGCAGCGTGATGCTCGATGCCGCGATCCTGGCCTGCCTGTTCCTCACCCTGCTGCTGTTCCGCCAGCGGTACTGGCTCGCGGTGGTCTTTCTCACGCCGCTGATCATCCTGCTGCTGACCCTGATGACCCACCAGCCCTGGGCCGAGATCGTCAACCGCATCGGGGACACGCTGGCCGGCGCGGTGCTGGCCCTGGTCGCGGGTTATGCGCTGTGGCCGAGCTGGGAATACCGCTGGCTTCCGGACCAGGTTGCGGACGGGGTCCAGGCCAATCGGGAGTACCTCGCGGCCCTGCTGGCAGCGACCGTCCGCGGACTGGAGCCGGACTGGCCTCTGGCGGGGCTGCGCGCCCGGGTCGAGCTCACCGCGAGCAACGCCCGCGCGTCGCTGGAACGCATGCTGATGGAGCCGCGGCGGGTGCGGTGGCAACCGCGGGACGCCATGGCAATGGTCACGCACCTCGAGCGCCTGGGCCGGCACATAAGCCGGCTGTCGATCTACCTGCACGAGACGCCGGGCAGGATACCGCCGCTCGGCGAGCTCACCGAAGCTTTCGACCGGGCCCTGCGGAGCATCGAGGACGCGCTCCGCGATGGACGATACCCGCCCGCCGACGATTCTCTCGAGCACGCCTGGCTGCAGCTGCAGCGGACAGGGATCGGGACAGCCCCGGTCGGTGGCCCCAACCCGCGCGCCATCGATGAGTTGGTGGGGAGCATCATCGGCGACATCAACAGTCTGCGGGCCGCGCTGGGAACTGCCGGGCCCGGGCCGGCGCCGTCGTGAGCGGCGATGGCGGCATTGCGCGCGCACAAAGCTGCCCGGCCGTTATGGCAAAATGGCCGTTCCAATGCCGGAGCAGCTTCCCGTGACGCGTCATCGCGCCGCCTACGCGGCACTCTTCGTCCTCGCATTGATCTGGGGATACAACTGGGTGGTGATGAAAATCGCCCTGGCATACGCGCCGCCGTTCAAGTTCGCGGCGTTGCGGGCCGGTGGAGCGGCGATTTTCATGCTGCTGTTGCTGCGGATGAGGCACAAGCCCCTGCGCCCGCCGATGCCGGCGCGCGTGGCCTGGCTGGGACTGTTCCAGACGATCGGCTTCGTCTCGCTCACCAGCTTTGCCCTGTACCTGGGACACGCCGGAATGACCGCCGTCCTGGTCTACACGATGCCGTTCTGGGTGCTGATCCTGGCCGTGCCACTGCTGGGGGAGACGCTCTCGGGACTCAAGCTCACCGCGGGTGCGCTGGGCTTCGTCGGACTGATCTGCATCCTGCAGCCATGGAACCACCCGCCTGACCTGACGAGCACGCTCCTCGCGACGGGTGCCGGGCTGGACTGGGCCGTTGCCGTCGTGATCGCGAAGAAGATACGGGTCGATGACACCTGGCAGCTGGTCGCCGTCAACGCCTGGCAGCTGGTGCTCGGATCGGCAGCCCTGGCGGTCGCCGCGATACTCGTTCCGGCGCCGCCGATCCGCTGGGCGCCGGCCTTCGACGTGGCCTTGGCCTACAACGTCTTCCTGGGCACGAGCGTCGCCTGGCTCCTGTGGCTGTTCATACTGCAGCGGCTTCCCGCCGGCTCCAGTGGGCTGTCCGCCCTCGTGATTCCGGTGGTGGGCGTCCTTTCGGCCTGGATCCAGCTGGGCGATCGGCCCGGGCGCTGGGAAGCCGCCGGGATCGCGGTGGTGATCGCCGCGCTGGGGCTGCTCACCCTGGCGGACCGGCGCAGCGTACGCCGCCTCACCGCCCGGCAATAACCGCTAGTCCCCGGTCATCTGCATGGTGGCCAGCTTGCCGTTGGCCGCCGCGACCCCGGAAGCGGAGCAGACCTTGTCCGGCTTGCCGCCGTCCACCCGGCACAGCACCGCGGTGAACAGGTTCACCCGCGGCATCAGCTTGCGGAACTGGGCACTGTCACGCTTTTCCAGTGCCGCCGCCACCTGCTTCCAGTCCATGTGCTGGATCTCACCCGGCATCAGCAGCGGCCGGGTCAGCAGGTACTGCCCGTCGATGTAGACGAAGGGAATGCCGCCGGTGGACCGCGTGTACGGGGGGGCGTCGAACTTGGAGTAGATCTTGCGCTGCTGCGTGGTCGGGCTCTGCAGCGGCTTGCCCTTGCGGTCCCGGAACTCGACCGGGATGAACTCGATGTAATCGCTGCGGTAGTGCGACTGGTAGAAGGTAAAGGTCACCGTATCGGGGTAGACATCGTCCGTGGACGACCGCATGTACTTGACCCCGCGGAAATGGCCGAAGCGCATCAGCGTCAGCAGCAGCGGCCAGCGCTGGCCGGCGCAAAAGGGGCAGAAATCGGCGCCCAGATAGAACACCCCGACCTTGCTCCCGGACGCCACCCGCGGTCCGCTGATCAGCTTGAAGTAATTCGACTGTGGCGCCTGATCGTAATCGAGACCGGCTTCGCTTGCCTTGCGCAGCTGCTGCAACAGGCTCTTCGGGACCGGCTTGTCCACGCCGCTCGCCGACGCGGAGGGATCCTTCGCCTTGCCGCCCGGCCAGCCCGCGTATGCGGAGATACCGCAGGCGCCCGCCATCAGCAGCGCCAGCGCAACCAGCAATCCACGCTTGTTCGTCATGAGGTTCTCCACTGCTGCCCGCGGGCATTATCGCCTCCCTCTTCCGGCGCGCCAACCGGCAGACGGGGATTCATGCGCGGCCGGACCGGGGCCATCGACACCGGCCACACCGGGTGGGCCCACGCGGCCATGTTCTCCGCCCTCACCGCGCCGAGGATCGCCCCCCTGTTCCAGCCCTTGCCCGCCGACGGCGCGGGCTTCGACGACAACGCCCCGCGCGCGAACTTCGTTGCGCGGGGACCAGGGAGGCGACGGGACCGGCTTCGGCGCGATGGTGGCCACGACCGCGCCGGATGGTCCACACTACGGGGCCAAGGTAAAAGCTCGACGGGCCCGGCAGCCACCGCGTCAGCATCACGCTCCTGCTGCCGCCCTACCGGGCGTTTTCCGGCCCACCAGCAAGGATACCGGCTTACCGCAGTGGCGAACGCCCGATCCGGCACGGCGGGGTCTTTGCCCGGGCGGGTGTGGGCAACAAGGGTGGTTACTGAGTACCGTCCGCAATCCCCGGGGCGCGCCCGACTGTCCGGCGGACCGGAGCGCGCGCCGCTGCGCGCTGGCCTTGGGAAACAGCAAATGAGGGGACGCGTTCCAGGGACGCTCATGCTGCTGGCGGCGATCGGGCTTTCGCCGCCCCTCGCGGACGCGCACGCGCTCGGCCCGGGCGTGCAGGCAGGGGCGACCCTGACCCAGGACTATTTCCGGGACCTGCAGGGCGGGCGGCATCGCGGCGGCGCCGGCCCCGGGAACCTGTTCCTGGGGACGACCGTTGACGGCCGGGCCTGGGGCGGCAGCCGGGCGGACCGTCTCCGGCTGCGCGTGCTGGGGACCTTCGGCGGCTCCATATCCAGCCAGGCGGGAGATCTCCAGGGACTGGACAACGTCGAGGCGTACAACACGTTGAAGGTCTATTCCGCCTGGTACCAGCACCGTTTCGGCGGCGCCGGCATCAGCACGCGCCTCGGGCTGCAGGATTACAACGCGCTGTTCAACACCCTGGAGGCCGCGTCCCTGTTCCTGAACAGCTCGTTCGGGATCCCGGCCACCACCGCCCAGTCCCACGTTTCCCAGTATCCGACGACCACGGTGGGGGCAGTGCTGCGCTGGCGCTCCCCCCGCGGGGCATACGCGCTGGCGGGAGTCTACGATGGCCGGCCGGGCGATCCCGATAATCCGGGCGGCACGCACATCCACTTCGACCCCGGACACGGGCTCTTCTACGCCGGGGAAACCGGCTTTCGCGGCGGTCGAAACGGCCGCTGGAAAGCGGCCGTGGGCGGGTGGTATCAGACCAGCGATTACCCCGGTCCGGCGGGCGAGCCGCGCAACCGCGATCACAGCGTATATCTGATCGCCCAGGCGCCGCTGGATTCCGGCCGTGGCCCCGCCTGGAACGGGTTCCTGCAACTGGGGAGCGCGCGTCGCACGACCAACGTCATCGGTCGCTATCTCGGGATCGGCGTGACCGCCACCGGCCTGGCTCGCGGCAGGCCGGACGACGTCTTCGGGCTGGCGCTGGCGCGCGCCTATACGACGCGCGCGTGGCGGCGGGTCACGCCGGATGCGGCCGGCGCCGAGACTGTCTGTGAGGTCACCTGGCAATTCGTGCTGGGCGATTACCTCACGCTGCAGCCGGACATCCAGTACCTCGTGGATCCCGGCGCCACGCACCGGCTCGACAACGCCTGGCTTGCCGGCGTGCGCGCGCAGTTCCATTGGTAGCCAAGCCAGCTCGGCGTCCTGCGCACGGCCCTCGCGCCCGTCAGGTCCGGAGCGGCACGTGCCGCGTACCCGGCGGGCGCCGGGAGTGGCCTTTTCCAGCCAGCTGGCGGGGCAGACAGCAGGCGCCCGCCAGTACGAGCGCGAACAGCAGCGGGAACTCGACCAGCACCCCGACGTCGCCGGCGTGACCGAGCCGCACGCTCGCGACCGTGACCAGCCAGGCCACCGCCGTCGCGGCCAGCCAGCCGAGCGGGTGAACCCAGCGCCTCAGCCGCAGGGCCAGGCGGGCCTCGGCCGGTGCCAGGTGCTTGCGGAACTGGCGATAGGATCGATCCTCCCACGGCGCCCCGGGCGACTGCTCGCGATCGGCCTGTCCCAGAGCCGCCGCGGCCCAGCCCAGCAGGTCGGCGAGCCGGGCGATGCCCCATGCGAGTCCGGCGAACGCCACGAACAGGACAATCACGATCCGGGTCAGGATCGACGGCTCGGCAAGCTCGGCGAGGATGTCGGCCCCGGCGTTGTATACCATCCAGCCGACGAATCCGACCTCGGCGAGCAACACCACGCCCGAAAGGGCAAGTCCGACACGGTGGAAGGTGGTCCGAATCGTGCGTTTGGTCATGCCTTGTCTCCCCCCGGGCCATCTCTTGCGGCCCTTTCGTTCTATAGACCAACTCTAACCCGCTGGGGCGCGTTGTTCCAGAGGGGAATACGGGTCATGAACGAAGGGCGGAGGCGGCACGCCACAGGCCCTGGCGCAGGCGGCGGGTGCACCGGTGGCGCGCTCAGGCGCGTTCCGGTACGCCGTCGAAGAACTCGACTTCTCCGCTTTCCAGGGAGTACTCGGCGCCGACCACCAGCAAGCCTTCCTCCTCTATCAGACGCTCCAGCGTTGGGGAGCCATGGCGCAGCTGGCTGGCGGCGACCCGTACGTTGGCGCGCACTCCCTCGCGGATCAGCGCTTCACGGTCCGCGTGCGGCTCCATCCCGAGCAGTGGCTCCATCGCGGGCCGGATCCGGTCCACGATGGAGCGCAAGTTGGGGGAGGCGCTGGCATCCGCATGCTGCAACGCGTCGACAGTGGCGGTCACGGCGCCGCAGTGCGTGTGTCCGAGCACGACGACCAGCCGCGCGCCGAGCTTCCCGGCCGCGAACTCCACGCTACCCGCCTCCGGAGCGGCCGCCACGTTGCCGGCCACCCGGATCACGAACAGGTCTCCGAGCCCCTGGTCGAACACGATCTCCACCGGGACCCGCGAGTCCGAACAGCCCAGGACCACGGCGAACGGCTCCTGGCCAGCGACCAGCGCTTCGCGGCGGGTCCGGGTGATCCCCGCTTCCAGGCCGTGCCGCCCGTCGACGAAGCGGCGGTTGCCCTCGCGCAGTCGCTCGAGCGCCTCTGTTGCGGGAATCACGGGACCTCCTTTGCTGTTGCCGCCGCTTGGTCGGACCGGACCGCTGCTGGCCCGGTCGCAAGCGCCATCCGGTCCCCTGCCGAGTGCCGATCATCGGGCGGCGGCGGTTGCGCCTCGCGCGGGGCGCCGCGATGCGTTATCTTCACGATTACAACAACAATGGCCTGCAGAAGAAAGCTGTTCGTCGTGGAGGACCGCACCAGAGCAACAATCCGCGCTGCCGCGGACCGCGGACGCGGCGGGCGACCGCCGGCCGGGTCCGAGGCGAGCCTGTGTCCGATCCTGGACAACATCCAGGAGGCGATCTACCGGACCGACACCGACGGCCGGATCGTCTGGGCGTCGCCGTCCTGTCAGCGGTTGTGGGGGTACTCGCCCGACGCCGTGATCGGGACTTTTCTCGCCGATTACTACGTGGACCCCGGGGAACGCGCCCGTTTCCTCCGCGCGCTCGAGGAAGGCGGCGGCGCGGTCACCAGCTATGAGGCCGAGATGCGGCCCGCCGGCGGCGGCACCACGTGGGTATCGACCAATGCCCACTACTACCGGGACCCCGCGGGCAACATCGCGGGCGTCGAGGGCACGGTGCGCGACATCAGCGAGCTCAAGCGCGTCCGCGACGCCCTGATGGCGGAGAAGGAGCGGGCGCTGGTCACCCTGGCGTCCATCGGGGAAGGTATCATCACGACCGACGCGCAAGACCGCATCGAATACCTCAACCCTGCCGCCGAGCGGCTCACCGGCTGGGACCGCGACCGCGCGCGCGGGCAGCCCCTGCACCGGGTCTACCGGCTGCGCCCGGCGCGCGACGGCGGCCCGCCGGCGGCTGACGGGCCCCTGCGAGCGGCCGGGGCCGCGGTGCTGGGGGTCGAGGGCGGCGGCCAACTGTCCATCGAGCAGACCAGCAGCAGCCTGCGCGGACGCGGCGACGCCCCGTCCGGCCGGGTGATTGTGTTCCGCGACGTCACCGCCCTGCACCGCGTGCAGCGGCAGCTCTCCTACCAGGCCACCCACGACGCGCTTACCGGCCTGGTCAACCGATACGAATTCGAACGCCGTCTGCGGGAGCTGGTCGATTCCGCGTGCCGGGGCGCAGCCGTACATGCCCTGTTGTATGTGGACCTGGACGATTTCAAGAGGGTCAACGACACCTGCGGGCACATGGCCGGCGACGCCCTGCTTGAGCGCGTCAGCGCACGCCTGCGTCGCGGCATCCGTGACAGCGACACCCTGGCACGGCTGGGCGGCGACGAGTTCGGCGTACTGTTGGCCGGCTGCCCGCCGGAAAAGGCCGAGCAGATCGCCGACAAGGTGCTGCGCTCATTGCGTCGTGAGCCCTTCCGCCGGGGCGACCGGATCTTCGAGATCGGCGCCAGCATCGGCGTGGTCCCGATCGCTGGGCCGCGGGCCACCGTCACGGGCGCCCTTGACGCGGCAGACCGCGCCTGCTACCTGGCCAAGGGGCAGGGCGGGAACCGGGTCCGGGCCTGGCGCCCGGACGACCGGGATGCGGGCGGGCCCACGGGCAGTGGCCGCTGGCTGATGCAACTCGACGACGCGCTGCGGGATGACCGGCTGGGCCTTTGTGCCCGGGATGCCATGCGCTTGCGGAGCGCCGACGCACCCGACTACCGGGAAGTGCTGCTGCATATGCGGGACGGCAACGGCACCGCCGTCCCGGCCGCTGCCTTTCTGCCCGCGGCCGAGCGTTATCATCTCCTGCCCCGGATCGACCGCTGGGTCCTCCAGCGCGTGCTGACGGGGCTGGCGGCAGGCGCTGCCGGCGACCCGGGCGTCGTCGCCCTCGACCTCTCGGGCCAGTCGCTCCGGGATGAAGAGTTCCTGCAGCAGGCGCTGGACCTGCTCACCCGCAGCGCGGTTTGCCCGTCCCGGATTTGTTTCCAGGTCGCCGAGACCGCGGTGAGCGCGGACTTCGGCCGGGCAATGCGCTTCATTGCGGCGCTCAAGAAGCTGCGCTGCCGGATCGCGCTGGACCATTTCGGTAATGCCGCGAGCTCTTTCGTCCAGCTCCGACACCTGCCGGTCGACTTCGTGAGGATCGATCCGGGCCTGGTACGCGAGACGACCGCGGACCCCGTCGCCGGGCGCGTGATCCGGGCGATCGCCGAGATCGCCCGGATCACGGGCAAGTGGACGATCGCCCCCGCCGTGGGCAACGCGGCCGTCCTGGGCGACCTGGAGGCGTCGGGGGTGGACTACGCGCTGGGGGCGCAAATCGGGGCGACCGTGCCGTTCGCGTGATCCCGGCCGTCGGTTACCCCGGAGCCGCGCCCGCCGCGCCGCCAGCGGCCGGTGCACGATACGCCGGTGGCACGGCCTCGGCCGGGATCACCTGTGCGGCACCGCGCGGGACCCGCGGGTACTGACTGCGAGAAAAGCCGTCAGGCACCGCGGAGCTTTCCGCCGGCACCAGCAGCAGGAAGACCGACGCCGGCTGGACCTTGTTGATCGGGCGGTCCAGCCATCGCGATGCCACCAGGCAGTGCGAGAACTCCAGCCCCTCGTAGCGCACCGGCCGATCCAGGCGCACCAGGTTCCATACGTGCCGGCTGTCGCAGCACCGAGGCATCGACACCACTACGCCTTCCCGGGGCAGGAACCGGGCAAAAGGCTCTGACTCGTCACAGGAGTGAATGCGGATTCTGACCATGTTGGCCCCCTCTTACCGGCTGCAATCGCGGACCCGGTGGGCCGCCGCACTCGCGGACGCGGCCCTGCTACCCGTGCCGCCGGGGGCATCCACTGCCCTTGCGGGTATCCCTGCGCCCTGTTTCCCGTCCCTGGCCGTCCTCCAAGCTTAGACCGCGACGGCACGGTTCGCGAACCACCAGGTGCGGCCAGGGGATGGCAGTGACCCGCAAGTGCGGCCCTGCGCGGTCCCCGCTCCCCGGCGGACCGACACGCACATGCTGCGCTGCGCTTGTGACCCCTTGATTACGCGGCACGACATTCCCGGTTGGCCACTGGGCACGGCAGAGGTTTCCGGCCCCGCCGGGGTCGGCTTCAATTTTCGGGACCGACACCGTAGACTGAACGGCCATGCCGGCTGCTGATCCGCCACCCCGCGACAACCTCCGCCGACGCCTTGCGCAGCGTCTCACCCGGCTGGCGCTCGGACGGGAGGCGGATATCGCCGGCACACCCCTGCCCGCCACCGGGATCCACCACATCCTGGTGGTGCGCACCAGTCACAGCCTCGGCAATACCCTGCTGCTCACACCGCTCCTCCAGGAGCTGGAGGCCGTCTACCCGGGTGCCGAGATCGACGTCGTTTCGCGCAGCCCGGTGGTGCGGGAAGTCTACGGCCATTACCCCTGCGTCAGGCGCATCCTGACGGTGCCCTCGGGCCGAATCCGCCATCTGCCCGTCCATCTCGAGCGCCTGAGACAGCTCAGGGCCACCGAATACGACCTCGCCATTGACAGCGACCCCCAGTCCCAGTCAGCTCGCCTTGTGCTCGGAGTGGCCCGGGCACGCTACAAGCTCGGCTACGTGAGCGAGAAGAAATCCGCCGGACTGACCCACGGCATGCCGGTGCCGGACCACGTCCGGCACAAGGGTATGCTCCCGGTGCACCTGCTTCGCATGGCGACAGGCGCGATCACGGAAGGCGGGTTTCCGCCACCGGATATTCGACTGGACGCGACCGAGCGGGAATGGGGACGGCAACGCCTCGAGGCCCTCGTGGCAGCCGACAATTCCGCCGGACGCAGCGGGGCCGTCGGTGTATTCGCCAACGCTACCGGGCACAAGGCTCTGCCTCGGGAGTGGTGGGACGCGTTCATGACTTCCCTTGAGCCCCTGCGACGGCGTCACCACGTGGTGGAGATTCTGCCGGCCTCCGGCCGATCCATGCTGGGTGATCGGTTCCCCGCGTATTACTCCACGGACATCCGCCGGCTTGGAGCGGTCCTGGGGGCGCTTACCCAGTTCATCTGCCTCGACTGCGGCGTGATGCATCTTGGCTGCGCCGCCGGTGCACCGGTCCGGGCGATCTTCACTACGACCCCTGCCGAGGACTGGGGGCCCTATGGGCCCGGCGGGCTCGCGATCGAGGCGGGAGACCTGGGCCCCGCGGATGTGGCCCGGCACATCCTGGAGCGGTCCGGCGTCACCGGGACGGCGACGACCCGTCGCGTCCCGGACCCGTCAAGCCGACGGATCACGGCCTCGGGAACCTGACACGAATTCGGTGATCTCAGGACAAGGAAGTACCGCCAAGCAACCGGGCCATTGCCGTGGACGACCCGCATCGCCGGACCTGCCGGAATGCCCCACGTCGGATCAGGGCATTCACGCTCATAGAGATCATGGTGGTGGTGGCCATCATGGGCATCCTCGCAGCGATCATCGTTCCGCGGGTGATGAATCGCCCCGACGCGGCGCGCATCGTCAAGGCGAAGCAGGACATCCGCTCCCTGCAGAGCGCGCTGAACATGTACAAGCTCGACAATTATCACTACCCGTCCACGCAGCAGGGCCTGCAGGCCCTGGTCAAGAAGCCGGACGGAAATCCCCCCGCACCCAACTGGAAGGCCGGCGGCTACATCGACCGCCTGCCGAAGGATCCGTGGGGACATCCCTACCGGTACCTGAATCCGGGCCAGCACGGTCCGATCGACATCTGGACCTACGGCGCCGACAACCAGCCGGGCGGCAATGGCATCAACGCCACCATCGGCAACTGGAACCTCAACCAGGCGCCCGGCAGCGGATCCTCCGGAACCTCCGGCCGATAGCGGCGAATTCCCGCAACCGCGTTCTTCCAGTCCGCGCCCGCCGGCCGCTGCCCCGGGCGATGTGACGCCCGTCCAGCGTCTTGCCGGGACGGGGAAAGATTGAAAGCCCCGCACGGGGCCGTCGGGTAAACGCTGGCGGAGAGGGTGCTCCAAGGAGTCGTGTCCAGCGCAACCAGGGTGCATCGCGATTGGCTCCGCCACCGACTGGCGGAGTCGTATTTCCGCTGGCTGGTGGAATCCCCTCCTCCCGCCAAGACTCTATACTCGCGAGCGTACAAGCACTCGATGTCCCAGGGTATCCCGTTCGCCTCGGCGGATACTGATCGCACTTCGCGGGGAACCATTGAAACAATTGATCTCGTCACTGTTCGGCAAGGCAGAGCACCCCTCCCGGCGCGACTTGGCCAAGGGATTCCTTGCTACCTGTGTATCCTCTCCAAACGGTCGCTATATCTTGGGGTGGCAAGCGGCCAATGGCTCGGTCATGGGGGATGGCACCGCCGCTCCGGCCGACGCCCACTACTTCCTGCTCGATGACGGCGACCTTGTTGTCGAGGGTCGCATGGGGCAGCCTGCCCAAGGAAAGGTTGCGAACACGGGCACCTTCGTGCTCCACGACCAAGCGCCGTTGGCACAGGGTCTTCGGGCAGCTTTCTATGGCTTTCGCCGCGACGGACAGACCGTCCTGAGCCATGACTTCAGGACCGCCCTGCTCAGCAATGGGCTCTCTCGGGACGGGCGCTTTGCCGCCTGCCAGTCGTGCAGCTCGCCCGACGAACACGGCGGTGGTGCTCTTACGATATTCGATCTGGAACGGGCTGCCGCGGTTGCCTCCTGGAAACCGGAATCCGGCTGGCCAGCCGACTGCGAGTTCGGCCAGGACGGACAGACCATCTCTCTTTTGTATCCCGATGGTCGTTCATTGCGCTATACGTTCTCCGGCAGGTTGGTGGACACGGATAGCGTGGATTGACCGGCAGCCGCCCGTAATTGATCGCTGGATACGCGAGCGACTCGAGCGGTAATCGGCACCCGCAATGCTGCCAATAAGTAGCACGCAGATTCTCGACCGGGTAGACTTCCCGGCTGAGGGGCTACCACCCATTCCGATCCGAAGCCAGCAGACTAATCCCGGGACATCCACCAGCCTGGTTCTCGGTCTGGCACCGTCCCCGCGGGCCACCACGCACGGCGCTCGGCCTGCCACCACGCCGAGGGCTAGCTAGCTGCATGGTGTGTTTCGTTCCAAGGGCTTGGAACTGCCTGTTTGAGCTGGCATCGATCCGCTCATCGAGCGATCGCCCGGCTTCGTCGTTTTCCGGAACACTGTTTCGATGTCTTTGCTAGTGTGTGAACCAATTCCATAGGATCGGACCCTATACGGTGTGTCTGGATGGAGGCGTCTCGCGAAGGGAAAGCAGGCTCCGCCATGAGCGGTACGCATGCGCAGGGCTTGAGGAAAAAGCTGGTGCTGCTGCTCGCGCTGGCGATCGTGCCGGGCATGGCGGCGCTGGTCACCATGGCTGCGTCCGAGTACCACGCCCGCCGCGAGGAGATGCTGCGGGGGACCACGCACATGGTGGGCCAAGTAGCGAGCGCTGAGGGCCGGGCGCTGGGCCAGGCGGGACACAGGGTCCGGGCGCTGGCCGACAGCCTCCGGTTCAGTCGTGCGGGGCACGCCGATTGCGCGCCGTTCCGGCATTTCCTCGAGCGCAACGCCGACTATCTCAACGCCGGCTATATCCGCCGGGACGGCACCCTGGCCTGTAGCAGCCTGCCGCCGCCGGTGGGGATTACAGAACTCGGCGACCGCCGCTACTTTCGCAATGCGATCGCCCACAACAGTCTCGCCGTCGGAACTTACCAAGTCGGCCGGGTCACGAATGCGCCCAGCCTCAACATGGGCTATCCCGTCCACGCGGCCTCGGGAAAGATCGTCGGCGTTGCGTATGTGGCGATCAGTCTGGATCAGCTCAGCCTGCTGACGCGCGACCCGTCGCTGCACGGCGACGCGTTCGTGGCGCTGGTCGGATCCGGCGGACACCTGCTGGCCCGCTACCCGAATCCGCGCAGCTACGTGGGCGGACGTGCGCCCCTGAAGGCGATCCTGTCTGCCGGTCATGTATCCGGCTACCACGGGCTGGTCCGGTTGACCGACCGGCATGGCCGCGCGTGGCTTTACGCGCACGCCCCGGTCCACGTCGCCGGGCTGCGCGATTCACTCACGGCCTTGGTTGGTCTACCATCGCGACAGGTATACGCACCGATCGAGCACCGACTGATCGAGTCCTCAGCTGGCGGGGCGGCGGTCGCGCTGCTGGTCTTCGGCCTGGTCTGGCTCGGCGAAGAGCGGTCCGTGCTGCGCCCGATCCATGAACTGTCCCGGGCCGCGGCGCGGCTTGGGACGGGTGACCTTCGCCAGCGCGTCGACTGGCGGCGGCGGGACGAGATCGGAGAACTCGGCGCCGCATTCGATCGCATGGCGGAGAACCTGGAAGTGCGCCAGCGCCAGATCGAGCGCACCAACCGCGCCCTGCGCGCCCTGAGCGCGAGCAACCGGGCGCTCGTGCGTGCCGCGCGAGAGGACTCGTTTCTGCGAACTATGTGCGAGATCCCGGTCCACAACGGGCGTTACCTGGCCGCCTGGATCGGTCTCGCCGGGGACGACGGGTCAATCCGCATCAAAGCGCATCACAGCAGCGATCCCCGGCTCGACGAGCGTGCAGGCGGCCTCACCCTGCGCTGGGACGAAAGCCCGGAGGGCCACGGCTCAGCGGGTGCGGCGATCCGCACCGGCAGACCGGTCATCCTTCGCGAGGTCGATAGCAACCCCGATCTCGACCCGTGGCGCGATATGCTTGCCGAGGCGGGCGTCCACTCGATCCTCTCCCTGCCCCTGCGCGTCCAGGAGCGTGTCGGCGGGGTGTTGCTGATCCACACGCGCCAGGCGGACGCCTTCGGCGAGGACGAGATAGCGGTGCTGGAGGAGATGGCGATGGACATCGGCTACGCGCTGACGCAGATGCGCTTGCGCCGTCGCCATCTCGAGGTCCGTCGCGAGCTGCGCCGCCTGTCGGCCACCGACCCTGTGACGGGCCTGGCCAGCCGGCCACGCTTCCTGCGCCGCTTCGGACGGTGGGAGCGCCGCCGCGGGCCGGCCGGTCGCCGGCTCGCGGTCGCCATCCTGCGTCTGCACCGGTTCGACTCGGTGAACCTCGCCTTCGGCCCGGCCACCGGCGACCGGGTGCTGCGGGAGCTGGGCGAGCGGCTCTGGCGGATGCGGCCGGCGCCCGTGCTCGTGGGCCGCTGGGGCGGGGCGGAGATCGCACTGATGCGCGAGCTGGACGCGACCCGGGGACCGGGCGAGCTTGCGGCGGCGGTGCACGAGCTCGCCGACCAGCCGCTGCGCGCCGGCGAGATTGACGTCCAGCTCGATTCCAGCATCGGCCTGGCGGTCTACCCGGATCACGGCACGGACATCGAGACCCTGCTGGTGCGGGCGCGGGCCGCGGCGGACCAGGCCGCGGCCGGCGTGGCGCGCTACCAGGTGCACCGCGGCGAGCCCGAGCACGAGGCGGGCCGCCGCCTGGAGGTCCTGGCGGCCCTGATGTCGGCCATCGACGAGCGCCAGCTGCAGCTGCACTACCAGCCCAAGGTCGACCTTGAAACCGGGCAGATCTGCGGCGCCGAAGCGCTCCTGCGCTGGCATCACCCGCAGTGGGGCAACGTCCCGCCGGACCAGTTCATCCCCCTGACAGAGCAAACCCGGCTGATCCAGCCGGTCACGGCATTCGGGCTGCACCAGGCGCGCAAGGACCATATGCGGCTGGCCGCGCACGGATTCGGGGTGCCCATAGCAGTCAATCTCTCCGCTCGGGTGCTGCACCAGGAAGGGCTGCTCGGCGAGGTCGCCGGCCTGCTGGCCGGATCCGGACAGCGGCATCCCTGGCTGGAGCTTGAGCTCACGGAGACCGCGGTGATGCAGGACCGGCTGCGCAATTTGCGCATGCTCGAACAACTCACTGATCTTGGCGTGCCCATCCACCTGGACGATTTCGGCACCGGCTACTCGTCGATGGCCTACCTTCAGCAGCTGCCGGTGAGCGCCATCAAGATCGACAAGAGCTTCGTCGGTGACATCGGCCGCAACGAGCGCAACGCCGCCCTGGTCCGGGCCACGATCGAGGTGGCGCACAGCCTCGGGCTGGCTGTGGTCGCCGAGGGCGTAGAGTCGGAGGAAGCGCTTGACCTGCTGCGGGAGCTCGGCTGCGACATGGCGCAGGGCTATTTCATCGCCCGCCCCATGCCACTGGCTGACCTGGTCGAGTGGCTGGAGCATCGAGATGGCCGGCTTGCTTCCCTGGCTTAGCGCGTCTCCCGCGGTGCCTTCCTACCCGCGGCCCGCGCTCCTAGCGCGACCTGTTCGATCTGAATTGCTTTGGCTGAATTACTTTGGATGGTCTGACTGGATGAACCCCGAACTGGTCGAGGAGCCCCGGCCGAGCGACCAGCTCACGGCTGCTTGAATCTCCCTTTGCCGCTAAATTTCCACGGTACGAGGCAGGCAGCTCCGCCAGAGACCCCTTCGGCCTGTTCCAAAACGCGGGGCCACCAGCGAACGAGATTATAGCTCTCCCTCTCCGGGGGCGTGGTTCCTCCCCAGGCGGGGAAAAGCCCCGCGCGCGGGGCCTTCGGGTGGACGCTGGCGGAGAGGGTGGGATGACTCGGGCCTGCCGGCCCTCGCCCCTCCGGGGCCGCCGTCGCTCCGCTCCGGCGTTGTCTCACGGCGCTCACGCGCCGCTCGGCTCGAACCCATGACGTGGGTTCTCACCCACCCTCTCCGGGGACGTGGTTCCTCCCCAGGCAGGGAAAAGCCCCGCGCGCGGGGCCTTCGGGTAGACGCTGGCGGAGAGGGTGGGATTCGAACCCACGTGGGGCCGCTAAGCCCCCATCCGATTTCGAGTCGGCGCCGTTATGACCGCTTCGGTACCTCTCCGGATTGGAATGCTATAATAATTTATTTAGC
>Ga0102962_1000210_pt1 | contig 33386 bp, 28 predicted proteins | sample SalPonF2_C_D2_MG_FD_84519 | JGI IMG/M metagenome (GOLD analysis project Ga0102962, IMG submission 84519) | Salt pond soil microbial communities from South San Francisco under conditions of wetland restoration - Salt Pond MetaG SF2_C_D2_MG ...
ACCAGCCGACGCACCGCCGTAGCCACCAGCAGCGCGCCTCCGCTCACGCGTGCCCCGAGTGCGGCGCCGACCCCCTCATCATCATCTTCACCGATCCCGGGCCGAACGACGACGACACGACCTACTGGTACGACTGCCCCCACTGTCGATTCACGTCCCGGCTTCGTGCTGTCCCGAACAGCGTCGACGACCCGTCCCCCCTCGCCCCGTTAGAGAGGGCGCAGATCGACGAGGCCGTCGCGACGATCGACACCGAACCACCGTTCTAAACGCCCCACCAGCACGCGTATCGTTTTTCTCGCTCACGGAGCCCGAGAGCCGGTCGAATGGCTTCGAGACACCATGACAGAAGCAGAATCCACATCGCCAGCAGCAGCTCGCACCGAGACCACCTACCAGCTCACTGGTCCTCGACCCGGTGACGAACCGTACGACGTCACCGCTATCGAACGAGACGACTGGAAGCCCGGCCAGCCCTGCCCCGAGTGTGGCGCGACACACCTCCACGAAACCCACCTCAACGAGGAGTCCGCTGTACACCAGAACGGGACATCTGAGTTCGCCACCGGCCTGGATCGCCTCGGCACCGTCGAGTACTGGTGTCCCGAGTGCGAGACCGTCCTCTACCGGCACGCCGCGTACGCGCTCTGGCTCGCATTCACGAACCGCCTCGACCACGACACCTCAGCATGAGTATAACGGCCAACTCTCCGCCGTACTCGGGCTTCCGACTGGGTTTCCCCGACGACGTGGACGCGGAGGCGGCGAACACCGCGCGTGACGTTATCGGGGCTGCGCCCCAGACGGACGCTGTCTACGCGCTCGTCTCGGGCGGGCATGACTCCCTGACCGCTATGCACGTCGTCTACCAATCTCGACGTCTCGACCTAGATGGTATCATTCACATCAACACTGGGATCGGTGTCCCCGAGACAACTGCGTTCGTCAAAAAGCGAGCAGCGGAACTGAGTCTCAACTACCACGAGGTCGGAGCCCCCACCGACGAGCCCGGTCAGGAGCACGAGTACCGTCGGCCGCACGAAGAGTATCAGGCGCTCATCCGGCGTTTTGGCTTCCCAGGCCCCGGCGCTCACCGGTATATGTACTGGAATTTGAAAGAAAAACCCCTCTCGCGCTACCTGAAAACACTCGAAGATGACCTCCTTCTCGTCTCCGGTGTCTCCCGGCACGAATCGCAGAACCGGATGGAGAACGTCGACGCGAGCGGCCAGCAAGAGTTCCTCGGGCATCCAACGATCTCCCCACTCGTAGAATTCACTGGACTCGACGTTCGGCGTTACCGGCGTGGCCTCAACCTCCCAATGTCACCCGTGGCAGACGCCCTCGAGATGTCGGGAGAGTGCTTATGCGGGTCATTTTCGAAGCGGAACGAACTCCGCATGATTCGGCTCTTCTATCCCGACGTCTACCGCCGCATCCTCTGCCTCGAGGCAACAGTCGGCGCGCACACCTCGATAGAGGACGGTCCCGACGAGACGTACAACCGCTGGGGGCATAACCGCCTGAAGGACCACGAACGCGACGCGATGGACGACCCCCACCAAATGCTCCTCTGTCAAAGCTGCGAGCAGCGACATCAGTGCGACACCCCCTAACGAATCTCCCGCACTCTATCGCCGGCGCACTCACTACGAGGATTTCTTCGCGGCAGATGGCCTGACCCGCCGCGCGCGGCGGCCACCATCTCACTCGGCCACGAATCGGCACACGCAACCGTCCTCCCCCTCCTTCCCATGGCTTCCAGTTCCCTTCAGGTAGTCTCGGCCGCGGCCGAACCGCAACGCCCGTTCACGCCACCGCACGCGACGCCCGAACCAACTACACTCGAGGACGCTCGCCGCCCCGCATACGTGGGCTTCCTCTATCGCGCGCCGTTCGCGACGGACGCCTACGAACTCGGCTTCACGACCGGCATCCGCGAAGACTACCGCCTCCAGACCGACGGCTACCGGAACGTCGCCCTCCCGGTGGTCATGCTCGACAACGAGTTCCGCGATCCCGACCCGAACCGATACGTCGAGCGGTTCCGCGAGTACGAGCCTGACGTCGCTGTCCTCGGAGACGCCGATACCCCGCAGGAGGCTCACGAGTACACCCAGCTCGCCCGCGACCTCCGCGAAGAGTTTGCGTCGACGACCTTCATCATCGTCCCGAAGTGCCACGAGGCAATCGAGATCATCGACACCGACTTCGTCCTCGGCTACCCGCTCGGCTACTCCTCCCTCCATGCAGACGACTACAGCGACCCCGCGGACTGGCGTGGCCGCAACATCCACCTCCTCGGCGGAAGTCCCCCCGTTCAATACGAGGCGATCCAGGACCTCACGCAACCGACGCTCACAGGCGCTCCTCCGGCAAACATCGTCGGGATGGACTGGAACGGCCCGGCGAAGGTCGCCTATCTCGGCGAGTATTGGAGTCGCGACGGCTGGCAGCCGGCGGACCAACTCGGGATTCGCGAGACAGTCCGGCGGAGTCTGCGCGAGATCCGTGCGTTCTGGCGGGAGCACGGCCTCTGGCCGGAGACAACTCCCGCTGACGTCTACGGGGAAGCGGTCAAGGAACCACAGGACCCCGTCTGGGCGGCGAGCGGCCGGAACATCTACGAAGAGCCAGGGCCGTTCGCCCCTGACGATGCACCGGAGTACGACCCAGAGGACCCGGACTACGACCCGCTCGAGGATGCGATCGTCGTCGAGTACGAGAACGGGTGGAAACTCGCCTTCCGCAGCGAGACGGAGCGAGACAGAATCGAGTACCAGGAGGGTCTCACCCCTATCGACAGCTCGTGACCCCCTCCCGCGTTACCCCACGACAGGCAGCACCCCATCCTACGTGGGGTAACTCCGCGAGGCCACCCCTCCATGCACCAGTCTCAATCACCACCGAGGGTTTCTCCCCACCGTCAGAGGGTGAAGTGTCTCAGATGTCCACCGCCACCTCACCCGTCGACCCGGACGCACTCGTGCAACCCGGCGACTCTCCGACAACCATCCGCGACACCGTCCTCCGCGCACTCCACGACACCGTTCCCGGTATCACGCTCGAGGACGTCCTCGAACTCCGCGTTCTCATCGACCCGCCAACCGAGAGAGGGTCGCGTTCGCGTCAAGCGAGAGCAGTCCTCGCAGCGGTTCAGGAAGAAGTCGAGACGTGGCCTGACCCGCCCACGATCTACGCACCCCCACTCGCTCATGAGTAAGGCAGCACCCAACGGAGGCGAAGACACCGTAGATCACTCAGGAGACAAGATTCTCGAGGACCTCCCTCCCGAACGATTCCTCGATACGACGAACACTCGCCTCCTCCAGGCAGGGCTCAAGTGTATGCACTCCCGCGAGACCGTCATGCAGTACCTCGCGTACGAGAACCAGCACGAGAACCGGACCTGGATACAACGCCTCCTTGCGGAGCGCGCTCGCGAACTCGCCGAAGAAGAGTCCGCGTAGTCTCGAACACACCACCGTTTCAAGTGGTCACTCACCCATGACACCCACACAATCCACCCTCACCCCGAACGGACCGCCTGTCGAAGACGATTCGTCGACGACCGAGACTTCCTCCCCAGACAGCTCGCCACCCACGACTTCGTCAGTCGAGGCGGAGGAGTCGCCCGACGAGTCAGCAGCAGACTCCTCCCGTGGCCCTCCATCTGACATCGACGAGGACCAAATCACCACGCTCGACGCGAGTTCCGACGTCGAAGAGTGGGCATCATCCTGTGAGGCAGACGGACTCGATTACGCGTACCTCCACGTCCAGGTGGACGTCTATCGGACGCTCACGGAGACGTGGTGGGGGCTTCGAGTGGCGACACGAGAGAGCATCATCGAGAACTCCCGGAACAGCTATGGGGGATACGTCGGAAACCGCCGCCCCGATCCCGACGACCTCGTCGATTCAATCATCGACTGGGTGAGTTCAACGCTCTCGACGCCCTATCTCTCCCCCGACGACCACAACTTCGCAATCGGGCATCATCTTCGCTCCGTCCCAAGCAACCGGATTCGCGTCTTCATCTCTGACAGCGCCGTCGACTTCCTCACCGAGCGCGACATCCCGGTGGAGGCGCTCATGGAGGTGACCCGCGACGTCGAAGAACACACCCCCTCTGCTACATACCGCGAGCTGGTGGCAGACTACTACGCTGCCGAGGACACGTACAAGTCGGCTCGAAGTCGAATCCGCGGTTTGGAACAGGCTGTCGGCGCTGCGTTCGGTATCTCCACAGGATACGGAGGGGAGGTCCCGAGTCGCCCGCCCGATGAGTTTGCGTCTCTCTCGCCGAACGACCTCCAGGAGGAACTGACGTCAGCGCGCGAGAGCCGGGATGAAGCTGAGTCTCGCCGTGACACCCTCAAGGAGAACCTAATTTCACAGCAGGCTGCGTACGCGAGTGAGTGCGCATCGCAATTCCAAGCACAGGTGTCGAGGTCAGCAAGCCTGGAGGAGACGTAATTCGCTCGAACTGAACCTGAATCAGCCTTCCCCTCCCAATAGATCCCGATCATGGTATAAGGTATCGATCGATAATTTGAGGGGTTCTTTCGGTATCTCACTGAACAAATACGGGGATGGTATGACATTCTTTTGACTGTAATAATGCTCCATATCTGAAGGTGTCGGACCTCCCCCTATTGAGGATAACGAGCCCCGATACACCAGAAGATTTTATTAGCGTCCAATCAGCCCCCCGTGGGGACTATTCCATACTATTCTATTCGTAGAGATAATGTACCAGCATAATTTACTATCGCAATGCTCTCATTATATCACGGGGTTTACATAGGGTGCGATGATTGAGGACACACGAGTCAAGAATGATGCGGCCAATTGTTGAACCCTCAATATTGTACAGAATACGAAACTGTGGATAGTGTCCCCTCATAGAAGACAGAGAATCATCTATATCCAAGATACCACCTCAAACTCCCTTATGCAATCACCCTGTTTACCAGATTAATTACAGCATATCTAAATACCCAGAGCAACCATTCGTGTACCGGAACCTACAGATGAGGGGAACGCTGACCCGACAACAAACGCACACCAATAACCAGCCCCACCCCCACGGGGAGATGGATACATCCAAACAAACAAGTGGAAGAAAAAGAATTATCAATTCGCACAGTAGCAAGTCCAAGACCCCCAAATGTGGCCGCATTTGTTTTCAATCTCAAGCACGTAGGAGAAGGACAATGAACCATGTGCAAGGTTGAGGAGCTCATCGAACAATACGATCTCGACGCACCCACAAACTCCCATGACTCGATGGAAGACTACCTCGAGGAACGCTGGACAGGGACTGACGGCCAACCCGCAGTAGGCGTGAGTGCCCTGACCGAAGCTTTCAACAAACAAATTCTCAAGACACGGTATAAGAACCACGGTCGAAATACGTATTTTGTCGAGAATGAATATCCTCTCATCACCTCAAACGAGGAGTCTGTTGAACGCTCAGAACTCGCAGCAGACCTCAGAGGCGACGGACTCAACATAAAACACCTCAAGATCCATACCGTGGCAGAAACCACGATGGGTAAACACTTACGGGAATGCACTGATGTAAGTAAAGAAACAAAATCCTGGACGCAACCGGAAACACCAACCCGAGAGCGGTCTATTCATTGGGCAGAATACCACGCCGAACATAAAACCAAGAACACCCTCCGGAAACTCACAGAGGAAGGCAAGCTCGCCCAAGGCACCGATGCAAAAATCTCGGTAAACATCGATCTCATCTGCCCAGAATGTGGGAAAAAGGTCCCAGTTCGAGAAGCAATCAAGCGCGGCTATGTATGTGCCGACCACATGCTTAACCCAGAAGACGCGGAAACAGACCTTACAAACACCTCTACCTCCGGAACCTCATCGACACCTTCAACTGAAGACAACGAATCCTCTACACCTCAGGACGTCACAGAGACCGAACCACCAAGATAACCTCCCCCGTACTCAACACCGCAATTTCAACCCATGACGTGGAACATCACCATCGACAATATCGGAGGTATTCGACACGCCGAAACCACCCTGGAAGACGGAGTAAACGCAGTCCGGGCTCCAAACTGGCAAGGGAAATCCAGCTTCCTATACGCTCTCGAAACAGTATTTGGGACAGAAAAACGGCTCACTGAAAACGCTGACCACGCAGACGTCACGCTCGAAATCGACGATACTACATACGCTATCGAACTCAAACGAAGAGGCCAATCGATCCAGAAATCAGGGAATCCATATCTCACTGACGAGGTCGATCTCGTCTGCGCTGACCTCTTCGCCTTCCTCGACGAAACCAATGAAATCCGCCAAGCAGTAGACCGAGGCGATAACCTCGAGGATCTTCTCACCAGACCCTTGGACTTCGAGCAGATCGACGACCAAATCACTGAACTCAAAACAGAAAGAGACCAAGTCGATACAGAACTCTCACGCGCAGAAAAGGCCGCAGACAGGCTTCCCTCACTACAAGAAAAGGTAACACAGCTCGAATCCGACCTCGAGGACCTACACACCGAGTGGGAGTCAATTGACCACGAAACAACCGAACAAAACGACGCCCAAGAACGTCTCAGTTCACTTCGCGCAAGTCTCAGCCAAACCAAACGCGCCATCGACAGGCATGAATCCTCACTGGAGACAGCTGAAAAGCTCCTCAACGAGAAACGAGCGGAATTAGAAGAACTCGAAGTCCCCGAGTACGAAGACGTAGAGGCAGAATTATCCGAACGACAAGATGAACTCGAGGCAGTCCGCGCAGACCGCGACCTTCTCAGTTCCCTCTACGAATACACCCACCGCGTCCTCGAACAGGACAGACTGGACCTCATCACGGACCTCTCCCGAGGAGTCCTCGCAGACAGTTTTAACTGCTGGGTATGCGGGCACGAAACCACTCGAGACAGTGTCGAAGAAAATCTGGGAGACTTAGAAGATAGACTCGAACAGCTTCGAGCGCGAGAAGCCAGCCTTGAGGACAACGTCGAGGAACTCCGAGAGAAGCAATCCACGCTGAAGACAGCGGAACGCAAACAGCGCGACCTAACCACTCGAATTTCAGAATTAGAAGGGCAAGTCGCTTCCGCAGAGGAAGACTTAGCGGACGCCCGAGACCGACGCAGCGACCTCGAAGTCGAGATCGATGAGGTGGCCGATACAATCAGCACCACCGAAGATGAAGTCACCGACCTCCGCAGCGACATCAAGTACAAAGAAGCCGAACTAGAGGACGCACAGGCCGACCTCAAGAAGGCAAAGGACGAAGCGGCCCAACGCGACACTCTCCAAGAAGAACGAAACTCGCTCAGCGAAGAGATCGAAACACTCCGAACTCGCAAAGAGCGCGTAAAAGGTGATACGCGAGACGCCTTCGATAGGGCTCTCGACGACATCCTTGAGCGATTCGACGTCGGATTCGAGACCGCTCGACTCACCGAGTCGTTCGACCTCATCGTAGCCCGAGGTGGCCGAGAAGCAAGCCTCGATGCCCTAAGTGAAGGTGAACGCCAACTCCTCGGTATCATCGCTGCTCTAGCCGGCTACGAAGCGTTCAACGTCGCGGACCGCCTCCCCATCATGCTCCTCGACAGTCATGCGGGACTCGACGATACACACATTCACCATCTCGTCGAATACCTCTCCACTCGCGTCGATGTCCTGGTGCTCACCGCCTACCCCGAATACGAGGACTTCAACGGACACGAGATAAGCCCCATGGACTGGGAAACCGTCTCCTTCGATTCCGACGCAGCCCCAGCGGCACCCTAACCCGGTTCACAACAGCAGCTACCAGCGTACCTCTTTCTCACGTCCGTCGAACAAGACCGGCCCTCAGTAACCAGGCGACCCCGAGGGAGATACCCCCGTAAGCCCCGTAGGCACACAGACCGATTATACGGCGAGTCCAGCTACGACAATACCGCCTAGAACCACTGCGAAGAGGCAAACCCCCACAAACGCTTGGAGTATCGGATGACCTGGTATCGACCGATCAGCCATATGCGTGAGTTGCCACGCCACTCCGACGCCGAACATGAAGACGAGCCACCAAACAGCCAGACGTCGACCCACTTGACGAACACGGTAACGAAGAGCCCGCGGATGAGTCACCCACCACCAGACACCCTTCCCCTGGAGCGCTCCTGATTCTGCGTCGATCTCGTCAAGGCCGACACCGAATTCTTCGCGAGTCTTCCCATCGTGGCACGACCGGCAAAGGGTCTGCAAATTCTCCTCCCTGTGGCTCCCGCCTCGACTTTTCGGCAGAATATGGTCCACGTGAAGTTCAACATCCCCATACGGCCCACCTCGATCACCGCACGTCTGGCAGGTGTAGTCATCACGTGTGAGGACTCGGCGTCGACGCCGCTCCCAGTCCGGCGGATAGCCCGTCCCAGAATCCGTTGACATCCCTCTCACACCCGGCCATACACTACCCATCGCAAAAAGGGAGAGGTCAAAATCGCCCCGAGAGAGAATCCATCAGACTCAGAATACAAACGGAGAACGGCCCCCCTTCACGCTCACCGAGAGGGCTTGAAAAGGAAATGGGCTACCGCCGTGGTGTCGATCAGGGGATATCCTGAGGAGACGCCGTAAGTTCAGTGTCCTCCGACACCTCGATACAGAGAACGCTCATCGCCAAGGTGTAATCCACTAACCCGTTCACTTCCGCGTACCCGGCGTGGACATCACGGACAACCGTCATTGCGTTCGCGGACAGACCTAATCTCTCTCCGAGGTCCGCCAACCGTTCACCTTCGACCATCACGAAGAGTTCACCATCTTCACGCTGGATGATCTCCGCTAACTGACGGTCGTCCGCGAACGCTGTCATCCAGGAATTCCAGAACCAGCCGTCAGTCGCGATCTCCTCGGAGAGGAAGGATTGTACGTCCTCGAGGACCTCCACGACTGACGGATCGTCGGGTCCGAGAAGGTCCGGGTCGCCAGTCGCATCAATCACCGTCGGAGAAACAGGCGTCCCCAATCCTTCGGTGGAACTCACCACCACATCTTCATTGGACTCACCTCGACCCAGCCGGCCCGTCGACGAAACCTCCTCCGTACTCCCACCGCGTTCGCCGATGGACGTCGACGTCCCCGTATCACCATCGCTCTGGTCGGGGCCTCCATCAACAGTTTCGGTCCGCCCGTCTCGGTTTGAGGGGATTCCCGGTACACGGCCTAATAGGTCTCGGAATCGCGATGAGTCGCTCATACGAGTCAGTCCTCACCCGTCTCTATGTAGTGGGGTGGGAAAAAGGCTCACACCAATCCGGAGAAGAAGGACCGAATCACCAACTGTGAATCACTGCACCTTGACCGTGAAGGTAACCTTCTTCCGCTGGGGTGTCGGCCCGTACTGCGAATTGCCGAACCACACGAGGACATGTGCGGTCGTATTGCGATCCGGCGCATTATACCGGAAGGTGACCCTTCCCTGTTGCTGGGTGATCTTCGCCTCCGACGTGATAGACGATGAAGAGGACCCAAAGTGTCCATTTCCGCCGCGGATCTTCGCATGGACTTTCTCACCAGCGTACGGATTGCTAAAGTTATCACGTACCTGGACGACGAGATTCGTCTGTCCTTTCTTGGGAACGCTCTGAGACTTCGGAGAGACATGAACCATGTAGTCCGCAGGAGGAGACGCCGCGAGTCGCGCTTGGTGGACCGTCCTAACGCCCACCAGCGCCGACGACACGTAGTAATTTAGCGAGTTGTTCTGGGTGCCATGCTTGAACGTCAAGGTGACGTGGTTCGCGTCAGGTTTAGTGATGTTGCAGACATCTTGCGTCCCCCCTCTGTACGAACAAGGGCTCGTACTGGGATGCGAGTACTGTTGAGCGAGGATCGTCTTCCACGTCTTCTTACTCAACCGTGACCACAGCGTCAGCTGGAGCGAATTCCCGTTCCCATTAATCGGTATCTTCTGTGTGGACGCACTCAGTGGCGAGGTCTGGATTAACAGAGGATCTCGCTGCCCGAGCGCGATCGACCCGTTCATGGCACGGAGTGAAATCTCCCGGCCAGATACGACTGTCTGCCCACCCAGGACGGTCGTTCCGCCCTCGTACGTGGTTGACGCCGTCGCCCCCGTCACCGTCATTACAGGCGGCGGTTGGAATCGGATATAGCTCGGCTGATACCGCAAGTGAACGGTCGAATACTGGAGTTTCCGGTTCTGGTGCTGTAGCATCGAATCAACACCGGAAACCGGTGAGTGAAGCCCATTCCCTCTCTTCGTGGTGAGTGAGAGTCGAGAGGACGAATTCGCCGTCGTAAGTGTTCCCTCTGGTCCAGGGGGCTGAATAAGGAACAAGTACCGGGGATACGTCGCCCCCATTTGGATCGTTGCGCTCGACGCCGTCCCGTGCCCAGCGGATTGGACCGCCTGGAAGACGTGCTGGAAGTTCCCCTCGACCGTCGTATAGTGATGTGCCTCTGTTCGCTTTTGGACTACCGGCGCGAGATCGAGTTGGGCCATCGTGAAAGTGACCGACCCAATAACGACCAGCAGGAGAACTCCAAGCATGACCACCTGCCCTCGGTCCACAGTCGATACTCTCTCCCGAACCCGACTCTCACACCCTCGAGCGGACACCCTCAAGCGTGGTAGAAGGACCAAGATCCACGAGGCAACCCGTCTCCATCCACTACCAGTAACAGGTGTCACGGAGGATTCCTCGCGGTCGGGAGTCTGCTCTGTCCCGTCGCGTTGCTCCGGCCGACTCATATCTCCCCTCACGAACGGCGCACTCTTAACTCGCCGGGTCATTTCCCTCCAGTCGAATCCTCACGAACGCACATCCGACCCTCGACGGTACTATTCAGATGGTGTCTTTCCGATGGACAGCTCGCGGATCACGTCGACGACTGTTTGGTCCGAGGCCTTCCGAGCAGAATCGATGAAGACGACAACGGATCGGTACGTAATCGGGAGGTCTGCCGCCAAGCGAACCAACGGCGAGTAATCCATATGTGAAACCAAATACATCATCACCGGCAGTGGGAGTTGGTGTCGATAAAAGACAGTCCCTGTGAGGACAGAGAATGATGATCGGCACCGGCGACAGTGGTAGCGCTGCTCGCCCCGACCTCCTCGACCATTTTTCACAACCACACCCGCCTCATGTCCCTTTGGACAGTCGACGGGGAGGTCGCCTAATTCTCGACGAGCCGCAATCCGAGAAGCGAACTCCTCGAGGTCCACCCCCTGGTCTAGGATCGCGACGACGTCCACTTCGGCGAATCGGATACCCGCAAGTAACTGCAAGCACGTCTCTCGACTCGGGAGTTCGAGTCGGTCCACTGTATCTGCCCAGCTCTCATCACTAACGCTCCGAGCTGAGCGCCACACATCTACCATCGAGTCTGTTACCAGAAACACACGCCAAACGGCCTTATAAATCCTATGCCGTGATTCGACTGTCTCACCGCTTCTACTCACCCCTCATGAGGGAGAATTACCAGACAGCTATCAACGCTACACTTCAATAAATGGTTAAGCGCACCGCTAGGGAATACTCGTCTAACTGGAGCGTCGCGGGAGTGATGGCGCTACGGGAGTGACACAATCATGTTCGATTCATCATCCGACGGGGATACCGACAGAGGGACAGCCTCAATCATCGCGGTGCTCGGCCTCGTCGGCCTTATCACCATCTCCACCGTGACGATCGGTGCGACAGCCTTCCACGGCCTCAAACAGGAAGCTCACACCAACCAAGTCACCGTGGCAGGGTCGACAGTCCGCGCTCTCAACCGCCACCAACTCGAAGTCAAACCCGGACTGAGTGATCCGCTCCCTACTCATAATCTCAAAATACGAGTCTCCTTCCCCAAGAACTCGAAGAACATACCCCCTATCGTAATCACGAACCTCCATCAGGCACTCACTCACTCCCGCGGCAACAGCTCGAACGCTACCAAGACGATCACCGTCACAAAACGCGAGGTCGTCCGGCAGAAAGCCGTCACCTCCAACAAGAAGGTTCATCGCCGGGAAAAAATCTACGGGTGGCACAAGCCCGCCAGTCGCTCCTACACCATGTATCGCTGGGTGAAGCGGGTCGGCAATACCGTCCACACCGTCGAAGCTCACTCCAAGCCCGGTCAGGGGTGGCAGCAGGGCCAGAAGGTCAACACAGTCACAGAAGACGGGACGATAAAGGTCACCGCACCGAACCGGCCTCAGGGACATGGATGGGAGAAGGGCCAATTCCAGGGAATCCGAAACATCAGTGTCACGATTCCCGTCACAAAGAAGGTGCCCATCGTCAAGAACGTCACCGTTCAGAAGAAGGTCCCCAACTGGGTCTGGAACAACGATCAGCATCAATCCTCGGGGGCTGACACGCACGCAAACAACCAGAACGACAACCGGGGGCCGAACTCCCATGCCTCTGACGTCGCTCAGGCGCAGTACCAAGACAACCACCCACAGTCGAATCACGGCCAAGACAACCACCACGGTCCGAACGACCACGCGAACTATCACGCACGCGACGGCCATCCCGGTCCCCTCGGCCAGCTCATCCACACACTCCCATTCGTCGGTCACGGCCACGCGCACACGAACGGGATGGCGGCCACCAAGATCGTCCAGAGCACCCAGCTTGCTCAGTCGCCCTCGAGTAACAAAACCCTCAATCCGGGATACTGGAAGAGCGGCCAGTCCCTCTACGTGAACCTGAACCGGAGCGTCATCCAGAAAGGCGACCTCATTCACGTCACTGTCATCGACACGCAGTCGAATCAGGTGCTCATCTCAAAGACGCGCCGCGTTCGCGCCTTCCTTCAGCAGGTTCTCTCCCAAGCATCCACCGGGCAGGGGACTGCGAACTACAAAAGTAACAAGCAGTCGAATATCGGGACCCCGGGACAGAAGGCGAAGCAGGCCAAGAAGCTTCACCTGTCCATCAACGGGAAACAGCGGGTGACGAGCGCGAAGTCGTATGTCTACCACGCGAAAGCCTACCTGGGGAACAAGAAGCTCCAGACTTCCAAGATCGACTGGAAGATCGCTGGCAAGACCGCTCACGGCAGTCCGGCCGCTATCACGTACCCGACGCTCACCAGGTCGGCGACGGATACCCTCCACGTCCACGTGAAAACCACGAACTACGGGTGGATCAACACCACTCGCTCGGTCACGATCAACCCAATACCCAACACGGGCAGTAATACGGGAGGGAACACCGGCACCGGTGGGTCCTCTGGAGGCTCTGGTATCGGTTCCTACGTCAACACCGCCCCCACGGCCGTCCTAAACGGACCGAACTCAGTCACGATGCACAACGGTCACGCAGTCTCGGTCTCACTGAACGGCCGCCAGTCAACGGACACAGACGGAGACTCACTCACCTACCACTGGTCGCTCACGAAGGTCAGTGGTACGAAGGCGTCCCGTAGCGCCGTCCACAACCTCGGCTCGAGTGGGCCGACCGATGGTGTCTCCATCAGTCAGCCCGGCGCCTACACGTTCAAACTCACAGTTCACGACGGACACGGCCACACCGCCAGCGCGACCCAAACAGTTCACGTCTCGTCCACCGGCTCGAAGTCCAGTGGGTCCGCTTGGACGTTATCAGTGTCGGGCTCGTCGAAGCTCCAACCGGGACAGACCGGGAGCTGGCAGGCGCAGATCACGCCGACCACCGTGAACACGAAGTCATTCACCTACAACTGGGTGATCCACCACACCACGAAATACGGGCCAGCCACAACCTACACAGTTCCCTCGAGTATGCAGCCCGGTTCGACCTTCCAGGTGAAGGTCACCGCTCATGGCTACGGCAAGACAGAGACGGCAACCAAGACTGTCCAGGTCACCTCGTCTAGCGCTACGTACACCTCGCAGTCACTTAACAAGGTCAAAGACCCCCGGATCACGTACCGGCAGAGCGGCTCGAAGGACCACTACATCTTCACCGTCCACTTCAAGGACCCGGGTCAGGTTCCTGCGAATGTGAAGGTCCACTTCAGTAACGGTGACACGAAGACGACGCACGTCTCCGCGCCCTCGAGTGGAAACCAGTATCAGGGATCGGTGAGTGAGACCTTCCAGAAGCACTCGAATGCGTGGATCACTGGGATTAAATCGGAACACCAGACCGTGACGGCCCACATCAACGCCAATGGTGCATCTGGCTCTGCCTCACGGAGAGTCAACGTGAACGTGTTCACGCACGGGAACACCCCGACCTACAGTTTCACCGCTCAAGGCTCCACCTTCAAGGCGGGTCAGAAGGTGACGTTCAACGTTAACCCGCCGAACGACCCCTACTGGCCCAAAGCCACCTTCCACTTCGGAGACGGAAGGACGACGACCCTGCACCACCACCAGTTCTCGAGTAATCACCCGACAGGGACGCACGAACTGGTCTCACACACCTACACCCACCCCGGGACGTACACCGTGACGCTCACGGAGCAGACGCAGACTCTGTCTCAGGGTGTCCAGTTCTGGTCCCACCATTCCACTCGGGAGGTCGCGCATAAAATCACCATCCACGTCCAGCCCAAGCAGGGTGCGAAGCAGTGTCAGCCCGCGCAACAGCTCACGGCGACCAAGCGGGCGTTCACGAAGCCCGGTAGTGGTTGGCAGAAGATCGCTGGGACAGGAAAGACGCAGACTCACTGGATTCCGAACACCCAGAAGACGACCACGCTCCAGAAGGGGAGTAAGCTTGGGAGCGGATACCAGCTCCGGCAGCCTCTCGGAGTGCGGCAGGTCAAACAGACGAAGACGAAGGTCCAGAAGTCCTCGCCCGGCAGTGGGTGGACGAAGCAGGGTGTGAGCTATTACACGCTCGCGCAGCGGCCTAACTACAAGACCACGACCTTCTGGAGTTCGATGGCGGACCTTGGAATGTGGTCCTACGGCTCGAATCTCCACCGCACAGGAAAGAGCAAGAAGGTCTGGACCAGCACGAAGACGAAGAAATCGATCAACAGTCCCGGACCGGGCTGGAGTCGTGGTCGGCAGGTCAGTACGAAGACCGTTCGGACTGGGACGCAGACCTGGTGGTCGAACCAGTACGGACTCCAGTACATGGGCCCGTCGGTCCACCTTGTCAGGTCGAAGCGCGTCCAGACGGGGACTCGGACAAAGACGATCCATCACTCGAAGCGTATCCCGCACACCCACTGGAAGCGCGTGACGCACCACCACTCCCGGCAGGTCCGGCACACCGGCCACTACTACACGCGTGAACGGCACACAGGTCACTACACGACCTCGAGTCGGCACTGCTACTGGGGCTTCTGTTACACGACGCACCACCGTCACACCTACCACTACTACACGAGCGTCCGCCACACCTACCACTACTACACAACGAAGACGTGGACGACGCACTCGTGGAAGCAGGTGACTACCTACACCACGAAGCACTGGACCACCACGAAGCAGGTGCCCGTCTACACCTGGAAGTACAAGTACTCGCAGCCGACCTACAAGACGAAGCCGGTCTACCAGTGGTCGAAGAAGGTCTACACGACCAAGTACCAGTACTCTGAGCGCTACCAGGACGGCACGAAGATGGTTGAGGTCCCGCATTACAAGTGGACGAAGAAGGTCAACACCATGGCGATGGTTGGCGTCTTCCAGAAAGGGTACACGCAGACGTCGTACAAGTACCAGAAGACGAAGAAGCAGTCGTCGTCCTGCCAGACGGGACAGACCGCTTAAGTACCGTACTCCCGACTCAACACTCCCTTTTCCCTTCTCGATGGACACCGCCATTCTCACCAAGTGAGTGCGCGCTGAACTCGACAACAGCGAGTATCTGACTGATTGTATCCTCACCAATGGTTTTGTTCCCCCCACACTGAGTAGGTGATACGCAAATGTCCACTCGCTCGAATCTTCTACGGTCCCTCATCACGGTCCTTCTCACGGCTGTGGTGGTTTTCGCCCTCCTCGCTTCTCTCCCCAGCTCACCAGTGAGTCATTTCCTGTCGACGAATCACTCCCTTGAGTCTCCATTCGGGAATTCGAGTCCAAATAGCCAACCAGCACCGCTGGGTCCGAGTCGAGGCGGAATCAACGCGTCAGTAACCGTTAGCGTGCCGAACGCAACCACGGACCATCCGTACACGTACCGGATCACCGAGACGTACCACCCAGAGCGGACGGACCAACCGGCGAACTTTGCTATCTATACTCTCGCCAAATGGGATTATAACGTGACGAATATCGCCGTTCAAAACGGCTCGCTCAGTCAAAATCGAACGTTAGCAACCTGGAATAACCAAGGTCCGCTGACGATCTCGGCGACCCTTCATGCAGCGCCCGCCCGGACACGAATCTATCCGTCCGGAGGAGCTAATCCCGCCCTTATCGCGACTCGACACGGGGTCTTCGTCAGCCCTCACATCATTCCCCCCTACGATACGATTCAAAACGGGTACGGCGTTGTGACACGGCACTTCCATGCCGCTCCCCACACGCAGATTACGCGTGCCGGTTACGGGTGGTATTTCGGGTCTGCGCAAACTTACTCGACGAGAACTCGAGGGAACGAGACCATCCGCCTCGTCATTCCACGCGATTCATCCCAGCACTATCTACCTCCAAGAGTCGCTCTCCTCAAGGCCTATCGGACTGAAGGACGTCTCCTCACTGTCGGCCACCGGCCGTCGACCGTCACTGTCTTCGTCGCACCACCGCCGCTCAAGAACTCACTGAAAGTCGTCAAGGGGCTCACCGTGAACACCACGATCTTCACCTACAGTGGTGGATCGAACCGGCTCAACTATTCACACTCAACCTGGGAACAAGCGGCCTTCATCACTTGGCTCCACGAGTACGTCCATACTCGTCAGCCCCCACTCCGAGCATACGGCCCGCAGATGAAGTGGTTCAACGAGGCAGATGCTCAATTCTATGCGGCAGTCGTCGCGAGACAGGAAGGCCTCGTCTCCAACACCACGATGATCGCAGACCTCCAGTACCGATACTCCAATAGGACAGCCCCCCTCGCAAACAAGTCTGCGTGGCCGTATCCGACCTATCAGTATTTCCGAGGTCCGCGAGTTCTCGCTGTACTCAACAGCCAGCTCCGCCGTCGGAGTCACGGTCACGTGACCCTCATGACTATCCAACGCCAGCTCACGAAGAAAGCGGCAAACGGAACCACGATCACACTCTCCGTTTTCACTCGAACCCTCGAGGACTACCTACCATCTCGAGTCGTCAAGCGCGACGTCCACGCATACATTACGGGCGCAACCCCAGCCCACGTTCCGAACACCACTGGCTACTACGTCCTTCCCACCTCCCCAGTGAATACGACGTCACCAAGACAGACGAAACTAAACCAGACGCAGTCGCCCCCCGGTCGAAGATCGCGTGTTTTCTCTCCTCCGACGGTCCCTCCGTCCAGAGGCCCTCACCGTACGAAGAATGCCCGGGAGAGTTAAATACGACGGGGGAACCTATCCAGACGCTCCCCCAGAACGCAATTCGAATCCACCACGGGATTTTTCGACTCCCCCACGTAGTGAGGAATACACAGAATGCGAGCCCCAATCCCGACGCACCGCTGGCCGGTTGTTCTCCTCCTCGGTATCCTTAGCCTGAGCGCCGTAGTCCCGGCAGCGGCGTCGACTCACGCCATTCAGCCCCACTCATTGGCAACGGGGAATCCCTCACAAGACCACCCAGCAAGGTTTGTTTTTGTCTCCAGACAGAGCGCGTTCAACCTCCACTGGTCCACCCATCACGTCCAAGATAACCAAATACCAACTAAGCAGGCTACGGTTGTTCTCAATAGAACAGGCCCAGATCGTTTGAACGCGACGTACCACATCCCCGTCCCAAACGGGCAATCCCACGCTGTGGTTGATGTCTATGGATTCTCAGTCCCGTATCGGAACGAAACCTCTCCGACCATCGATTGGGTGAAAAATGGCCATGCAAACAAATCGAAGGGAGAGTTCAAATGGGATGGTTCGGGACGATTCGCGTTCAAACTGACCTACCATCTCCCAAAGGCAAGGTCACTAGGTCAACAGACAGTCGCAACGCCACGAGGTGCCTACATTGACCCCTTCGCTTTGAAGGTTACAGTCCAGTATGTCCCACACCACTACAGCTGGTACTACCACCTGAAGGTCCACTTAAAAACGCCGAATGCCCATCTCTACCACTTCGGAACACCACAGTCCGGAGGGACGCGAGTGATTTACATTGGGGAGGCCTCGGTCAAGAACGTCACCCAGGGGAATGAAACGATTACGCTCTTCCTCCCTCAGACAACTGCGACCACGATGCAGACAACCCATCACCCTCCTTCATTGGTTATCTCCGCATATCGAGCCGAGTCGAAAATTCTCTCGGTGGGTGTCAAACCATCACATATCTACGTCTTAGTCTACCCAGCCAAGAATATGAATCCGACTGGAGAGAGCGGATTGACGCGCGGGAATATCATTCACATCTGGTCTACCGATCCCATACACTACCCCCAGACACCATGGCTCCACGAGTACGTCCACACCCGTCAGTATTCAACTCACAATATGACTCCCGGGGTCGGTCCCCACATGCAGTGGTACCAGGAGGCTGACGCCAACTACTACGCAAGCCTCGCCTCCTACAACGAGAACCTCACAAAGTTCCCTAATCTCTGGGAAACTCAGAAGTCCAACGACCAACCGTATTCGGGGACGCTCTCCAACAAATCCTCATGGGGCAATCAGTCTTCCTGGAGAGGCCTGAAGATCGAGTACAATCGCGGACCAGTTGTCCTTGGATATTTCGACACGCAGATTCGTCGACAGACTCACGGGAACGCATCCTTCCTCGACGTGATGCGGACAATCAACACCCAAGAGGAACACGGGAAACAGCTCACGCTCGCTCGATTCAAGCACGACCTCGAACAGTACCTCACCAAGAAAACCGTCAATCAGGGCGTCACCCGATACATTACGGGGAATCGTACGATCCCGATCTCCACGCGCCCCACCGCATACAGTCTTCCAGCCACGCCCATCAACACGTCCTATCCCGCTCCCCCGACTGCCATGACGAGGGCACAGTACAAGAAGTGGAAACAGGCCCAACGGACCCCTTCTACAGTGACCACCAACAACTCGTCACAGACGTCCACGACCACCACTCCGGCACGCTCTACCTCCTCCACAGGCGCGGGGAATGACACGTACATCACCGCCGCTGCTCCACCGTCCACATCGTCCGCCTCACCAGGATTCGGAATCGGCATCAGCATGATCGCGATTGGCCTAACCATCGCCATCGTGATCCTCCGTTTCCGCTCAGGCTCCTAGAAGGAGGAGTCAGGATTCGATTTTCCACGAACTCAGCACGAACAGTGAGGTGGACGAATTCATCCCGGTGTGCTCATTCGATCCCGCACGAGTCAGGTGTAAAAACAGCAGTTAGACCGTCCTGTTGGGGTTCACACCGATCCGGTCGCTGACCTCAAGACCAATCCGACGCTCCGGGGGATTGCCACCTAAGAACCGCGTCACCAAGAGCGAGTGGCTAAGGGACGTCCCGCGCTCGATCTCGTACTCGAAGACTGTCGAAGCCATATCCAACACCTGGCTCTCCGCGGCCGTCGGGGTCCGGTCAGCCGGCATCCGCAGAGAAAGATAGACTACACCACCTTCCTCAGCAGCGGCCGCTTCAAGCCGCCAGAGCAATTGCGGCCAATCTTCCACGGTATCGAGGAGGGACGACATCGAATCGATCACCCAAACTGGCCGCGAACCGCCATCGCTAGCGACCGAAGAGCGAACGAGCGCAGACCTCTCAGTAGAATCCCCCGTTGACGACGAGGGTGACGTCGTCCCACGGTCAGTTACTAACCCGTCTGCCATCTCATTCGACGGGTTAGTAGAGCCACCGAGGTATTCGACCTCGTCTTCTCTCGATTCACTGTGCGTTCCCGTAGGAGACGACCCACCTGGAGAGGCAGAATCGGAAGGAGAGTCAATCGACTCTGTGACAGACTCGGAATCCCACATCCACTCAGATGTCTCCATATCAGTAATCTCGGCCGGCGTTCTTTCGGATTCGTTATCCATATCGCCTAGGTCAAGGAGGTCGATGATCTCATTGACTCCCTCGAGCGGGGGGCGAACATCAAAGATGGAGACCGCGGACGCATCCTCTCCGAGACGACCACTTCCCGAGACAGCCTCAAGTGTCCGTTGGACCCGTGGTGGGAGACGCATCGTCGTGAGATACTTTGCGCGATCGGCCTGCGCCATCGCGAGAACACCAAGAAGCAGTTCAACAGGAGCCGCAGGAGGAGCTCGGACAACGACAACGCTCCCAGCTGGAATCCCTCCACCCAGCTCCACGTCGAACTCATTGAGACCCGTTGAAACCCGGGGCATTACCACGTTCTATACCACCTGTACGGATAATACCCTCGGCTCAACGAATCCTGTATCGGGGCTGAAGACGGTCCAAAAACGGGTTATCAGATGGAGGTCGTGAGCGCGCGCTTGCGAATACGACGGAGCGTATCGAAGTCCAAATCGTCAGCCTGCATCATCGACCGCACCCGTTCGGGGGCGATCATGTAGGTCTGAGTGACAGCAGTCACATCATCGTACGACGTCAGGTTCTTATCTGCGAGGTACTGGAGTATCGCCGACCGGTGTTCAATAGCCGTGTAAGGATCATGGCCCTGCGACTCCAGCTCCGCCAGATGACGTGACTCCGCAACCTGATTGATAGAATCGGTCGCCTCATCCCACTCGAATACCGGCCGCTGGGAGATGCGTCGGGTCTCCGGGTCCAAGTCAAGAATCTCATTCATCGTCAAGACACGACGAACACGCTCGCCGTCAACCGGGACCGTCGACTGAATCATCAGAACATCGAGCTCCGCAACCAATTCCCGAGGGACACTCATCGGTTCGTTCTCCAACCGGTTCAGGACGCCACGTGGCGAGTCGGCGTGCAACGTAGAGAACGTCGTGTGACCTGTATTCATCGCCTGGAACAAGGCGTGCGCCTCCGGACCACGGACCTCGCCAACCAGGATGTACTCGGGCCGATGCCGGAGGGAGTGCCGAAGCAAGTCCATCATCCCGATCCCGCCATCGCCTTCCGAGAATCCTTCGCGAGTGACCATCGGCAGCCAGTTGATCTGCGGGGGGAGGAGTTCTCGCGTATCCTCGATCGAGATGAGTTTGGCTTTCGGAGGCAGGAAGAGAAGCGACGCGTTGAGCGTCGTGGTCTTCCCAGACGCCGTCCCACCGGCGACAATCCCAGAGTGGTTGTTCTCGACGAGAACCCAGAGATACGCCATCTGTTCGGCGGTGAACGTCCCCATGCGAATGAGGTCCGGAGGCGTGAACGGCTCCTCCTTGAACTTCCGAATCGTGAACGCAGACCCCTTCGTGGTAACTTCCCCACCAAGAGAGAGCTCGATACGCGAACCGTTCGGAAGACTCGCTCCCTCAAGCGGTCGCGCAATCGAGATGTCCTTCCCACTACGTTGAGCGAGTTTCGTCACGAACGACCGCAGTTCATCCCCCTCAAACGCCCGGTTCACCGCCATATCTTCGTAATCCCGGTGATAGATGAAGACAGGAATGTCATCACCGTCACACGAGATTTCCTCGATCTGGGGGTCATTCATCAGAGGGTCGATCGCCTCGTAACGGAGCCAGTCACGCTTCAAGTAGTAGATGACCTTCCGAATCGACGGTTCCGCAACGTCCATGTTGTACTTCCGGATGATATTCCGAACCGTCGCCTCGAGGACAGCCTCACGCGCCCTGTCCGAATCTGACCGGAGAGCATCAGCCGGGGCCTCCTCGCTCGCAGAATCGAACACTCCTCCAGTCCGGGAATCGTCGCCTTCAGACGACGCGGTCATCTCGGCAGAAGAAACTTCCCCATCAATCCCACCACCAGACAGAGCGGTCTCCTCGCCAGGAGCCCGGAACAGAAGGTCATCCCGAAGTTGGCGTTCGAGTTGAGCAAGTAACCGCTGCTCGCCAAGACCAAGTTCAGGCTCCGCGATATAGTACTGGTAGTCGTCGTTCATCGGGTCACGCAGAACCGCTCCGTAAGCAAATGGTGGCGTCAACCACGTTGTTTCGGCGATCTCGTAGTCGTGCTCGTCGAGATACGAAGCCAGGTGATGCCTAGACGGGCGTAGCAACTCGTACGACTCCGTCGACGTCAACGACACATCCGACCCCTGGGAGAGGTCGTCCATCAGTTCGTACGAAGATTCATCAGTACTCGATCGACGATCGGCTGAGACAGAAGACCCACCATCTGCCCCTGTCGACGACTCACCATCTATACCCTGATTCGAGGCGTCACGAGCAGACTGGCCAGACGAGTGCTCCTCGTCGCCGTCACCTACCGACGGCCCATCGGGTGACTCCGCATCGTTACTCATCGTGACAACTCATACCGCGCGCTGTCATAAAGACCTTCGCTCCCATTTCTACCAGATAACCTCAGTCAGTGACTGCCCCCTTATACTCCCACTTGACATTCCCTCCTTGCCGCCGCACTACGTACTTGTACGGGCCGTGAAGCTCACCTCGCTGGCACTTACACCCCTCCTTCCCACAACTCACCTTCTTAATCACGACCGTTCCGTTACTCGACCCCTCTACAGATTCTATAGACTCATTCTCATCGACGTCCAGGTCATCGATAGACAGGTTCTCCCGATACTCGAGTAGTCCGTCGATCCAGTCTTGGAGAGCACGCAAGTCATCGTCCGCTTGCTTTGGCACGCCTTCTACGATGTACTGCGGTAGGCCGTCAGGAGGCGATGGTTGCTCCGGCATGTTCTTACCAAACATATGGGGTTCAGTGTAGGATAATTGTTTGGTAAGACGGGCGCTACCCCAAATTCAAATCGACACTCCACCCGCCAACGCGGAGTGTGGATCAAATATCAAGATCAGATTTCTCAGTCAGACCACTCTCGAACGACTCTCACCAGACCCCACTTAGAGGAAGGTATTCAGCGACGACTCCGAATCCTCTGAGGTGGTATTACCAGCCTCGATCCCGCGTAGCCGGTCAACTACTGTTTCAAACGGTTCTTCTTCAGACCTATCTCCCAACGCTTCCGGCGTCGAATCGCCATCACCTGCGCCACCGACTAAGTCCACGGCCGAAAAGGAGTCCTCTCCGTCATCGAGAATCGCCAGTATAATCGCCGCAAGGTCACGGCAGTCCTCCTCGAGAGTATCAACCCGCCGTTCAAGGTCCTCCCGCGATTGTTTCCCTATGGCCTGTCGCTGTTCGATCGTCTCTAACTTATTCCGCAGGAACCGCTCTGTCGAATCAGACACCACTTAGGACCACCTCCAGGAAAGCATTTGTCTCCCGATTAATGCTCAATACCAAGCTACTCTCCAGCTCCAGTCGCCTCACTCCCGATCGCCGAAAGGCTACCAGCATCATACCTCCCATTAGACCTCGAAGACCTTAGACCCATGCCAGAACCAGGAGTTCCACAAACCTGCCGATACCCTCTGGAACGGCCACCTCGGCGCTTAAATCACTCCAGAAGGAATATTCGAGTGTGCGATAACCGTTAAATGGGCGCGTAGTGTATGAGCACGCAGACCGGTACATAACCCCAGTCTCTTGGGTGATTAAGAGTGAGTAGCCAACCATCCTCCCCACGACCCGAGGACACGCACGTCCTTACTGATCGTCTCGGTGCCCGACTAATCGATGGTCTCATCGACCTCCTCATCGGTGCCATCATCCTGTTCATCTTCGTCTTCATTGGTTTACGGACCAATACCTACCAGACCTTCCTTTCTATCGCCCTCGTCATCTCCGCCGCATTTATCATCGGGTATGAATTCCTCCTTGAGGGAGTCTGGAACGGCCAGACAATCGGGAAACGTCTTCTCGGTCTCGAAGTCCGAATGGACGACGGCCGTCCATGTACCGTCAAGGCCTCCGCAACCAGGAGTCTTGCCGAAGTGATCGAACTCATCACTCTCTATCTTCTTGCGTTTGCGTCGATGCAGACGTCTCCATGGCGAAAACGACTCGGAGACCGTCTCGCTCACACCATCGTCACAACAACCACACCCACTGAGACGGACGACGTTACGGAAACGGAGGACCCAAACTTACAGACGATCCCGACGACCGAGCGCCGTCTCCCGAACGGAGCTCCTATCTCAAGACAGCGACCTCCCTCCCCACCTGGAGATAGTGACATTCGGAAAACGAGTAACGCCTCAGAAGCACAATCAGGACTCAGGGACCGTCTCTCACGAAGTAACCCGTTCGTCAGCGGGGAGAGCACTGAAAACACGGGAGAGACGGGAAATGAGACAATCTCTCGCGCCAGACAGGCCGTCACGTCAACCCTCGCAGACCAAGCGAGTGAAGCGGACTGGATCGAGTCACTCCTTGGACGACTAACCGAGTACGCAAAGCGGTACGACGTATGGCTCGCTCAGAGCCAGAGTGAGCAGTCCGTTCTTGACCGGTGGGCTGCGGACGCCTCAGCGTGGTTCCGCGAACGGGAAACAACGTTCGAGTCCGTCCGCGAAACAATCAACCATGCCCGCCATGAGGAAAGCTGGGACCTCTACCTTGCACACGCAACCATATACGCTATCCTCACAGGGCTAGCCGGAGCGCTATCCGGCTTAGTCCTCACTGGGCTTCTCGCGTACGCTGGGGTCTTCGCTCAAATCCACACCAACGTCGGCGCACCGACGGGCCTCAAACTAATCGTCTACCACTACCGGATCATCATCGCCGGCGTCCTCTTAACCCTCTTCCTCGGCGGGCTCTTCGCCGGGGCGACCTTCATGCTCTTCTATTATCTCCCCGTCATCAAGAAGGATACTCGGTCTCGAGAAATCACGCACATCCTCCCCTACGGCGTAACCTACATGTACGCCCTCTCCCGAGGGAAGATGCCGCTCGTCCAGATCATAAACCACGCATCAGAAGCAACAGGCCCCTATGGAGCGTTCGCCGAAGAATGCCAGCTCATCGTCCGTGAGATGGAGTACTTCGGCCGCGACCTCCAAGAGGCGATGCGACAGACCCGTGAACACACACCAAGTGATGAATTCGCCGCGCTCCTGAACGACCTTGGAACGATATTCCGTGCTAGCCAAAGCGTAACGCCATTCCTGCGGGATAAGACACACGAATTCCACGAACGAGCACACGACGCACAAGAGGACTTCCTAGATACACTCGAAATCTTCGCCGAATTCTACCTCATCAGTATGGTCCTCGGCGTCCTCATGCTCGTCACCATCGTCGTCGTCATGGCGACTCAGAACCCGAGTGCCACCGCCTATCTCTACCCCCTCACCTATATCCTCATTCCAGGAGGTACGTTTGGGTTCTATCTAATCATCGACGCCATGAGCGTCGACGAAACGAAGACGGTCGACGTCACACTCTCGACGAGTAGTGAGCCGGTGACCACGGGCGAACTCGAAGCAGAAGCATCGGAACTCAAGACAGCCCGAGAAACCCCCTCGACAACGGCGGCGACCGATGGCGGAGCAGGTACCCCAGCTACGGATGGAGGCGTCTCCAAGAGCATTCCGCCAGCAGCGGGAAACACGCGCTCATACACGGAGAACATCACGCTTCTCGAGGGGCTCGCAACCGCGAAACGTCGCCAGCGGGTTATCGAAATCATCCGCTATCCCTTCGACCACCCCTACGAAAAGCCGCTCGCGGCTCTCGGTTGGAGTCTCCCGATCGGAATCGTCTACCTCGCTGTCGCCCTCAGTACTGGCCTGACACAGCTCAGTAGTATCTTCACCAGCCCCATCTGGGCAACAACAGTCATCGCTGTCATCCCGTTCTTCATCATCTTCACCCCCGTCACCTACTACTACGAAATATCGAATCGACGCCAAGAACGTATCAACAAGGAACTCCCCGCGGTTATCCGCCAGCTCTCCAGTGCGAACGAAGCTGGTATGTCCCTCAGTGAAAGCTTCGCGGTTGTCGGCGAGACGTCATCGGGTGTTCTCGCTCGCGAATTCACACGCCTCAGCCACGCACTCACGTGGAATTTCGAATTCTCGGAGGGTCTCGCTGAACTCGCAAATCGACTCCGCAATCCTCGATTTACGCGTGTCGCGTCCCTTCTTATCCAGGCGAACACCGCCACGAACGACGTCCGAGAAGTCCTCGATGCTATCGAAACCGACGTGCAGAATGCCGCAGAACTCGACACCGAGCACTCTCGACGGATGTTCCTCTACGTCCTAATGGCGATCGTTGGCTTCCTCGTCTTCCTCGCAATCAATTCCTTCCTCTACGCGACACTCCTCACCCGTATTGCCCACATTAGTTCCGCCGCGCAGGGCAGTCAAATGGGGAGTCAGCTTGGTTCGACCTTTGGTGGCTCTCTCAATCTCACCACCTACAAGATGCTATTCTACCATGCGACGCTGGTTCAAGCCGTCTGCACCGCGATCATGGGTGGGAAATTCTCCTCCGACGACGCCCGAGATGGCCTCAAGTACGCTCTCGTCCAGGTCTTATTCACTACCATCGTGTTCATCTTCGTCCTCCCAATAATGATACAGGTGTTCGCGTAACGAATATTGGGAGTAGAACGCCCCTCCCTGCCGGGTCCCCTCACCAACCGGATTTTACCTCTGAGCGAATCCCTGGACACCAATCGGATTTTATCATTCCCACGTCCACCTCGACCAGAACCGCAGTGAAGCCATACAATCAACAGGTCCCTACAGAGCTAGACTCGGTAACCCCTACACACAGACCCTAAACGCCCCCTCATGCCCCGGAGAACTGTTATAGGCCGGGAGGCCGTAGCCCGACTCATCTCCCCACCGGAATCGAGAGGAGACCGCAAGACAATGACCGAACCCGACCTACGTGCAGAAGCAGAAGCGATCGAAGACGAACTCCCAGCAGCCGTAGAACTCTCCATACCCCAGATCGAAGAGAAGCTCACAACGTTCGTCATCAACTATCAAGTCCCACTCGAGGAGGCCCGACGCAGTATCATTAGCAAGACTCTCGATAACGCAGGCATAGACCAATCCAGCAGAGGTGGAGGAAACCCAGACGTCGACCTTTCCGACGTCAACGAACCAGACGAATGGATAGACGTCACCGCCGAGGTCGTCGAACTCTGGGAACCACGGAGTGACGCCATTGGACAGGTCGGCCTCATCGGAGACGAAACGGGTACCCTCAAGTTCACCGCGTGGGCGAAGTCAGACCTCCCCAACCTCGAAGAGGGAGGCGTCTACCGGCTCGGCAACGTAGTCACAGACGAATACCAGGGACGGTACTCGGTAAAGCTCAACCGCACAACGACCATTGAAGAACTCGACCAAGAAATCGTAGTCGGTGACAACACCACGACCATGACCGGGGCGCTCGTCGACGTGCAATCTGGAAGTGGCCTCATCAAACGGTGCCCGGCAGAAGGCTGTACTCGCGTTCTCAGTAACGACCGGTGTTCCGAGCACGGTGATGTCAACGGCGAGTTCGACATGCGAATCAAAGGCGTCATCGACAATGGCGAAGCCAGCCAAGAGGTGATCTTCAACCGAGAGACCACCGAAGAAGCGATCGACCTGACACTCGAGGACGCGAAAGAGAAAGCGAAGGACGCTCTCGACACGAGCGTCGTAGAGGACACTGTTCGCGAAGCGACCATCGGAGAGTACTTCGAGGTGGAAGGCCCCATTCTCGGCCGGTATCTTCTCGTCGACGATTTCAGCCAGCTCAACTCCGCACCAGACCCGGACGCAGTAATCGCTCGCGCGAGGTCGATGTAACATGAGTCAACAACAAACCAACAGGAGTAACGCACCCTCCCGAGAGATCGCACAGCGAGTCTTCGCGACCGAGTTCAACGACGCAATCCATACCTTTCGAGAATCAGACGATGACCGTGCGCCCGTCTACGCACTCCTCCCCACAGGAGAGAAAGCCAATCGAGTATTCATCGTCGGTACCCTCACTGAGACCGACGACGTCGGCGATGAGTCGGAGTATTGGCGTGGCCGTATCGTGGACCCTACAGGGACGTTCTTCGTCTACGCAGGCGAATATCAGCCCGAAGCAGCGAGCGTCCTCCGTACTATCGAGACCCCGGCCTTCGTTTCAGTGATCGGAAAACCCCGGACCTACGAAACCGATACCGGGTCGATGAATGTGTCATTGCGACCTGAGAACCTCGAAGTAACGTCTAAATCCACCCGCGACCGGTGGGTCATCGAAACTGCCGAACGGACCCTTGACCGAATCGAGGTCTTCGATTCTGAAACCAACGAGTACGGCCAGTACGCGGCAGAACAGTACGGTGACTCGATTAGACCATACCGAGATGCTGTCCTTGAGGCGCTCGAATCACTCGATACGAGCTAGTCCATCTCCTCCCGCTCACGTTCACTACGGGCGAAGGCCTCATGCTCGCGAGGTAATTGGTCGGGAGCGAACGGACGAATCGTATCTGAAGCCAGTAGGTCGACACCCTGTCCCGCGTCGGGCGAAGAGGGACTGGGCGACCCACATATCATGCAGAGGGAGACGGTCACGGTATCTGGTTCAACGCGACGGAGACCATCAGCAGTCTGCCGATACGAATCACCCTCAACAGAAGCCGTCACGTCCTCATGAGGCGTCGTACGGCCACAGGAGGGACAGAATTCCTGTGTGTCGAAGTCACCACCCTGCTCCTCGGATGACGGAGACCGGCCACGACTAACCGCTCCACTCGATACGAGGTAGGGGTCATCATCGCTTGAGGATTCACGGTCAAAGAGACTCCCAACTCCGAGGTCACGAATCGGCGTCCGTCCGTGAGTCGATTCGTAGACGTCGTCATCCTGCTCGTCAAGGACAGCTCCACTCTCATCATTACCCTCGGAAGGTCCGTCCCGGCCTCGATTCTGGTCTGGCATATCTGGCTTCACGTAGTCCGCATACTTAGACTACAGGCCACCGCGGTGAGGACCTCTGAAATCGATACTATTGATCATCGGTCCCCATGGGGGAGTGAGTGCGACAAATGTATCCCCGATCGATAGCCGCGAGGACGGGAACCCTTGTATCGCAGACCGGACACTCCACTTTGATTTCAACCGCCACGTCAGCCTCTTCGGCCAAGGGGAGCTCGCCGGCCTTCGCGAACGATGGAAGAATCTGTCCCGCCTTCGAGGCGGCCATCTGCTCAGCCTGCTTCAAACTCCCAATCCGCTTCATACGCGGGCGAGGCGTCGTTGAGACGTCCTTCTCAGCCCCCAAGCAAACCTTCAGATGCTTTCGAACAGTCCCGTGGGAGGGAAGCATCTTAGCGATCTCGTCAATGTCTAAACCATCGCCCTCAAGGTCAGCCGCCAGTTCCGTCCGCTTGATAGAATCCTCACCAGTGATCAGTTCATATTCAGTGTCGATATGAGAGGTAACTATCGAACGACCTGCGTCATCGTAGATCGCCTTCAGGACCCTCTTGTTGAACCAGCAGGTGAGCTTTTTGTATCCCAGAGCAGTCTGTCCGTCCTTTCCCGTCCATCGCTGTATGAGGTAGTCATCTGTATCCTCATATTGACTCCCGGGCGAGGTAATAGAGAAGTCCTTGATTAGACTGTCAACCTTACACATCCTACCCCTATTTCACCCGTCCTGGTACTTAGCCTCAAGGGAACCATCAGACGACTCCCATCAACTCTTAGGGTGCAGCCGTACTCAGGAATCGTCTCCGTCCGCTTCCTCATCCCGACCGAACACGTCGTCAGCTATCTGGTGGAGACTATCCATATCCGCCGCCTTCGAGTTACGCTTCGGTTTACGAGATCGTCCAGAACCGCGCTTTCGACGCGACCGACCACTAGACGAGTTTTTCTCCGGCGGTGGAGGCCACGCAACACCCTTATCGACGACGTCGGCCTGGGGAGTGACCAAGACCTGAACGTGGTCTTTCTTCCGGTAAAGGTAGTCTGTCACACCTTGGAACTCGAATTTACGCCCTTCTTCGAGATGATCGGGGAGAGCCACACCATTCGCGAATACAAACGCAGCCGTCTCTGACGTATCTTCAGTCGTCAACGACCCTTTCGCGTTTGGGCCTCGACGCGAGCCCTCGAGTGTCCAGACGACATCGTTCACAACGGCCTCGACAGTAATCCGGTCCCCACTCCCAGTCAACTCCGATAGTGAACGTCGCGGGAATCCACCATCAGTCGCGATCCGGGAAGGCGCCCAGGAATAAACACCGCATCTCGCATCCACCGCGTTTGATGGTTCGGTCATGTGCTATGGTCACCTCAAAATCGGAGCCACGTAGGCATAAAACCGGAGTGTCCTCCGAATAAAGTCACACTCATCCTCGGTCGAAACCAGTCCTTCCAACCTCTCGACTTGACCTCACACTCAACGTTCAGTCTGGCAAGCGATTTTTATAGATGGCCGGAATATCACCGGTAAGGGTCCAGAGCAGGGTAATTCGTCGACCGAACCCGTTCCGTGGAGTGAGGTCGACGACTAGCCCAGAAAAGCTCGCCCCCGCGAACGCATGTCAGACCTACAATCCAGGCTCAGGACTGGAGTATCGTCAATCCGGAAGAGAACCAGCAGTGGCTTTCTCCCAGATGACCGCGCGGTTTCCCCGATCGTCGCGACTATCATCCTCATCGCACTCGTCGTGGTGATGGGCGGTGTCGTTGCATCAGTGGTCTTCGGCTTCGGGTCCGGAACCCAGCAAACGCCTCACGCAAAATTCACCTTTCAATATAAGAAGGGGAGCACCAATCCGCCGGCACTCGGTGCAGGCGTCGTTTACGTGCGTGACACGGGTGGGACGAAGCTCAGCCCCTCCAACACGCTCAACCTCACGGTAAAAGACACCACCCAGCACTGGACTGAGTCGTGGAACGTGAATAGTACACACTCAGTGAAAGCCGGGTCCACCCTAGCCCTCGGAACGAATCACAAAATCATGGGTGGAGATCACATCGTCGTTGACTGGACTGGTCCCAACGGGAAGAGCACCTCGACCCTCGCAAAGTTCGACGTACCCAAGTAATTCCATTGTCAGTCTCCCGGTAATCGGGGAACCGCTGGGGATTCAAACGGGACACCCCTGCTTTTCGAAAACCCTGAGAGTGTCCAATAGAGGTGTTCGGAGCAAGAAGGTAGATCGAATTCTGTATGACCGAGGCCCATAATCAACTCCGACGTTGGGTTTATATTGTCGCACGGTGAAATGGCTCGATAAGAGGTAACAGGGGAGCCTACCCACTGCAATTTGATTCCCAGCGGGGGGTCCACGGAACCTGGCGGCTCTGGAGCCTCGACGACAGCACCCATGACCCGAAGCAACATGCGTCGGCTAGTCAGTAGCCTCCTGGGACAGGGGTCATCCGAAGATACAACCGGGACCACGGACGGTCACCGGTTCTTTGGGCGAGACCGCGCGGTCTCCCCGATCGTCGCGACCATCATCCTCATCGCACTCGTCGTCGTGATGGGCGGTGTCGTCGCGTCGATGGTCTTCGGTTTCGGCTCCGGAACCCAGCAGACACCACATGCAAAGTTCACCTTCCAGTACAAGAAAAGCAGTAACACAGTCATCGTTCGAGATACCGGAGGTCCGAAACTCACGAGCTCGAACACCCTGAGCCTGACCGTAAACGACACCTCAAACGGTGCCCCTTCTGGCTCCCATACAACCTGGTATTCCGGGGGGTCTGGGTCAGTAGGCGCTGGAGGTCAAACCTCAATCAAGGTGAACCCCGGTGACCACGTGGTCGTAGACTGGACAGGGCCGAACGGGAAGAACACTGCTACGCTCGGGAAGTTCAACGTCCCCGGCTAATCCTCTCTCGATTCCAGGACCACGTACAGCCGCGGCATACGAATCCTTCTTCGACACTCCACCGATACGACCGAGAGGTACACCACCTCGAAAACGTGGTCAACATCTTTCCGTACCTACATAGTATGGGGTACGGGCCGGTCTGCTCTCCCATCGTATTTTACTCCAAATCCGATGCACGGTCGTTACGGATGACACATTACAGGCTCTTCCTCACCGGGACGTTTTCTAGCGAACAATTTTCCCGTCGCACCATCTACGGTAATTCATCCCCACAGGACGACACTGATAGACTAGTAGTCAGAATCGGACTCGAGGAGTCGATTCACTTCCAACAACCACCGCAACGTCATGGCACCATCAACACGAGATACCGCTGACACCCCAACCGCCCACAACGAGACAACCAACCTCCGATCTCGCCTCCCGCACATCGCGGTGGCTATCCGGCCAGCACACCGGAGTCTCGGCGTCCTTGTCATCATTCTCCTCGTAATCAGTAGCAGTCTCACGGCACTCGCAGCAGCGGCAATTACGACACAGACAGCCAGCGCCTCACCGCCAGTACGCGGGAATGCTCGAATTTTCGTAGCCGGCGATCACGACCCGACGGTTCTCAGTACACCCGGTGGGGGTCGAGAAGGATACCCACTACACGATGCAGCGACAGCTGGGCGTCCACCTGCCACCCTCGCCAGTTCTATCGATACCTACGAGTACACGACTGTACCGTCTACGAAAATCCCGATTCGCGGAAACCCACAAACACTCGAATCCTACCGACTCAACCAGCTTGCGAGCGTCCACCGGTCGAACAAGACGAGTCACTGGCCAGCGAGTGCTCCACCTCGGAAAAATGGTACCTTCATCAAAGACGGATTCATCGCCTACATGGGCGCGACACACGGCGTCCAGGTGAACCTCCCGGGAGCCAGTACGAACGGCCAGTACCTCCTCGCCCCGAACGGAAGCATCCTTGAGTACGTGGACTATCGCGTCAACCTTCCCTCACCAAGCACCCACACACACTACGTGACTCACTCGAAGACCGTCACCCTCCACATTCCAGCACCGGAAAACAACTCGACGAACCCCGTCAAGACGGTGACTAAGACGGTGACATTCACTACCCTACCAGGGAATACGATTACCCGTCGAGTTTCAGTCACAGGGGAGGGTCCTAAGACAGTCAGACGGACGGTGAGGGCTGTCGTCGGAGGCCATCGTACGATCACGCAATACCATCTCACGTCGCAGAGAGTTGATCGTCATCTCCAGATCGGGAGTAAGGAATGGTCGAAGGAAACCACGCCACAGACACCACCTCGCTCCGCTCGAAATATGAGCTACTCTCAGGCTCCACCATCTCGAGGTCACCAACAGCGGCTTGAACTCACTGCCAATATCCATATTTCAGCTCGAATCGCCCACCACCACTACAGCTACTATCCTACGAAGAACACGTGGAAATACACTCGAACGGTAAACACTTCGACGGGAGACTCACTAACCGTATCCGACCATCGGAAG
>Ga0102962_1000212_pt1 | contig 33117 bp, 28 predicted proteins | sample SalPonF2_C_D2_MG_FD_84519 | JGI IMG/M metagenome (GOLD analysis project Ga0102962, IMG submission 84519) | Salt pond soil microbial communities from South San Francisco under conditions of wetland restoration - Salt Pond MetaG SF2_C_D2_MG ...
AGCCGCCGCAGCAGGCCGACCTCCTCCTCGCGCAGGGTGTTGCGCCCGTACTGCTCCAGCCGCCGCGCCGCCTCCTGCGCCGTCAGCCCCTCGGGCCGGCTGCCCGCAGCCGCATAGGGGTCCTGCACCTTCTCCGCGTCATCCGCGGCTTTCGTGTCACCTTCACCGGCCATCGCCGTCCTCCTATCCGGCAGCCGCCGCCTGGACATGCACGGCGCCGTCGGTCCAGCACACCAGTCCCATTTCCCATCCATCCACCAGATCGGCATGCTGCGGACGGACCCGCACGGTGTAACCGTGCAGGCCGCTGCGGCAGCACGGCTCGGCCGTGGTCTCGAACAGCGCCGTGCCATCCTCGCTGCCGGCCGGCGCCATCACCACGGTGCCGGCCTCGACAATCTCGCCTCCGGCGTTCACCCGGCCGATGTACAGCTCGACCAGCACGTCGTCGGGCGTGAGCTGGCCCAGCTGGACCCGGGAACGCACCTGGAGCCGGTCACCCACCAGCACCGCCGGGGGAGACGCGGCATCGCCACCGGGCGCCGGCCCGTCGACGATTTCCACGCCGGTCACCCCGACCCGGGGCCAGGCCTGGCGCACCCGGGTCTTCCAGGCCGCGAGCTCCTTCGCGCGCCGGTATCCCTCCTCCGCCATCGCGCGTATGCGCGCGGCGGCCGGGATGTACAAGCGCTCCCCGTACTCGCGCACCATGCGGTGGGTCGCGAAGCGGCCGTTGAACGCCTCCATCGCGGCGCTCATGCGCGCGACCCAGCCGCGTGGCACGCCCTTGTCATCACGCTCGTAGAACAGCGGGACGATCTCCTTTTCCAGCAGATCGTAGAGCGCCTCCGACTCGATCTGGTCCTGCAGAGCGACATGGTCCTCGTCGTACTCCTCGCCGCGGCCGATGGCCCAGCCGAGATCCGGCTGGTAGGCCTCCTCCCACCAGCCGTCCAGCACACTGGCGTGCAGCACGCCGTTGGCCGCGGCCTTCATGCCGCTGGTGCCGCTCGCTTCCAGCGGCCGGCGGGGCGTGTTGAGCCAGACGTCGCAGCCCTGCACGAGGAAGCGGGCGATGTCGAGGTCGTAGTCCTCCAGGAACACGATGTGGGGGCGGAACGCGGGCTGGCGGCAGGTATGGATCAGGGTCCGGATCATTTCCTTGCCCTGGTCGTCCTTCGGGTGCGCCTTGCCCGCGAAGATCAGCTGAACGGGCCGGTCGGCGCCGCTGATCAGGCGCTGCAGCCGGTCGAGATCGTGCAACAGCAGGTCGCCGCGCTTGTAGGCGGCGAACCGGCGGGCCCAGCCGATGGTGAGCGCGGCGGGGTCGAGCACCTCGCGGGCGCCCTCGCGCTCGGTGCTGGAGAGACCGCGGTTCCCGAGCTGCCGGTACAGGCGACGGCGCACGAAGTGCACCAGCCGCTCGCGGCGCCGTTCGTGCGTGCGCCACATCTCCTCGGCCGGGATCCGCGGCACGCGCGTCCACGCGCTCGGATCCCCGGGCTGATCGCGCCAGCGCGGCCCGACGTAGGCGTCGAACAGGTCAGCCATGTCGTGGGAGATCCACGACTCGATGTGCGCGCCGTTGGTCACGTGGCCGATCGGCACCTCGTCGACCGGTGCGCCGGGCCACAGCCTGGCCCACATGCGCCGCGCGACCCGCTCGTGAAGCCGGCTGACGGCATTGTTGTGGCGCGACAGCCGCAGCGCCAGGGTGGTCATGCAGAACTCCTCGCGACGATCCTGCGGATCCTGGCGGCCAAGGCCAAGGAAGGTGTCGCGATCCAGCCCGAGCTCCCGGTAGAAGGCGCCGAAATAGCGCTCCACCAGGTCGGGGGCGAAGAAGTCATTGCCGGCCGCCACCGGCGTGTGCGTGGTGAATACGTTGCCCGCCGCGACCGCCTCCCCTGCCTGGCCGAAGTCGAGCCCTGCCTCCTGCATCAGGGTGCGGATCCGCTCCAGGGCCAGGAATGCCGTGTGGCCCTCGTTCATGTGGCAGACCATGGGCCGGATGCCCAGGGCGGCCAGGGCGCGCATGCCGCCGATCCCGAGCAGCATTTCCTGGCGCAGGCGCGTCTCCCGGTCACCGCCATAGAGCTCGTCGGTGATGTCGCGGTCGAAGGGCGGATTCCCCGGGATGTTGGTATCCAGCAGGTACAGCCGGACTCGCCCCACCTGCGCGTACCAGACCTGGGCCGCCACGCTCCTGCCGGCCATCTCCACCGCGATCCGCAGCGAGGCTCCGGCAGCGTCGGTGACCGGCCGCACGGGCATGGTGTGGAAGTCGCTCTCGGCGTAGCCCTCCTGCTGCCAGCCGTCGGCATTGAGATACTGGCGGAAGTAGCCCCGCTGGTAGAGCAGCCCGACGCCCACCATCGGCAGGTCGAGATCGCTCGCGGACTTCAGGTGCTCTCCGGCCAGCACGCCGAGGCCCCCCGAATACCCGGGCAGGCACTCGGTAATGCCGAACTCGGCCGAGAAATACGCGACCTGCAGCCCCTCGGCGCCGTCCGCCGTCGCGCGGAACCAGGTCGCGGGCTCCTGCATGTAGTCATCGAGATCCCGGCAGCAACGCGTGTAGTGCGCCACGAAGGCCGGATCCCGCGCGGCCTCCTCCAGCCGCGACTGCTCGAAGGCGCCCAGCATGCAGACCGGATTGTGGCCGCTGCGCTCCCACAGGTCGTCATCGAGGCGCCGGAACAGGGAACGGACCTGCGGGTCCCAGGCCCAGCGCAGGTTGTGTGCCAGATCGGACAGCCGCTCGAGCCCGGGGGGCAACCGGGGCTTTACGTAGAAGGTGCGAATCGGCTTCAACGCCGTCTCCTCCGCGCCGATGGCGCCGGCGCGGCGTTGCGTTCAGGAAGCCTGAAAGACACGTCCCGTGCTTCTCAGGCCCGCAGGAAGCCGTGAGTCGATCCGGACCTCCTTCAGAACAGGTACACGGTCGCCGCCCCGGGGATGCCGCCGCTGCGCCGGACCATCCGGCGCAGTCCGGCAAGGTCCGTCCCGTGCTGGTAGACCGACAGCTGGCCGCGGCGGGCATCGACCGCCGCGTGCACCACGCCCTCCAGCTCCAGCAGGGCCTGCTGAAGCCACTCGGCACAACCGTTGCGAAGGCCGTCGACCCGCATGCGGACGCAATCCGGCCGCCGGGCGACATCGGTGTTGCGGACCGCGCTTACGTGGTGGCCGGAGTACATGGCGACTCCCTTGTGTGACGGTGCTTCCCTGTGCGGCCCGCGGCTGCGACGAACCATGGGCGGCGCGTCCCTGTGCCGCCCAGTGTCCGGACTGCGCGATCCGTCCCTGTGCAGTCCGGCGGCCCGACCCGATCCGCGTGCCACGGGAATCCTGCATGCAGGACTTTATAACGCCCCGCCGCGCCCGCGACGTTGACCTGCGTCACGCCGACCCGGGGCGAGGCGCGCGGCACGTTCCGCCGCACCGTCGCATCGAGTATATTGTCCGGGCGCCGCGGCCGCGGCGCGTCGATCCAGGGGAACCACGCCGCGCATCATGCCCACGACCCGCTATACCGTCGAAGTCCAGCCGGAAATCCCGGAACGCCTGGAACGTCTGCCGGAGCTCGCCGGCAACCTGATCTACAGCTGGGACCGACGCGTCCGCGGGCTGTTCTTCCACATGGATTCGGAGCTGTGGGAGACCTGCGGACACAATCCGCGGGTGTTCCTGCGCCGGATCGACCAGGAACGGCTGGAGCAGCTGGCGGGTGATCGCACCTTCCTCGAGGAATACCACCACGTCCTGGCGATCTACGACAGCTACCACGAGGTCACCGCCGGGCTGGCACCGGCGCTGCGGGAGCAGCTGGAGCCGGACCGCGATCTGGTGGCCTACTTCTGCGCCGAGTTCGGCCTGCACGAGAGTCTGCGGCTCTACTCGGGCGGCCTCGGCATCCTCGCCGGGGATCACTGCAAGGCTGCCAGCGACCTCGGGATCCCCTTCGTCGCCGTGGGCCTGATGTATCGCCAGGGCTACTTCACGCAGACCATCGACTCATCCGGACAGCAGGTGGCGCATTACCAGCCCGCACGGCTGGGCGACCTGCCCATTGCCGCCGCCCTCGATGCCGACGGTGCCGAGGTGCGCATACAGGTCCCGTTTCCCGAGCGAACCGTCTGGGTGAAGGTGTGGCAGGCGCAGGTCGGCCACGTGCGACTGCTGCTGCTCGACACCGAGTTGCCGGAGAACGCAGAGCCGGACCGCGCCGTCACCTACCAGCTCTACGGGGGCGGCGACGAGACCCGCATCGCGCAGGAGATGGTGCTGGGCATCGGGGGGATCCGGGCGCTGCGCGCGCTGGATCTCGCGCCCACCGCGTGGCACGTCAACGAGGGGCATGCCGCCTTCATGGTGCTCGAGCGCTGTCGCGAGGCGGTCGCGGCGGGCCTGGACTTCGACAGCGCCCTGGAGCTGGTGGCGGCGGCCACGGTGTTCACCACGCATACCCCCGTGGCGGCCGGCCACGACCTGTTCGGCCACGAGCTCATGACCCGGCACTTCGAAGCCTACGTCGCCGAGCTGGGGATCCCGCTGGAGCGCTTCCTGGCGCTCGGCGAGTCCCCCCAGGACGGTGAACGCTTCAACATGACCGGGCTGGCCCTGCGCGGATCGCGCCATCACAACGGCGTCAGCCGCATCCACGGCTCGGTGGCGTCCCGCATGGAAGCCTACATCTGGCCCGATATCCCCCCCGACGAGAATCCGGTCAGCCACGTCACCAACGGCGTGCACGTGCCCACCTTCCTGGCGCGGGAATGGACCAACCTGTTCGACATGCGCTACCAGGGCTGGCGCGACCGCATGTGCGACGTGGAGTTCTGGCAGCGGTGCGTCGACGACGTGCCGGCGCACCGGTTCTGGAGCCTGCGCCAGTCGCTGAAGGCGGAGATGCTGGCGGACGTGCGCGAGCGCATCCGGGACCAGTACCAGCGCTACCGCGTGGGCGCGGCGCACCTCGGCCGGCTCACGGCCTCGCTGTCGCCGACCCAGACCGACGTGCTGGTGCTCGGCTTCGCGCGGCGCTTCGCCACCTACAAACGGGCGCTGCTGCTGTTCCGGGACCCGGCTCGGCTGGCACGTATCCTGGGCAATCCGGCGCGCCCGGTGGTGATCCTGTTCGCCGGCAAGGCGCACCCCCAGGACCGGCCGGGCCAGGACCTGATCCGGGCGGTGTTCGATTTCGCGCTGCAGCCGCAGTTCGCGGGCAAGGTCTTCTTCGTCGAGGGCCACGACATGGCGCTCGCGCGCAAGCTGGTCACCGGCGTGGATGTCTGGCTCAACACCCCCCAGCATCCGCTGGAAGCCAGCGGCACCTCGGGCCAGAAGGCCGCGATCAACGGCGTGCTCAATCTCAGCGTCCTCGACGGATGGTGGGCGGAGGCCTGCGACGGCCACAACGGCTGGGGCATCGTGCCCCACGACCCGGACGCGGACCCGGAGGTCCGCGATCGCGCGGAGGCCGAAGAGCTGCTCGACATCCTGGAGAACGAGGTCATCCCGCTGTACTTCGACCGCGGCAACGCCGGTTACCCCGGTGGCTGGGTGGAGCGTTCCAAGCGGGCCATGCAGACCGTGCTGCCCCGCTTCAATGCGCAGCGCATGCTGCAGGACTACCTGCGCGATCACTACCTGCCGGCGATCCGGCGGGGCAAGCAGCTGGCCGAAGACGAAGCCGCGGGCGCCCGCGCGCTGGCGGCCTGGAAGGCGCGCGTGCGCGAGCTGTGGCCGGGCGTCGCGGCAGAGTGGGCGGAAATGCCTCCCGCGACGCTGTCGACCGGCGAAGCACTGCCGCTGCGCGTGGCGGTGAAGCTGAACGGGCTCGACCCGGACGACGTCTGCGTCGAATGCGTGCTGGGCACGGCCGCGCCCGGAAAGGAGTTCCGGCCGCTCGAGTGTCACCGGCTGCGGGCCGGCGACGGCGCCGCGGACCAGACCCTGTTCGGGCTGGACCTGTGCATCTCGCGCAACGGCCTGCTGCAATACGAGATCCGCCTGTTTCCCAACCACCCGCTGCTGTCGCACCCATTCGAGACCGGCTGCATGCTCAGCCTCTAGCTGGCGGCGTGCCCCCTGCCCCGCATCAACGCACGTAGGGTAGCTCCTGGCCCAGCATCTCCGGCGTCACCAGTGCGACGCCGCCGGCGCTGATCTCGAAGCGCTTCCGGTCCGCCTCCGGATCATGGCCGATCACGGTGCCGGGCGGAGCGCGGCAGCCGGTCTCGACGATCGCCCGGCGGATATGGCAGCCGGTGCCGACGTGGACGTCGGGCAGCACCACGGAGTCCTCCACGGTAGCGCCGTGATCCACCACCACGTTGGAGAACAGCAGCGAATGCCGTACCAGGGCGCCCGAGACGATGCAGCCGCCGGCAACCATGGAGTCCACCGCCATGCCGCGGCGGTCGTCCTCGTCGAACACGAACTTGGCCGGCGGCGCCTGTTCCTGGTAAGTCCAGATGGGCCAGTCCTGGTTGTAGAGATTGAGCTCGGGGGTGATCCCGATCAGCTCCAGGTTCGCCGCCCAGTAGGAGTCGAGATTGCCCACGTCGCGCCAGTACGCCTGGCCACCGGTCTCCATGTCCCGGAACGGGAAGGCGTAGACCGCGTCGTTCTGGATCGCCCGCGGCAGGATGTCCTTGCCGAAGTCGCGGCTGGAGTTGGGATTGCGGGCATCCTGCTCCAGGCAGTCGATCAGGTAGTCGGTGTTGAACACGTAGATCCCCATCGAGCCCAGCGCCTGGTCCGCCGAGCCGGGCATCGGCTCGGGATGCTCGGGCTTCTCGTCGAAGCGCACCACGCGGCCGGCCTCGTCCACGGCCATTACGCCGAAGCCGCGCGCGTGCTCGAGCGACACCTGGGCGCAGCCGACCGTGACGTCCGCGCCGTTGTCCACGTGGTAGCCCAGCATGGTGCCGTAATCCATCTTGTAGACGTGGTCGCCGCCCAGCACCAGCACGAACTGGGGATCGTGGGAGCGGATGATGTCGATGTTCTGGTAGATCGCGTCCGCCGTGCCGCTGTACCAGGAAGGGCCGGTGCGCTGCTGGGCGGGCAGCAGCTCGATGAACTCGCCGAATTCGCCGCGCAGGAATCCCCAGCCCTGGTGGAGGTGCCGGATCAGGGAATGGGCCTTGTACTGGGTAAGCACCCCGACCCGCCGGATACCCGAGTTGATGCAGTTCGAAAGGGCGAAATCGATGATGCGAAACTTGCCGCCGAAGGGGACGGCCGGCTTCACCCGGTGGCTGGTGAGCGCGCCGAGGCGGGTGCCGCGGCCTCCCGCCAGTATGAGCGCCAGGGTGTCCCGCGTGATGACGCTGACGAAGCGCTGCGACGGCCTGAATTCCATAGCCTCCCCCGCTGATCGCGACTCATTCCCGATATTCGGCTATTTCACCCGCCCGCACCCGGCGCGGTCTTGACCGGCATCAAGAAGCCGGCAGACGGGTGCCGGCCGGACACCGATCCTACACGCCCGCGGCTCGCGTGCCGTATGATGGCGCCGAGCACGCAAGCCTCGCGAACAGGACGATCGGAGATCCCCGCGCATGCCCGGTACCACGGACATTCAGACCTCAAGCGCGCTGCGCCGGTTGCTCGAGGCACGCCACCACGATCCATTCTCGCTGCTCGGGCGCCACGAGGAAAACGGCAGCTGCGTCGTGCGCGCCCTGATCCCCGGAGCACGGCGGGTATCGATCGAGCCCGCCGGCCACGCGCTGGAACGCGCGCCGGGCACGGACCTGTTCGTCTGGCAGGGCGAACCCGGCGAAGTCGGGCAGCGCTACCGGCTGGCCTGGACCGATGCCGCCGGACGCACCCGCGAGGACTGGGACCCGTACTGCTTCGGACCGCAGCTGCCGGCCGACGCGATCGACGCCTTCAGCCAGGGACGCAATCACCATGCCCAGGAATTGCTGGGCGCGCGGCCGCTCGAGCTCGACGGTATCCCGGGCACGCTGTTCGCCACCTGGGCGCCCAATGCCGAGCGCGTGAGCGTGATCGGCGACTTCAATGCCTGGGACGGCCGCCGCCACCCGATGCGCTGCCGCGGAAGCAGCGGGGTCTGGGAGCTGTTCGTCCCCGGGCTGGGCGCCGGCACCCTGTACAAGTTCGAGCTGCGCAACAATCCCCGGGGGACCATCCACGTCAAGTCCGACCCCTACGCCCGGCGCTTCGAGGTGCGGCCCGCCACCGCTTCCGTGGTCGAGGCACCCTCGACCCACGAGTGGGGCGATGCCGACTGGATGGCGGGCCGCGACCACTGGCTGGACGGTCCGGTTTCCGTTTACGAGGTGCACCTCGGCTCCTGGCGGCACGACGGCGACGGCCGCTTCCTGGGCTATCGCGAGCTGGCCCGTCAACTGGTGGACCACCTGCGCGACACCGGGTTCACCCACGTCGAGCTCCTTCCCGTGACCGAGCATCCGCTGGACGCGTCCTGGGGCTACCAGACCATCGGCTACTTCGCTCCCACCAGCCGGCACGGCAGCCCGGACGACTTCCGCTACTTCGTCGACCACCTGCACCGCCACGGCATCGGCGTGTACCTGGACTGGGTGCCCGGTCACTTCCCCAAGGACGCCCACGGACTGGCCCGCTTCGACGGCAGCGCCGCCTACGAGCACGAGGACCCGCGCCTGGGCGAGCATCGCGACTGGGGCACCCTGATCTTCAACTACGGCCGCAGCGAGGTGCGCAGCTTCCTGATCTCCAGCGCCCTGTTCTGGCTCGAGTCCTTCCACCTGGACGGGCTGCGGGTCGATGCCGTGGCGTCGATGCTGTACCTCGACTACTCACGGGAGCCGGGCGACTGGATCCCGAACCGCTACGGCGGCAACGAGAACCTCGAGGCGGTGGAATTCCTGCGCGAGCTCAACAGAGCAACCCACGGCCGCTGCCCCGGCAGCGTCATGGTCGCCGAGGAATCCACCGCGTGGCCGCAGGTCACGCGGCCGACATGGCTGGGTGGCCTGGGCTTCTCCATGAAGTGGAACATGGGCTGGATGCACGACACGCTGGTGTACATGACGCGCGACCCGATCTATCGCCACTACCACCACGACATCCTGACGTTCGGGCTGCTGTATGCGTTCACCGAGAACTTCGTGCTGCCCTTCTCCCACGACGAGGTGGTGCACGGCAAGGGCTCGATGCTGGGCAAGATGCCGGGAGACGAATGGCAGAAGCTGGCCAACCTGCGCCTGCTGTACAGCTACATGTTCACCTACCCGGGCAAGAAGCTGCTGTTCATGGGCAGCGAGTTCGCCGTGGAGCGGGAGTGGGATCACGAGCGGGAGCTCGACTGGGCGCGCATGCAGGACCCCGGACGCGCCGGCCTGCTGCGCCTGGTCGCCGATCTCAATGGCCTTTACCGCGGCGAGCGGGCGCTGTACCGGCACGACTTCGAGGGCGCCGGCTTCGAATGGATCGACTGTCATGACGCGGCCCAGTCCGTAATCAGCTACATCCGCCGCGACGGTCCGCGCTTTGTCGTGGTGGTCCTGAACTTCACCCCGGTGCCGCGCGAGGGCTACCGCATCGGGGTGCCGGTCGCGGGACCCTATGCCGAGGCGTTCAATTCCGATTCCGCGCACTACGGCGGATCCAACGTGGGCAACCTGGGACAGCTCGAGGCCCTTGCCGAGCCCTGGATGGGCCGCCGCTGCTCGCTCACGCTGCGGCTGCCGCCGCTCGGCGCCCTGGTGCTGCGACCGGCGGCCGGCGATGCCGGTGAAGCGACCGGGCCGGCATGACGCTGCGGATCCTGTTCGTCACCAGCGAGGCCGAGCCGCTGATGAAGACCGGCGGGCTGGCCGATGTCTCGGCCCACCTGCCCGCCGCCCTGGCCGGCCTCGGCCACGACGTGCGCATTCTGATGCCCGCCTACGCCGACACCCTCGATCGGGCGCCGGCGGCGCGGCCGGTGCCGCGCTACCGGCCGCCGGTGGACCTGCCTGAAACCGCCCTGCAACGCTGCCGCATGCCCGGCTCCGGTGTACCGGTGCACCTCCTGGACGGCCCGGGCTTCGCCGACCGGCGCGGGAATCCCTATCACGACGCCGAAGGCACCGACTACCCGGACAACGCCGCGCGTTTCAACGCCCTGTCCCGGGTTGCCGCGGCGATCGCCGATGACGCGGCAGGCCTTCGCTGGCGCCCTCACGTGGTGCACTGCAACGATTGGCAGACCGGCCTGACACCGGTCTGGATGATGCTGCACCGGGTGCCGGCGGCCATCCTGTTCACCGTCCACAACCTCCAGTACCAGGGGCTGTTCCCGAGCGAGACGCTCGCCGCGCTCGGCCTCCCCGCCTGGCTCTGGCACTACCGGGCGCTGGAGTTCCGCGGTCTGTTCTCGTTCATCAAGGGCGGCCTGGTCTTCGCCGAACGCCTGTCCACCGTCAGCCCGGGCTATGCCCGCGAGATCCGCACGGCGGCTCACGGCGAGGGACTGCAGGGGCTGCTGGACGACCGCGGGGAGGCGCTCACCGGGATCCTCAACGGCATCGACACCGAGACCTGGAACCCGCAGACCGACCCCTGCCTGGCACGCACCTACGGTCCGGATCACCTGGACGACAAGCGGGCCAACCGGCAGGCACTGCAACAGGAGACCGGGCTGGACTCCGCGGCCGATTGCGCCCTGGCCGGCATGGTGACGAGGCTGGTGCCGCAGAAGGGCATCGACCTGCTGGTGGCGGCATTGCCGCGCCTGATGGAGCAGCCCCTGCAACTGGTACTGCTGGGCTCTGGCATGCCCGCGCTGGAACGCGATCTGCGCGCCGTGGCGGCGCGCTATCCGGGCCGCATCGCGTTGCGGCTCGGCTACGACGACGGGCTCGCGCACCGCATCGAGGCCGGCGCCGACATGTTCCTGATGCCGTCGCGCTTCGAGCCCTGCGGGCTCAACCAGATGTACAGCCTGCGCTACGGCACGGTGCCGGTGGTGCGGCGCACCGGCGGGCTCGCCGACAGCGTCACCGACGCCACGCCCGAAGCGTTGCGCGAGGACCGCGCCACCGGCATCGTCTTCGACGAGCCCTCGCCGGAGGCGCTGGTCGAAGCGGTCGCACGCGCGATCGGGCTGTATCGCAACCGCGACCTCTGGCACCGGATCATGCGCGCCGGAATGGAAAAGGATTTCAGCTGGACCCGCAGCGCCGCGGCCTATGCGGATCTGTATGCTGACGCCATCGCTTCGCGGAAGGCCTGGTAGTAAGGTTCTGAAGTTATTAAGTTATTAAGTTGTTAAGTTATTAAGTTATTAAGTTGTTAAGGGGTTGCTCGGTGCCGCCGGGACTGCACGCGATTCTGCGTAACTGCCCTGCCCGATCGGGTTTTGCGCTCCCCACTTAACAACTTAATAACCTAACAACTTAAAACTCTCCCCCATCAGCGCCGCCACTCCGCGCGCAACGCCTTGCACTCGTCGCGCCAGGGACAGTGGGTGTCCCGGCATACGTGCCGGTACTGGGTGGAGAAGCAGGGCTCCATGCCCATCTCGATCTGCATCGCACGGATTCGCCACTTGCGCGCGGTAAACCCACGCCGGTCCGGGGTGTGGGCCTGGAGATTGCGCGCCGGCGGTGCGGGTACTGCGGACATGACGGCCTCCCTTTCATGCATGTCGATCGCGGGCCCGGGCGGCGATCGGGCCCGCGACAATCCAGTCTGGCAGCCGCGTGTTACGGTTGCGTTGACATGCGTCAACGGCTGCCGGGCACGGGGCGCCGGGCCCGTCGCGGGAGCGGTCGTCGCTGCCGGCGCCAGTTGCTAGAATTCGCTGCGCGAACCGGTGACAGTCACGCCGACGCCGCGCAGGGCCGCATGGCCGGCGCCCGGCAGGGGGGATGCCCCGCGGACATCCTGTTCGCGGAGGGAACACCGGAAGTCGGGGACACCTGCATGCACCACGGAACAACGCTGATCCAGTTTCTTACCCAGCAGCAGCACGGCGGCGCGGCGATTGCGGACGACCTGATCGGGCTGATCGGCGACGTGGCGCGGGCCTGCAAGATGATCTCGGACATCGTGGATCACGGCGACCTGCGCGGCGAGGCCCTCGCCGGACACGGCGACATCAATGTCCAGGGCGAGACCCAGAAGCGGCTCGACCTGATCGCCAACGACCTGATGCTGCGGAATACCGGCTGGACCGGGCGGGTCGCCGGCATGGCCTCGGAGGAGATGGAGCACATCTCGCCGGTACCCGAGGGCGCTCCGCTCGGGCGTTATCTGCTGCTGTTCGATCCGCTGGACGGCTCCAGCAACATCGACGTCGACGCCTCGATCGGCACGATCTTCTCGATCCTGCCGCGTACCCGGCGCGACGGCGCGCCGGCGACCGAGGAATTCCTGCAGCCCGGCCGGCGGCAGGTGTGTGCCGGCTACGCCGTGTACGGGCCCTCCACCGTGTTCGTCTTCAGCACCGGCCACGGGGTGCACGTCTTCACGCTGGACCGGAACATCGGCGAGTTCGTGCTCACGCGCCGGGACGTGCGCATCCCCGGGCAGGCGACCGAGTTCTCGATCAACAGCTCCAATGCGCGTTTCTGGGAGCCGGCAGTGCGCGAATACATCGACGACTGCGTCGCCGGCAGCGACGGACCCCGCGGAAAGAATTTCAACATGCGCTGGATCGGCGCCATGGTCGCGGACGCCCACCGGGTCATCAGCCGCGGGGGGGTGTTCATGTATCCGCGGGACCGGAAGGATCCGGACAAGCCGTCCAAGCTGCGGCTGATGTACGAGGTCAATCCCATGGCATACCTCTGCGAGCAGGCCGGCGGCCTGGGCACCACCGGCTACCAGGACATCCTGGAGGTCGAGCCCGAGCACCTGCACCAGCGCATCGCCGCGATGTTCGGCTCGCGCGAGGAGATCCGGACGCTGCTCGAGTACCACCGGCGCCACCGCTAGCGGCCACCCGACGCGGGACCCCGACGTCCCGTGCCGACAAGCCGTCATGGAAACAGTCCACACCCGGGCGGCGTCGCCGCACCGTCCGCACCCAACCGGAGCATCGCCGTGAGCTGGAAGCCCGAGATCGACGAACTGGAGAAACGCCGCAAGCTGGCCCACGGCCTGGGGGGGCAGGACAAGATCGAGCGCCAGCGCAAGGCCGGCCGCCTGACCGTGCGCGAGCGCATCGACGCGCTGCTGGACCCGGGCAGCTTCCGCGAGGTCGGGGTCCTGGCCGGGCGCGCCGAGTACGACGACGAAGGCGGCCTGCAGGCCTTCCGCCCGGCCAACTTCGTATTCGGGCGCGGGCGCGTCGAACAGCGCCCGGTGGTGGTCGGCGGCGACGACTTCACCGTCCGCGGCGGCGCCGCGGACGCTTCCATCGCGCAGAAGCAGATCGCGTCGGAGCAGATGGCGAACGAGCTGCGCCTGCCCCTGGTACGCCTGGTCGAGGGCACCGGCGGTGGCGGCTCGGTGCGTTCCCTGGAGATGGAGGGCTATACCTACGTGCCCGCCAACCCCGGCTGGAACTGGGTGGTCGACAACCTTTCCACGGTGCCGGTGGTGGCGCTGGCACTGGGACCGGTCGCCGGCCTGGGCGCCGCGCGCACCGTGACCAGCCACTACTCGCTGATGGTCAAGGGGCTGTCGCAGCTGTTCGTCGCCGGGCCGCCGCTGGTCGCGCACCTGGGGGAGGACGTGGACAAGGAGCAGCTCGGCGGCAGCCATATCCATACCCGCAACGGCGCCGTGGACGACGAGGTCGCGAGCGAGCAGGAGGCCTTCGAGCGCACGCGCCGATTCCTGTCCTACCTGCCCTCCTCGATCGACGAGCTGCCGCCGCGGGGACCGCGCGAGGACGATCCGGAACGGCGCGAGGACTGGCTGCTCGAGGCGGTCCCGCGTGAGCGGCGCAAGGTCTACAAGATGCGTCCGATCATCGAGGCGGTGGTCGACCGCGGCTCGTTCTTCGAGATCGGCCGTCTCTGGGGCCGCTCCGCGATCACCGGCCTGGCGCGGCTGGACGGCTGGCCGGTGGCCCTGATGGCAGGGGACCCGTACTCCTACGGTGGCGGCTGGACCGCGGACACCGCGCGCAAGGTCGAACGCTTCATCGACCTGGCCGAGACCTTCCACCTGCCGGTGGTCCACCTGGTGGACAATCCCGGCTTCGTGATCGGCACGCGTGCCGAGCAGCAGGCCACCATCCGTCACGGCGCCCGGACCCTGGCCGCCGTGTACCAGGCGACCGTGCCCTGGTGCTCGATCCTGATCCGCAAGGTCTTCGGCGTCGCCGGCGCCGCCCACGGCGACCACACCCGGCTGCACTACCGCTACGCGTGGCCCTCGGGGGACTGGGGCTCGCTGCCGATGGAAGGGGGCATCGAAGCGGCCTACAAGGCGGACATCCAGGCAGCGGACGATCCCGACGCCGCACGCGAGGAAATCCGCCGGCGGCTGGAGAAAGTGCATTCCCCGTTCCGCACCGCGGAGCGCTTCCTGGTGGAGGACATCATCGATCCGCGCGAGACCCGTCCGCTGCTGTGCGAGTTCGCCAACCTCGCGGCGCCGCTGCGGCGCACCGGGCCTCCGCACCCTGGCGCGCGGCCCTGAGCCGCCGCCGGCTCAGTGGCTCAGCAGCCGCCCCGCGATGCTGACCCCGGCCAGCCAGGTGCCGAGCGCCGAACCGACGGTCGAGAACAGGAACACGAGCAGGGTACGTGCCACGCGGTTGCGCCACCAGCCGCCCAGTCGCGCCACGTCGTCGCGCAGGCGCGCAAAGTCGCCGACCCGCGGTCGGCGCAGGAACAGCTCGATCGCCGCCGAGACGAAGCCGGCCCCGATGGTGGGATTGAGCGAGGTCAGCGGCGCCGCCACGAACGACCCCAGCACCGTGACCGGATGCGCCAGTGCCAGCGTCGTGCCCAGGGCGCACAGCACGCCGTTGATCAGGACCCAGTCGACCACCATCGCCCAGCCCATCCCCGGGCTGCGCGCGAATCCGGCGCCGAAGCCCGCCAGCACCGCCGCGACCACCGCCCACGCCAGGTAGCGCGGCCAGCGCGCCCGCGGCGGCACCCGCGCGAACTGTTCCAGCTCGGCGTCGGGCGAGGCCGGCGGGTCCTCCAGGGCGGCGGCCAGTCCCGCCAGGTGCCCGGCGCCCACCACGACCAGCACCCTCTCCAGGCGCCGCGCCGCGATCTCCCGGACCAGGCGCGCCGCCATGAACCGGTCGCGCTCGCTGATCAGCGTCCGGTAGAGGCCGTCCGAGTGGCTCGCGAACTCGGAGAACACCGACTCCAGCATGTCTCCCTGCTTGAGCCGCTCGATCTCGGACTCTTCCACCCGGGCGCTGCTGAACACGCTCATCGCGAGCCCTGCGAGCAACGCCGGGCGACGCCACCAGGGCAGGCTCGCGCGCAGCCGCGCCAGCGTCACCCCGATCTCGCGGTCGATCAGCAGCGCGGGCAGGCCCCGCCGCCTTGCCTGCTCCAGCGCCGCGAGCATCTCCGCCCCCGGGCGGATGCCGAACTGCTCCGCCAGCCGCTGCTGGAAAGCGCCCAGCGCCAGCCCGGCCGCCACCATTCCGGCTCGGCCTTCCCGGATCACCCGGAACAGGTCCATGCCGGCGACGCGGTCGGGGTCGGTGAGGGCGGCGTGACGGCTTTCGCACAACTCCAGGGCCACCGCCTGGTAATCGCCGGAGGCGACCAGGCGCTCCACCGCCCGGGCGCTGGCGGCGGAAACGTGCGCGGTCCCCAGCAGCGTGAGCTCAGCCCCCGCGCAGCGGACCCGGCGCACCGGCTGGCCGTCCAGGGAGGCGTCGCCGGCGGCGGCCTCAGCCACCTGCGACCCGCTCGAGAGCCTGCAGGAACACGTCCGGGGTCTGGGCACCGGTGACCGGGAAGCGGCCGCCGACGAGGTAGAACGGCACGCCCCCGATGCCGAGATCACGCGCACCGGCATCCTCGTCGCGCACTTCCTGCACGTCCTCGTCCGTATCCAGCCACGCCCGGGCGGCCCGCTCGTCCATGCCCAGCCCGCCGGCGATGCCGGCCAGCACGTCCCGGTCGCCGATGTCCCGTCCCTCGAGGAAGTAGGCCCGGAACAGCGCCTCCACCGCGGCTTCCTGACACCCCTCGCGCGCGGCCCGGCGTATCAGGCGGTGCGAGTCGAGCGTGTTGGGCGAACGCCGGATGCGCTCGAAGGCGAACTCGATGCCGACCTCGCGGCCGGTCTCCGCCACCCGCCGGAACAGCCGGGAGGCATCCGCGGTGCCGAACTTGAGCTGCAGGTAGTGGTCCCGGTCGAGCCCGCCGGCAGGCATCTCGGGGGTCAGCTGGAAGGCGCGCCAGCGGATTTCCGGCGCGGGCCCCCGCCAGTCCCGCAAGGCGCTCTCGAGGCGCCGCTTGCCGATGAAGCACCACGGGCAGACGGTGTCGGAGTAGACGTCGATGATCATGTCGTCATGCTACCCGTGCCGCCGGTCGGCGAAAAGCCGGCGGCGGCGTTGTGCCCGGCGGGGGCAACCGGTATCTTCATGGCCTGCCGGTCGGGGGGAATCATGCACACCGCGTCGCTGCTGCTGTCCCTGCTCATCAGCTCCCTGGGCGTGGGCTATTTCATCTACGGCAGGCGCCAGTCGCGCGGCGCCGCGCTGCTGTCCGGCGGCGCCATGGCCGTCTACCCGATGTTCGTCTCGAACGTCTGGATCATGCTGGCGCTCGGCGCCGCATTCGCGGCGGCGCCGTTCCTGCTCGACTTCTGATGAGCGCCTTCATCCGCGGCTACAGCCGCGGCGCCGACGCGACCCTGATGGCCCCGTTCGACTACCTGCGCCTGCCGGCCATCACGGCGTTCGGCTACCTGGCGTTCGACCCGGTGCCGGACGCCCGGACCTGGGCGGGCGCCGCGCTGATCCTCGGTTCCGTCCGGGCGCTGATGCGCGGCGAGTCCCGGCGTTACGGCCGCGAGCCCCGGCCCTCGCCCGCGCGGGAGTCCGGCTGAGCCGGCGCCGCGTAGAGGCCGAAGCGGCGCACCAGGTACTTCTCCAGCTCCACCGCCGCGAGCACCGCCAGGGGCAGCCCCAGGCAGACGGCGAGCTCGGCCGGGCCCAGCGGGGCCGTTCGGAACACGACGTTCAGCGCCGGCAGGTAGATCACCAGCAGCTGCAGGCCGACGGTCGCGGCGACCGCGGCGAACAGCGCCGGATTGGGACCCTGCACGAAGAGCGAGTCCCGCTCGGAGCGGATCGCGAGCACGTGCGCGAGCTGGCAGAAGGTCAGGACCGTGAACACCACTGTCCGCCAGTGTGCACCCGCGGCCAGCGCCCAGGCCTGCGACAGCAGCGAAAGCCCGGCCATCAGGCTCCCGGCCCACAGGATGTGCTGCCAGGTGCCGCGGGCGAAGACGCTCTCGCCGGGCGGTCGCGGCGGACGCCGCATGAGGCCGCGCTCCGCGCGTTCACCGGCCAGGGCCAGCCCGGGCAGACCGTCGGTGACCAGGTTCACCCAGAGGATCTGCAGCGGCAGCAGCGGGATCGGAAGTCCGAAGAAGGGTGCCAGGAACAGGGTCAGGATCTCCCCGGCGTTGCTGGCCATGGTGTAGCGGATGAACTTGCGGATGTTGTCGAAGATCCGCCGCCCCTCGCGCACGGCGGCGACGATGGTCGAGAAGTCGTCATCCAGCAGCACCATGTCGGCGGCCTCGCGCGCGACCTCGGTGCCGCGGCGGCCCATCGCCACGCCGATCACGGCCCGCCGCAGGGCCGGCGCGTCGTTGATGCCGTCGCCGGTCATCGCGACCAGCTCGCCGTCGCGCTCCAGCGCGTCCACGATGCGGATCTTCTCTTCCGGGCTCATGCGGGCATAGACGCGCAGCCGCCGCGCCGCTGCCGCCAACTCCTCGTCCGACAGCGCCGATACGCGTCGCCCGGTGGTCACCACCCGGCTGTCGTCACCGATCCCCAGACGCCGCGCGATCGCGAGCGCCGTCCCCGGGTGGTCCCCGGTGATCATCACCGGGACGATGCCCGCCGAGCGGCACTCCGCCACCGCCTCGACCGCGCCCTCGCGGGGCGGGTCGAGCAGCGCCACCAGCCCCAGCAGGGTCAGGGACTGCTCAAGGGCCCGGGCATCCCCGTCGGGCGTCCCGGCCGCCAGGCGGCGCCAGGCCACGGCCAGCACCCGGTAGCCGCGGGACGCCAGCGCCTCCGCCCGGTGTCGGGCCTGCTCCAGGGCGTCGGGCGAATCCAGGCCGGCCACCGCGTCACAGGCCCCGAGCACGGACTCGGGAGCGCCCTTGGTGAACAGGACCCGGCCGTCGCCGTCGCGGTGCAGGGTCGACATGCGCTTGCGCACCGTGTCGAAGGCGGCCTCGCCGGCGCGAGGCAGGCGCCGGGCCAGCGCCGCGAGATCCCAGCCGGCAGCCGCGGCGGCACGCAGCAGGGCACGCTCGGTCGGATCGCCGCCCGCGCTCTCGTCGTCTCCGTCCGGGCCCAGGTCGTTGCACAGGGCCATGGCCGGCCCCAGCCATTCGCCGGCCGGCCCGTCCCCCCCGGGCGCCGGCACGGTTTCCCGTTCCGTGCCCGCCATCCACACCCGCTCGACCCGCATGCGGTTCTCGGTGAGCGTGCCGGTCTTGTCGCTGCAGATACAGGTGACCGAGCCCAGCGACTCCACCGCGGGCAGCCGGCGGATCAAGGCCTTGCGTCGACTCATGCGTCGCGCGCCCAGGGCCAGTGACACCGTCACCACCGCGGGCAGCGCCTCCGGGATCGCCGCCACCGCCAGGCTCACGGCCGTCAGGAACATCAGCACCGGCGGCTGGCCCCGCAGCAGGCCGGTGGCGAACAGCGCCGCGCAAATCCCGAGCACCGCCAGCGCCAGCCGCCGACCGAAGGCGGCCAGGCGCCGCTGCAGCGGCGTCCGGGCCGGACCGGCCTGCTCCAGCATGCCGGCAATCCGTCCTGTCTGCGCGCGCGGCCCGGTCGCCACGGCGATGCCGCAGCCCCTGCCGCGGGTGACCCGGGTATCGCGCCAGGCCATGCCGTGCCGGTCCGCCAGCGGGGCGTCGGCGCGCGGGACGACACCGGCGTCCTTGTCCACCGGCGCGGACTCGCCCGTGAGCGGCGACTCGTCGACCTGCAGGGAGCTGACGGCGACCAGGCGCAGGTCGGCGGGCACGATGTCGCCCGCCTCCAGCAACACCACGTCCCCCGGCACCAGCGAGCGCGCCGCGACCGTCCGCGCCCGGCCCTCCCGGCGCACGCGCGCGTGTGGCGCCGCCAGGCGCCGCAGCGCCGCCACGGCCCGTTCCGCCCGGTATTCCTGCAGTGCGCCGACCAGCGCGTTCAGCACCACGATGACCAGGATGGCCAGGGCGTCCATGAGGTCGCCCACCGCGCCCGAGACGGCGGCTGCCGCGAGCAGCACCAGGATCATGAAATCGGCGAACTGGGCCAGCAGCAGGCGCCACGGCGGGCGCGTGCCGCGCGTCCGGATCTCGTTGGGCCCGACCCGGGCGAGGCGCTCGCGCGCCTCCGGTTCGTCCAGGCCATGATCCGGGTCGACCGCCAGCCGGTGCGCCACCTCGGCGGACGGCAATACGTGCCACGGCGGCGTTTCGGTCCCGTCTGCCGACGCGTCGGGCGCTCCCGGTTGCGGTGTCGCGTTCACCCCAGCGCGTGCCCCAGCAGGAAGATCGCCAGGGCGGTTACGACGCCGATCGCCAGCGTGCGCAGACCGCTCCACAACCAGAACATGCCGCCCACCCGGCCCAGAAACACCCCCAGCAGGAAGATCACCGCGAATGCCACGCCGATCGCCGAGCGCAGCGCCTCGCCCGGCGGCCACCAGCCGGCGCGGGCCAGCACCAGGGGAAGCATGATCACCAGCGAGATCGCCAGCGGGGCGAGGCCGTTGACCGCCGAGACGAGCATCGGCGCGACGCGCGCGGCCCGCCCCAGCGCGCTGGCATCCAGGCGGGTGGCCATGGCGCTCTCCAGCTCGGCCAGCTCCCGCCGCCGCTCGGCGGTCTCGCTCAGGTAGGCGCTGGTCACCCCGCTCACCGCCAGCGCGATCGCCGCCCCGGCGCAGGCCCCCAGGGCGACGGACACCGGCACGCCGCCGCCCGCGTGAAAACCCATGATCAGCCCGAGCATGGTGAGCGCGCCGTCGAAGCCGTTGACCACGAAGTAGCGCCGGGCGATGCCGCGCGAGCGGGTCAGCGCGAGCAGGGAACGCAGCCGGCGCAACGGTGCCATGGGCCCGGCCCGCCGCTACCGACCCTGGCCCCGCGCGGGACCGGAGACCACCTCGACCTGGTCGATGCTGTGCAGCGACCCGCCGAGCTCGGAAATCACCGCCGTGACCTGCTCGAAGTCGAGGTCCTGGCCCTCGATCACCAGTTCCAGTGTCTCGGTCCGCTCGTCCACCTCCACCACGCTCAGGTTGACCCTGGCTCCCGGGCTGCGCGCCGCCATTGCACGGGCGAACTCGAGCGCGCCCGGGCGATGCGGCTTGAGTACGTCGAGCACCAGCCGCGTCAGTCTCGTCTGATTTGTGCTCATCCTGCTGCTCCCTGTTCCCTGTCGGGGCATTCGCCGAATGCCGCTCGGGCTTCGCGCTCGAGCCGGGCGGTATCCGGACCGTAGCGCGGCGAGAAATGGATCGGCTCGATGCGTCCCGCCCCCGCGCGCCGGGCGATCTCTCCCGCCTGGCGCGCCGTCAGGTGCGCGCGTTCGCGGCCGCGCGCGGCATCGGCTTCGAGAAACACGCTCTCGATGTAGAGCACGTCCACGCCCGCGGCCAGTTCTACGATGCGGGCCACGTTGCCCGGCGTCCAGGCGGTGTCCACCACCCAGGCCAGCGCCGTGCCGGGCGCGATCCCGAGGATCCGGTCCCGGAGCTCGCCCAGGGTGAGCGCCCGCGCGCCGTGGCCCGACCGTTCGGGGGCCGAAACCGGGGTGTCGTCCGGCGCGCCCGCCAGCACCGCCTGCTTCAGCTCCCGCAGCCACGGCCCGGTCGCCAGGCCCATCGCCGCCAACCGGTCCTTCCAGACGTTGACGTGGCGGCTCTCCTGCAACCGGAAGGCCAGGCAGGGAATGCCGTGGTCCAGCACTGCGCAGCGCACCTGCAGCATCGGTTCGTCCCGCAGGATCCCGCCGTCGAAACGCACCGGCTCCTCGCGCTCGCGCCGGAAGCGGTTGCGGCAGCGAAAGCACGCCCGCCGGCCGGGGCCGTCGCCCCGGACCTCGTGCACGTCCAGCACCAGGTCCTCGGCGTAGTTGTGCACCAGGTTCCAGCTGTAGCCCGCCAGGCGCGCGGCGACCCGGTCGATGAAGCCCTCGGGGCCGAACAGGCGGACCCGCCGGCCGCGTCCCACCAGCACGCGCAGCCAGCGGTCGAAGCCGATGAAGTGATCCATGTGCGCATGCGACACGAACACGTCGCTGACCCGCAGGAGCTTGCGCGGCGGCAGGGCCGACAGATCGCCCATGTCGAACAGCAGGGCCCGGCGCTCGAACATCACGTCGACGTACAGCAGCGGATCGCCCACGCGTCCGTTGACCAGGCCCGGATGAAGAACCGGTCTCATTTCGCGCTCCCGGCCGGACGTCCCGGCCCGGGTCCAATCTGCGCCATGCGACGGGCCCGATCCATGACCCACATCATGACGCGCCGCCCCCGCACGGGACTAGCCTCGGAGGGTCGCTGGCGAGCACGCGGGAGTCGCACATGGCCACGAACACCGCACCCCTCCCCGGCCGGTTCTACCGGGACGCGGGCCGGGACGAGGACATCGAGGTCCTGGGGATCGACGAGGAGGACGGGCTGATCGAGGTCCAGTACGCGGACGGGGACATAGAGATGGTCGAGCCGGAAACCTGGGCGGGCTTCGACCTGGCGCTTCTGGAATCCCCGGATGACCGGCGCCCCCACCATCCCGACTGACGCCGGACCGGGGGACGGGATGCCATCCGGGGGCGAGCCCGTCCCGCTGGAGGGCAAGGTGGCGGCCCTGGCCTGCCCGGATCTGCACGAAGGGCAGGCCGGGCCGGTCGCGACCATCGAGACCCACATGTCGTGGGTTTTCCTCACGGAGCGCCACGCGTACAAGCTCAAGAAGCCGCTGCGCATCGACTCCCGCGACCTCGCGGCCCTCGAGGCGCGGCGCTGGCATTGCGCCGAGGAAGTGCGCCTCAACCGTCGCCTCGCTCCCGACGTCTACCTGGGCATGCGCCGGCTCACCCGTGATGCGGCCGACGGGCACCTGGCGCTGGACGGCCGCGGGCCGGCAATCGACTACCTGGTCTGGATGCGCCGCCTGCCCGCCGGGCGCATGCTCGATCACCTGATCGCCGCCGGCGGCCCCGAAACCGGCCACCTCGACGCCCTGGCGCAGTGCCTCGCGCGCTTCCATCGCGGGCTCGCGCGCGAACCGCTGTCGATGACCGGGTACCGCCGCCGCCTGCTGCACACCATCCGCGCCACCCGTAACGAGCTCGCCGCGGCGGACACCGGACTCGACGCGGCCCGCGTGATCCGGCTCGCGCGGCGCCAGTACGCCTTCGTGCTGGAACACGCCGCGCTGCTGGACGCGCGTGTGTACGAGGGGCGCATCGTCGAGGGGCACGGAGACCTGCGCCCGGAGCACGTGTGCTTCGAGCGGATGCCGATCATCATCGACTGCCTGGAGTTCGACCGCGAGCTGCGGGTGCTCGACGGCCTCGACGAGATCGCGTTCCTGGCGCTGGAATGCGAGCGGCTCGGCGCCGCGCAAGCCGGACGCGGGCTCCTGGAACGCTACGCGGCTGCCATGCGCGACGCGGCGCCGCCCGCCCTGGTCGGGTTCTACACGAGCTACCGCGCCGCGATCCGGGCGCTGCTGGCGATCCGCCACAACACCCTGGGGCCCCGGCACGACCCCGTCCGCTGGCATCACCGGGCCGTGCGTTACCTGGACCTGGCGGAGCGCCACATCGCCCGCGCCGGGGCCGGCGGGCGACCGGGCTGAATCCGTCTCAGACGTCCAGCAGCGCGACGATCGAGCCGCCGCGATGCAGCCGGTCGATGGCGTCGGCCAGCAGCGCCGCCACCGGGAGCACGGTCAGCCGTTCCCGCGCCAGTCCGGAGTCCAGGCGGAACGGCGGCACCGCGTCGGTGACCGTCATCCCGGCCAGGTGCGGATTGGCGAGCACCTCTTCCGCCCCCGACATGAACAGGCCATGGGTGGCGCAGGCATGGATGCGGCGGGCACCGCGCGCGTTGCAGGCGTCCACGGCCCGCCCGATGGTGGTGCCGGTACTGACCAGGTCGTCGACGATCACCACGTCCCGCTCGGCGACGTCACCGACGACCGCCCCGCCCGATACCACCCCCTCGCTGCGCATCTTCTCCATGAACGCCAGCCCTGCGGGCCGATCCAGCCGCCGCGACAGGGCCTCGCGCAAGGCCTCCGCCCGCTTCACGCCGCCCACGTCCGGGGAGACCACCGTCACGCGGGCGTCCGCCGGCAGCAGCGACGCGTAGTGCTCGACCAGAAGCGGACGGGCCTCGAGATGAACGCTCTGGCAGCGGAACGCGTTCTGGAATGCGGCCAGGTTGTGCATGTCCAGGGTCACCACGCGTTCCACGCCCGCCGCTTCCAGGAGCTGCGCCACGTAGCGGGTGGTAACCGGGTCCCGGGGCTTGGTCTGTCGGTCCTTGCGCGCGTAGCACAGGTACGGCAGCACCGCGCTCACCCGGCCCGCCCCGGCCTGGCGCAACGCGCCGGCGAAGAACAGCAACCGGCACAGCTTGTCGTTGACGCTGGCGCCGGGCTCCCCGTAGAGCGAATGGATCAGGTAGACATCGCGCCCGCGCACGTTCTCCAGCGGGCGGGCCTTGTGCTCGCCGTCCTCGAATTCGCGCTCCTCGTGCGCACCGAGGCCGGCCCCGAGCGCGCGCGCGACCGCCTCCCCCAGGTCCCGGGAGGCGTTCAGCGCGAACAGTAGCGGCGCATCGGACATGGCGCGTTCCGGCGGGCGCGTGGTCCCGTCACTCGCCCTCCCCGGTTTCCGTGCCGCTGCCGCCCCATTCACCGCGCAGGCGCTCGACCGATTCCTCCGGCGGCTCCTCCGCCTCCAGCTCCCCGCCGTACTCGAGATCGTCGCGCTCGCTCAGGTCGAAGGGGCCGCTCCAGTCTTCCGGCGGCACCAGTTCCTCGAGATCCAGCCGCGACCAGGAGCCGAAGTCGTACTCTTCCAGGTCGCCGTCGTAGTGCTGCACCTCGACCGTGCGCGCGTGCTCGTCCACGGCCACCACCTCGAAGCGCGCGTCCGTCTCCAGATTCCGGTACCAGGCGCCGACCACGGGTTGCGTTCGCATGACCATCTCCCTGTCCTCCGGTTGCCGCGGGGCCGATACCACTCTAGCGTGCCCGGCGACCCCCGCATTGACCTGGCTCAACCCGTGGCGCCGCCCGGGTCCGGGCCCATTCCGGAAATTCCTGCTAAGCTCTGTGCGGGGACGGGGGTATTTCGATGGCCCAGGTGGAACAACGGCGATACGCGCGCGTGCCGGTGGCGCTGGACTGCGTCCTTTACAGTGACGGTGCACCGGTGGACTTCGGCCGCACCCGCGATTTCAGCCGCGGGGGCGTGGCCGTGCGCGGCCTGTCCGCGCCGCTGCCGTCCAACGCGCGGCTGGTGATCGAGCTGCGGGTCGATGTGGGGCATACCGGGGAACGCTATCGCATCCCCGCCCGCGTGACGCGCTCGTTCGACGACGGCGTGGCCGCCGTGTTCACCGACGCGGAGCCCGACACCATCGCCGCGCTGGAGCGACGCGTGCAGGAGCACAGCCACGGCGAGCGACGCCCCGACGCCTGAGCGCATGCGCGTCGCGCCGGCGCCCGGCTTCCGGGACCCTCCGGTCGGAGAACAAACGCCCCGGCGAATCGGCTCCGGTGAACCCGCACCCGCCTCAGCCCTTGATGGTGATCAGCGGCTCGACCCGCACCACGCGCCGTGCCAGGCCGGCCCGCTCGGCGCTCTCCACCACCGCGGAGACGTCCTTGTAGGCGCCGGGCGCCTCCTCGGCCACCCCGCGCTGCGACGGGCTGCGCACGATGATGCCGCGCGCTGCGAGCTCGTCGACGACCTGTCGGCCGTTCCAGCTGCGCGAGGCCTGGCGGCGGCTCATGCGGCGCCCGGCACCGTGACAGGCGGAGCCCCAGGACAGCGCTTCACTCTCCCGCGTGCCGATCAGCACGTACGAGGCCGTGCCCATCGAGCCGCCGATGATCACGGGCTGGCCGATCTCGCGCAGCGCCGCCGGCAGGTCGGGATGCCCCGGGCCGAAAGCGCGCGTCGCGCCCTTGCGGTGGACGAACACGTTGCGGTGCCGGCCGTCGATCGCGTGCGTCTCCGACTTGCAGGTGTTGTGGGATACGTCGTAGAGCAGGTCGAGCCGGGCCTCCGGCAGCACCCCGGCAAAGGCTTCACGGGTCAGATGGTGCAGGATCTGGCGATTGGCCAGGGCGCAGTTGATGCCGGCACGCATTGCCCCCAGGTAGGCCTGCCCGGCGGGCGAATCGATGGGTGCGCATGCGAGCTCACGATCCGGCAGCCGGATGCCGTAGCGGGGCGCCGCGATCACCATCTCCCGCAGGTATTCGGTGCCGATCTGGTGACCCAGGCCGCGCGAGCCGCAGTGGATGCTGACGACGACGTCGCCCCGCGCCAGTCCCAGGCCGGCGGCAACGGCGGCATCGTACACCTCGGTGACATGCTGCACCTCCAGGTAGTGATTGCCCGAGCCCAGCGTGCCCATCTCGCGCTGCTGGCGCTTGCGGGCCCGGGCCGACACCTGAGCCGGCTCCGCACCGGCCATGCAGCCGCCCTCCTCGATGCGTTCGAGATCCGCGGGCTCGCCCCAGCCACGCTCGACCGCCCAGCGCGCGCCGCCGGCGAGCATCGCCTCCATTTCGTCGTCCCCCAGGCGGATCGCCCCGGTGCTGCCGACGCCGGCCGGTATCGCGCGGTACAGGACGCCGGCGAGTCGCTGCGCGACGGCCGCCACGGCGTCCCGGCGGATGCCGGTACGCAGCATGCGCACGCCGCAGGAGATGTCGAAACCGACCCCGCCGGCGGACACCACGCCGCCGTCCGCGGGGTCGAAGGCCGCCACGCCGCCGATGGGGAACCCGTAGCCCCAGTGCGCATCGGGCATGGCACAGGCACGGCCGACGATGCCTGGCAGCGCCGCCACGTTGCACAGCTGCTCCAGGACCTTCCCGTCCATGTCGCGGATCAGCGCCTCGCCGGCGTAGATCACCGCCGGGACGCGCATGGGAGGCGAGGCCGGCACCTGCCACTGGCACTCCCCGAGGCGTTCGAACCGACTCGTATCCATGTGCATCACCCTCCCGCAAGGTCCGGCTCTCAGACGTCCACAACGCACTCGGCCAGCCATTCGCCGGCCGCGTGCGTCACCCGCAGGGCAGTCAGGGTCGCGCCCTTGACCTCCACGGCCGGGTGGTGGCGCGGGCGATCCACGGGCTCGCCCCAGGCGAGGCCCTCCAGGCGGCCATTATCGATGCTGACGCTGTAGCGGGAGAACAGCATGCCGCGCACCGCCATCTCGTAGACCAGCGCGTTGAGCCAGTCGCACAGCAGCAACTCGTCGTCCGGCGCCATGCAGTGGACCGTGACCAGCTCCCGCGGCCGCACCGCCGACAGATCCGCCACGACGGCCGTCAGTGCCAGCGCGGCCTGCTCGAACGCGGATTCCCGCGTCGGCCCCCTGCCGCGGACGCCGATATCCGCCTGGTGCTCGAAATGCTCCCAGCGCGCGGCCATGCCACCCGGCCCGCTAATCGGCCTCACGCTCGAGGCTGCAGCAGTGCACCGCCCCGGTGCCACCCCCGATCTCCATGACCGCGCCGGTGATCTCGTTGGGGCGGAAGGTGGTGCAGCCCTTGAGTCCCAGTCCCCAGGCGCGCAGGTAGAGGTCGCGGAAGTCGTCGAACGGGTAGTCCGCCGGCACGTTGATGGTCTTGGAGATGGCACTGTCCACGAACGGCTGCAGCGCCGCCTGCATTGCCAGGTGATCCCGTGGCGCGACGTCGTAGGCCGTCAGGAACGGAGCCGGGAGCGGCGCGTCCAGGTCGCCGCCGCGATCGAGCCAGCGGGCATAGGCGTCGTCACTGACGTTGAAGCTGCGCAGGCGGCCGTCACGCTGTCGCACGGCGCGGCGGAAGCGGAAGTCGAACACCGGCTCCAGCGCGCTGGATATGTTGTCCGCGAACAGGCTGATGGTGCCCGTGGGCGCAATCGCCGTGAGATGACTGTTGCGGATTCCGTGCCGCGCGATCGACGCCTGCAGGCGCTGCGGCAGCGCGCGGATGAACGGGCGCTGCAGGTAGGCGTCGAGGTCCAGCTGCGGAAATGCGCCCTTCCGGGCCGCCAGCGCGGTCGACGCGCGGTAGGCCTCGTGGCAGATCGTGCGCATAACGCGGCCGGCCAGCCGCCGCGCCGACGCGCGGTCGTAGCGCAGACCCAGCATGATCAGCGCATCGGCGAGCCCGGTCACGCCCAGCCCGACGCGGCGGCAGCCATGCTCGGTCTCGGCCTGCTGCGGGAGCGGGTAGCGCGACACGTCAATGACGTTGTCGAGCATGCGCACCGCCACCGGCACCAGCGCCCGCAGCGCCCGGAAGTCGATGGACGCGGAGGCCGTGAACGGCCGGCGCACCAACCGCGCCAGGTTGACCGAGCCCAGGTCGCAGGCCCCGTACGGGGGCAGCGGGATCTCCCCGCAGGGATTGGTCGCGGAGAGGTGCTCGCGGTAGCCGAGGTTGTTCCACTCGTTGATGCGGTCGATGAACAGCACGCCCGGCTCGGCCCGCTCGTAGGCGGCACGCATGATCCGGTCCCACAGCTCGCGCGCCGGCACGCGGTGCAGCACACGGCAACGCACCGGCCCCGGTTCGCCCGGCCAGCGCCGGTCGAGACAGGGTCCCCGCGAACCCGCCAGCGCCTGCTCCGGAAACACCAGCGGCCAGTCGGCGTCGCTGCGGACCGCCTCGACGAAGGCGTCGGTGACCTGCACCGAAACGTTGAAACGCGTGAGCACGCCCCGCTCGCGCTTGGCGTCGACGAACTCCCGGATATCCGGGTGATCGCAGCGCAGGGTCGCCATCATCGCGCCCCGCCGCGCTCCGGTGGAAAGCACCGTGGCGCAGGTCGCGTCCCACACGTGCATGAACGACACCGGTCCCGACGCGGTGGCGCCGGTGCTGCGGGCAAGGGTCCCGCGCGGGCGCAGGGTGGAGAAATCGTAGCCGACCCCGCCGCCCTGCTGCATGGTCAGGGCCCCCTCCTGCAGCGCCCGGAAGATCCCTTCCATGGAATCCTCGATCAGCCCCATCACGAAGCAGTTGAGCAGGGTCACCCGCCGGCCGGTGCCGGCACCCGCGATGATCCGCCCGCCGGGAAGGAAGCGGAAGCCCTCGAGCGCCGCGCGGAAGCTCCGCTCCCAGCGGGCCCGGGCATCCGGTGGCTCCACCGCGGCCAGCGCCGAGGCGATCCGCGCGCGGGTGCCGGCGACGTCACGGTCGCGCACCCGCCCCGCCTGGCGCCAGCGGTAGCGGCTGTCCCATACGTGCCGGGAGACGGGCTCCCGGAAAGCGTCGCTGTGCGTCTGCCCTGCCATGCTCCACCCCGCCCCGGACACCCTCCGGCCGCTGGCTTGCAGGGCAGGAGCATGCCACCGGCGGCAGGCGACACCGATGACGCAGGTCAAGGCGGTGTGGAGCCGCTGCCGGCACCATGCCCGGAAAGGACGAGTCGCGAGGAGGTGCCAGGGATGTCCGTGGGAGATTACTGCAACCGCGAGGTGGTGGTCTGCGACCGGGACACCTCGATCCGCGAGGCGGCGCGGCTGATGCGCGCGCATCATGTCGGCGACCTGGTCGTGGTGCGCCGCGACCCGGACGGCAACCGGCCGATCGGGATCCTGACGGATCGCGACCTGGTGATCGAGGTGCTGGCGCAGGAGGTGGATCTGGACGCCATCGCCACGGGCGACGTCATGAGCTTCGACCTGGCCACGGCCGGCACCGGCGACGACCTGTGGGAGACACTGATGCGGATGCGTTCGCTGGGCCTGCGCCGCATGCCCGTGGTCGGCCAGGAGGGCCTGCTGGAGGGCATCCTGACCGCCGACGACGTGCTCGAGCTGCTGGCCGAAGGCATGTCGGACGTGGCGCGGCTGGCCCGGCGCGAGATCCGCCAGGAGTCGGCGCGGCGCCGCTGAACGGCGTACGGGGGAAGCACGCAATGGCCGATGACCCGCAGCAGAACCGCTCCCGGCTGGGCTGGACCATGGTCGCCGGGCTGATCGCGGTCACCGTGCTCGGCTATCTCCTGCTCGCCCACCCCGGGTCGCAGCCGCCGACTCCGCAGATCCCCTACACGACCTTCCGCCGGCTGGTGAAGAACAACCAGGTCGCGAGCGTGGAACTGCGCGGGCCGCGGGTCAGCGGCCAGCTGGTCTCGCCGCAGCGCCTGGGCCAGGCACAGCAGCCCGGCAAGGCATTCACCAGCCGCGTGCCGTCCTTCGGCAATGACGACCTGATGGCGCTGCTGGAGGCCCACCACGTCAGCGTGGACGTCAAGCCGGAGAACGAGACGGGCATGGGTACCATCCTCATCGGCCTGCTGCCCTGGCTGTTGCTGATGGCGTTCTTCTACTGGGCCTGGCGCAGCGCGAGCCGGAGCATGGGCGGCGGCCGCCTGGGCGGTCCCGGCGAGCTCAATCGCTTCCTGCAGTCCCCCACGCACAAGGCCGAGGTGCCGAAGGTCACGTTCGACGACGTCGCCGGGCAGGAGGGCGCCAAGCGCGAAATCACCGAGCTGGTGGACTACCTGAGCGACCCGGACCGGTTCCGGCGCCTGGGAGCGGAAATCCCCCGCGGCGTTCTCCTGATGGGACCGCCGGGAACCGGCAAGACACTCCTGGCCCGTGCACTGGCGGGCCAGGCGGGCGTGCCCTTCTACAGCATTTCCGCGTCCGAGTTCATCGAGGTCTACGTCGGCGTCGGCGCGTCGCGGGTGCGGCACCTGTTCGAGCAGGCCAAGAAGGACGCGCCCGCGATCATCTTCATCGACGAGCTGGACAGCGTCGGGCGCACGCGCGGCACCGGCCTGGGTGGGGGGCATGACGAGCGCGAGCAGACGCTCAACCAGATCCTGGCGGAGATGGACGGCTTCAGCGGCCACGAGGCCGTGATCGTGCTGGCCGCGACCAACCGGCCGGACGTCCTGGACCCGGCGCTGCTGCGCCCCGGGCGCTTCGACCGCCACGTAACGCTCGATCTTCCCGACCGGGGCGAGCGGGCCGCGATCCTCGGGGTTCACACGCGCAAGTTGCCGCTGGCAACGGAGGTCGACCTCGCGGCCGTGGCGGCGGGCACGCCCGGCTTCTCCGGCGCCGATCTCAAGAATCTGGCAAACGAGGCGGCGATCAACGCGGTGCGTGAGGGGCGCCAGCGCATCGAGCCGCGCGATTTCGACGAGGCCCGGGACAAGCTGTTGCTCGGGACCGTGCGTACCCTGGCGATCCAGCCGGAGGAGCGGCACCGGCTCGCGGTGCACGAGTCCGGACACACCGTGACGGCCTACTTCCTGCCCCACGCCGACCCGCTGTACAAGGTCACCATCATCCCCCGCGGACGGGCCCTGGGCGGCACCCAGCAGCTTCCGGAAGAGGAACGTCACACCCTGCCGGAGGAGTACCTTCAGGACCGGCTCGCGGTGATGCTGGGGGGCCGCGCTGCCGAGAAAGAGCTCCTCGGCAGCGTCAGCTCGGGAGCCGACGACGACATCAAGCAGGCGAGCGCGCTGGCCCGCGCCATGATCTCCCGCTGGGGCATGTCCGAGGCAGTCGGCCCGGTGGACCTGCGCGACAGCGAGGAGCACCCCTTCCTGGGCCGCGAGATGGCACAGCCGCGGCGCTTCAGCGAGCGCTCGGCCGAGGCCGTGGACCAGGCCGTGCGGGAGCTCCTGATCGAGGCCGAGCAGAAGGCGCTGGGCACCCTGCGCGAGCACCGTGAACAGCTGGACACGCTGATCCACCGCCTGGAACGCCAGGAAACCCTGGACCGCAGCGGGATCGAAGCCTGCCTGCGCGCCCCCGCCACCCCCTCCGCCAGCGGCACCACCGGCATTCACTGAACGGCGGCGCCGCCCGGAATTGTCGCCCCCCCGGCGGGTACGCTATAAAGGGCTTCCGGAGCACTCGCCTCCGGGCCCGATATTCCGCCGGCACACACAATCACAACGATGCCGGAATGAAACCGCGGAGGAGCAGCCATGGGCACCGTCCAGACCGTTTCCGGAGAAATGGATACCGCCAAGCTCGGCACCACGCTGATGCACGAGCACGTGTTCGTGCTGAACATGGAGATCGAGGAGAACTGGCCGGAGGACTGGGACGAGGAATACCGCGTCAACGACGCCATCGAGAAGCTGAACAATCTCACGCGGCTGGGCGTCGACAGCATCGTCGATCCCACCGTGATCGGGCTGGGCCGGTACATCCCGCGCATCCAGCGGATCCAGGACCGGACCGACCTCAACATCGTGGTGGCGACGGGCATTTACACGTACCACGACCTGCCCTTCTACTTCCATTTTCGCGGGCCCGACACCATGCTCGGCGGCCCGGAGATCATGGCGGACATGTTCGTCAAGGATATCGAGAAGGGCATCGCGGACACCGGGGTGCGCGCCGGCATCCTGAAGTGCGTCACCGAGAAGGACGGCCTTACGCCGGGCGTCGAGCGGGTACTGCGCGCCACCGCCCAGGCCCACCGGCAGACCGGCGTGCCCATCACCACGCATACCGACGTGGAAACCTTCCGCGGCCGGGACCAGCAGCGGGTGTTCCGCGAGGAAGGCGTGCGGCTCGACCGCGTGATCATCGGCCACTGCGGCGACAGCACCGACCTCGACTACCTGCGGGAGCTGATGGACAACGGCTCCACCATCGGCATGGACCGCTTCGGTCTGGACCTGCTCTGCCCGTTCGAGGAGCGCGTCGGCACGGTCGCGAAGCTGTGCGCGGAGGGCTACGCGGATCGCATGGTGCTCTCCCACGACGCTGCCTGCTTCATCGACTGGTTCAGCGAGGAGACCAAGCACGAGATCGCCCCCAACTGGCACTACGAGCACATCCACAACGACGTGCTGCCGGCGCTGCGCGAGCAGGGCGTGACGGACGAGCAGATCGACCTGATGCTGGTCGGCAACCCGCGCCGGATCTTCGAGAACGTGGGAGCCTACTGATGGACGACTATCCCTTCGACACCAGCGCCACGAAGCGCGACGCGCAGGGCATCAAGCATTACTCCGGGCTGCCGGCATCACTGATCGAGATGCTCCGCAACACGGTCGAGCGCCTCCCGGAAGCGGAGGCGGTGGTGGAGATCGGCGGCGAACGGCTGAGCTATCACCAGCTGTGGGAACGGGCCGCGCGCGTTGCCGGCGGCCTGAAGGCCGAGGGCATCGGCCGCGGCGACCGCGTCGCCATCCGCCTGCCCAACGGCATGGACTGGGTCCTGGCCTACTTCGGAACCCTGCTCGCCGGCGCGGTCTCGGTGCCGGTCAACACCCGCTTCACCGACCAGGAGGCGGACTACGTCATCAACGACTCCGGCGCCAGCTACGTCTTCCACCCGGACCACCCGCTGCCGGAGGGCCGTGCGATGGTCGCCGAGGGCCTGCAGCTTTCCGACCTCGCCTCGATCTTCTACACCAGCGGCACCACCGGCTTCCCCAAGGGGGCCATGCTCAGCCACGAGAACTTCCTCAGCAACGCCGAGAATGCCCGCCGCGTGGTGGGGCTGCCGGAGGACGGCGAGGGCATCCGCAACCTGGTCTCGGTGCCGCTGTTCCACGTCACCGGCTGCAACAGCCAGCTGCTGCCCACCGCGCAGATCGGCGGCACCACGGTGATCATGCCCCAGTTCGAGGTGCACGACTTCCTCGCCGCCGTGCGCGACGAGCGCATCAACCTGCTCACCTCGGTACCGGCGATCTTCTGGCTGGCGATCAACCAGCCGGAGTTCCCCGAGCTGGACGTC
>Ga0102962_1000213_pt1 | contig 33027 bp, 28 predicted proteins | sample SalPonF2_C_D2_MG_FD_84519 | JGI IMG/M metagenome (GOLD analysis project Ga0102962, IMG submission 84519) | Salt pond soil microbial communities from South San Francisco under conditions of wetland restoration - Salt Pond MetaG SF2_C_D2_MG ...
GATGTCGCGGTCGGCCTGGCGCGCCTCGTCGCTGGCGCCCCCGGGACCGCCGCGGCGACCGTCGCGTCTTTCGTCGGCCATCACGGGCCTCCTGTGGCGGCGGGGGAGCTGCCGCCGCTGGGCGCACGGCCGGTGGACGTCGCGCCGTCCGCCGCCCCGTTCGCGGGCGCGTTCGGACGCGCGCCGCCGGCAGAGCTACGGCCGTCCGGTGCGCTCCCGGAGCCCGCACGCTGCCCGCTGCCGGCACTCCCGCCGGACGCGGGTGCGCCGGCGGCCTGGACGGCCGCTCCGTTCAGGAGTCCCGGGGGCGGTTGATCGACGATCGTGACGCCGGCCGGGACGCCCGACACCGCGGCCTGGTTGCCGGCCTGAGAAAGGATGTCGAGGCCGGTCTGGACCGCCTTGCCGGACTGGATCACGAACACGAAGGTGTTGGTGCCGTCGTTCTGGATGGCGCTGATGGGGACGAGCGTGGCCGTGGCGAGGGTGACCCGGTAGGAGACGGTGCCCACCAGGCCCACCGCCGGCGGGTCGCCGGCGGCACCCGACGCGGGACCGAAGCTCGCCGTGACGCTCACTCCCTGATTGACGGGGGCGCCCGGCCGCTGGTTCACGGTCACGGCGTACTGCGCCACACCGGTGGAGAAGGTGAGCTCGGTGCCTGCCGGGAAGGCGGCGGCGTCCGATGGGGGCACGTTGAGCTGCACCTGCCGCTGCGTGCTCACGAGCGTGGCGACCGAGGTCGACGGCCCCACGTACTCGCCGGGCGCCACGGCGAAGGAGGCCACCTGTCCGTCGAAGGGCGCCCGGACGGTCGCGTTGGCGAGGTTGAGCTCGGCCTGCTTCACGCCGTTCTCGGCCTGCGTGACCGTCAGCTTGAGCTGCTGCAGGCTCTCGCTCTCGGCGCGCTGGTTCTGGGACAGCGCGTTCTGGGCCGATGTCACGTTGGCCTGGGCCTGGGCGAGCTGGCTGCGAGCGCTGTCCACGCTGGCCTTGGAAATGCCGCCGAGGGCGTAGACCTTCTGGGCGGAGTCGTAGTTGGCCTGGGCGGCCGAGAGGGCCGCCTGCGCGGAGGCGAGCTGGCTCTCGAGCTGGGTGGTCGCCTGCTGGATGTTCGTCTGCTGCGTCTGCAGGTTGATCCGGGCGCCGCTGAGCTGCGTGCGCGCGTTGTCGGCGGCGAGCTCGAGGGTATCGGTCTTGAGTTGGACGATCGCCGTACCGGCGCGGACATCATCGCCGACGGCGACGAGCCGGCTCTCGACGATGCCGCTCGCCTGGGCCGCGACGTTGCTCTGCGTGACGGGTACCACCGTGCCGGTGGTGGTGCGTTGAGCGACCAGCGGACCGTTCGCCACCTTCACCGCCTGCACCGTCACGGTCGCTGGGCGTCCGGCGGAGCTACCACCGCCGAAACTGCCGCCGCCGGCGCCCGTGTTCCCGCCGCGGTTCCCGCCTCCGGCGAACGGGTTCCCTGCGGGTGCGGCCCTCGAGCCCGAGGACGTGCCGTGCCCGACGCCTCCGCGCAGGGCATAGCCTCCCAGGCCGGCGGCGACCAGCAGCAGAGCGACGATGGCGACGGTCCGTGCCTTCACGAAGGGCCTCCGGATCCGGACGTCGCCGGCGCCACCAGCCCGGTCAGGTCGCGACCCGCGGACACGGAGAGCGTCACGACCGCACTGCGGAAGGTGTCGGCCACCTGGAGCACGCTGTACCGCGCCGAGGCCACGTTCACCTGGTCGGCCTGCACCTGGACGGCGGCCACCGTCCCGGCCTGCAAGGCGGCCTGGTCCTGGGCCAGCACGTCCTGCGCGTTCCTGAGGTTCTGCTGGGCGATGGCGATGTTGGCGTAGGCGTTCCTGGCCGCCTGGTAGGCGTTGGCGACGCTGGTGGACGCGTTCTGGCGGGCCGTATCCAGCGTTCGCTGGGCGTTGTCGAGCGCCGTCTTCGCCGTCTGGTAGGTCATGTGCGGCGTGTAGTCGTTGTCGTAGAGCTTGACCTGCAGCGTGTAGAGATCCACGGATTGCTTGGCCTGGACGACGTTGGGAAGGCGCTCGAGCAACCCATTGAGCAGGTCGGACAGGGCCACGGTCACTTGCGGGATCTCCGGCGGCGGCGCCACCGTCACCGAACCCAGGTCGGTCACGCCCAGAAGCGTGGCGAGTTGGGCGGCGCTCGTGGGCACCTTGGCCGTGGCGTTGGCAAGCGTCTGCTGCGCGCTCTGCTGCGAGGTGCGGGCCTTGGATACGTCCAGCGCCGTCGCATTTCCGTCCTGGTACTTGGCCTGCGCCACGCTGAGGTCCTTGTCGGCGAGGTCGAGCTGGGCCTGCGCCAGCGACACATTCTGCTGCGCCTCGTACAGGGTCAGATAGGCATTGACCACGCTCTGCAGGACCTGCAACTTGGTCGACGCGACGTTGACCTGGGCCAGCGCCACGGCCTGCTGCGCCTGCGTCTTCTGCAGCACCAACGTGGAGGGGTCGGCCTCGGCAGCCGTGCTTTGTAGCTGGGCGTTCTGCAGATTCGTCCGCGCGGTCGCCAATGCCGTGCCCTGCGCGTATGCGCGTGCGAGCGCCTCCTTTAGACCCAGCGTGGCCGGGCCCTTCGCCTGCTGGGCTGTCTGCTGCTGAGCCGCCTGCGCCGTGGGAGCGGTGGTGGGTGTCTGTTGGGCCCAGGCCACACCGAGCGCCAGGATCAGGCAGGTGGCGATGCGACTTGTCATGGTTGTCCTCCTGGGGGTGGCTTGAGGTCCCCCAACGCGTTGCGCAGTTGGAGCAGAGCGAGATAGACCGCGTTCCGGTCGGACTCGACGGAGCGCTGCGCTTGCTGGAAAGCGACCTGCGCGTCCCCCACGTCGAGCTGGGTCGCTAGGCCGGCGGCGAGCCTGGCCTGGGCGGTGTCGAGGGCCTGCCTGGCCGCCACCCGGGCAGCCTCGCCGGCCGCGAGCGACGCCTGCGCCGCGTCGTAGGCGGCGTAGCGCTGCCGAATGTCGAGCGCTGCCGAGCGCTCGGTCGCCGCCAGGGCAGACCGGGCGCTGGCCAGCGAGGTACGGCCGCTGCGGATCGATGCGTCGGAGCTCGGTGCGTCGAGCGGGATGCTCACCGACGCTCCGATACTCAGCCGCGTGGAGACGTTGCCGGCCCCCGCCGGTGCTACCGGGTAGGAGGCGGTGCCCGTGAGGGTGCCCTTCTGGAAATCGAGCCCGGCGCTCACGCCGACTCCCACCTGGCTGCCGCTGCTGTCGCTGCCGGCCACACCCAGGTCGAGGCTGGCGGCGGGGATCCAGCGTTGCGCAGTGGCAGCCGAGAGCGAGGCCTGCGCCAGGTCCACCTTGACCCGAGCGATCTGGACGTCATCGCGATTCGGTACGCCCGTCTGGAGTCGTTGTTCCAAGGGCCCCGGGGGCGCCGCCTGCGGCGGTGCGGTCGTGAGCGGCGCGTCCGAGAGGGGCATCCCAAGGGTCTCGAACAGGGTCCGACGGTCGAGGTCGAGGGTGCTGGTCGCCTGCGTCAGCGACGCCCGGGCGCTCGCGGCGGCGGCCCGCGCCTGCGCAAGGCCCTGCTCGCTGAGTTGACCCTGGGCGTGCTGCGCCTCCGCCGCCGCGAGCTTGGCCTGGGCCTGCTGCAGCGCGGCCTGAGCCACGTCCTTGGCGGTGGCGGCGAGGCGGGCGGCAAAATACTGTTGCTCCACGGTCAGCTGGAGGCCGGCGCGGGCGCTGTCGCGGTCGAGCGACGCGATCTTCAGGGCGCCCGCGGCGTTGGCGATGGAGGCGTCGACCGGCGCCCAGGGGAGCACGGTGGCCGAGGCCGAGAGGGACAGCTTGGCCGACGAGCGGCTGTCGCCGCTACCCCCGAGCCCCTGCGTGCGGTCGTAGCTGCCGCCGGCCGACACCTGCAGCCCGGCCGCCGCACGAGCCGCGTTCAGGGCGTCGGCCGCGCTCTGGTAGTCGAGGTCCGCCACGTGCCATGAAGGTGCCTTCGGGAGTGCGGCGAGCGCGTCCGAGAGCGTGAGCCCGGACGGCTGCGCGAACGCCGGCAGGCCAAGGACGAGCGCCAGGGCGAAGATCGCCCCCGGCGCCCGCGAACGGTTGGGGCTCATGTCGCCAAGCCTCCGCCAGCGGCGTGCAGGAATGACGCGGACCATGTGCAGGCCATGTGCAGGCGCGCCGCCGGCCTCCCGGACTCTGGCACGCCGCGCTCCGAACTGGGCGCGGGGCCACACCGCGGCGCGCGGCCCTCCTGCTACAATCGATAGTTGCCTATGTTGAACTTTTCCAAAACTCCAACTTTTCTCGCGAGCCGCGCGTCCCGTGCGCCGGCGAGCGGGCCCACGCTTCGTCGCGGCCGAACGGGGTCATGAAGGACACCCGCTCGGACACGCGGGCCGGTCTGCTGGCCGAGCTGCACGAGACCACCTTCCGCATGATGCGGGTGCAGCGCCAGGTCGCAGAGCGGGCGTTCTCGCCCCTCGGCCTGCGGCCGGTGCAAGCGTTCGCGCTGGCCCTGCTGGGGCACGAGGCCAGCTACCCGAAGGAGCTGGCCCACCTCCTCGACACTCCCCCCTCGGTGGTATCGGTCCTGCTGTCCGACCTCGAGGGGCGCAAGCTGGTGACTCGAACGGTCGATCCCGCCGACCGGCGCCGGGTACGGCTCGAGCTCACGCCCGATGGCCGCCGCACGCTCGACGCCGTCCAGAGCGCCTGGCTCGACGCCAACGCCGGCCGCCTGGACCGACTCGGCACGGCCGACCTGGAAGCGCTGGTGCGCATCCAGAAGGCCCTGCTGGAGGAGTGACGTCATGAAACGCATGCTCTTGCTCGCCCTGTTCCTGCTCGCGCCGGCGGTCGCCGCCCAGTCGAGCCAGGAGGCTCCTTCACTGAGCGCCTTCCTCGCCCCTCTCACCGACCAGCCCTCGCTACGGGCGGCGGGCGAGCAGGTGGCGTCGGCCGAGGCTCAGCTGCGGGCGGCCTACGACCCCGTCTCGCTGCAGGCCTCGGGGGGCTACACCGCCTTCGACACCACCTCGGCCGACATCAACCCCGCGCAGCCCGGCGTGCAGAGCCTGCCGGCCAGCGGCGGGCAGATCTCGGCCGCCGTCACCGTGCGCCCCTGGCTGTTCGGCGATACCGCCGATCAGGCGGACAAGAGCCGCCTCCAGCTCGCACAGGCCCGCCTCGACTACCGCGACGCCCTGACCGGCCTCCAGATCCAGGCGGTGCAGGCGGCCTATGGCGTCCAGCTCGCCCGGGAATCGCTGACGTCCGCGAAGGAGGGCGAGAAGGTCGCCCAGGCCGCGCTCGACGCTACCCGCTTGCGCCACGACAAGGGGGCTGCCAGCGACCGCGACCTGCGTAGCGCCGAGACCGGCCTCCAGCAGGCCCGGCAGTACGTGGCCAACGCCGAAGGCGGCCTTGCGCTGGCGCAGACCACGCTCGAGAGCCTGGTGGGCCCGACGGCCGCCCCCGACGTGGCGGCGCTGACGCTCGAGGTCCCCGACGGCACTGCCCTGTCGGTCCAGAAGGCACGTCTCAACGCCGAGCTGGCGGGAGTGTCGGTACGCAACGCCACGCGCTCGGTCTACCCGGTGGTGCAGGCCGGTTACACCTGGAACGTCGACAGCAAGGACAGCCTCGGCGTGTCGATCGAATCCCGCACCCTCCAGCCCAAGATCAGCTACGGCTTCCAGAGCCCGGGGACCGCCTTCCCGCAGGATCAGATAAACGGGAGCTTCCAGATCGGCGTGTCGATGACCATCTCCCCCGGCGTCATCGACGGGCTGCAGGCGACCCATGCTCAACTCCGGGCCGCCCAGGACGGCATCGACGCCGCCGCCAGCAACGCCGCCGTGCAGAAGGCGTCGCTCGACAACGATCTCGCCCAGGCCAAGGGGGCGCTGAGCCTGGCGCAGCGCCAGCTCGACGACGCCCACGCCACCCTCCAGGAGGACCAGACCCGCGAGAAACTCGGCCTGGGGACTCCCCTGACCACACAACAAGCAGCGCTCGACCTGACCCAGCGCCAGCTCGACCTGCAGCAGGCACGCCAGGACGTCCTCGCCAAGACGCTGGCGTACTACCGCTTCTACGCCCACCCCCTGGTGAGCCAGACCCCGTCGGAGGTCCAGCCGTGAAACGCCTCATCCTTGCGCTCGTCGGTGTGCTGCCGCTCCTGTTGCCCGCGGCGCACGCTTTCGGATTCCAGGACGCCCTGCAGGCCGCGCAGACGCGTCCCGATGCCGTGACCAAACGGCTCGAGCTGCTCAACGACAGCAACGAGCTGGTGCGCGTACAGGGCGACCCCCTCGCCCTCAAGATGGACCTCGTCAAGGCGCAGCAGGCGGTAGCGCTCGATCGCGCCCAGCTCGAGAAGGCCTACGACGACGCGCTCGTGACCATCGCCCAGGCCTACACGGGCGTGCTCGAGGCCCGTGAGCAGGCGGCCCTTGCGGACAAGGGCGTGGAGGTGAGCCAGGCCTCGCTCGACATCGCCAAGATCCGCCGCGGCAACGGCAGCGGCACCGACCTCGACGTGCAGGACGCTCAGGTGTCGCTCGACAACGCCACCAAGAACGCCCAGACCGCCCACAAGAGCCTGGCGATCGCCGAAGCCAATCTGGAGGGCCTGGTCGGCCAGACCCTCGACCCCGGCGCCCTCCAGCCGATCCCCGACGCCTTCCTGGTGGACGTGCCGTCGGCCGACGCCGCTACCCAGGCGCTGCCGCGCACACCCCAGCTGCTGCAGTCCCAGCAGGGCCTGGTGCTCGCCCGGCTCGGCGTCCAGATGCTCGATCCCAGCTACGCCTCGGACTCGCAGATCGAGTCCGCCAAGACGCAGCTGCAGACCACCGAGAAGCTCGTCACCGAAGCGCAGCGCGGCCTCGAGATCCAGGCCAAGAATCTCGTGGTGCAGGCGCAGAGCGCGGCCGAGTCCCACCGCATCGAGCAGGACAACCTGAGCAACGCCGATCAGCGGCTCGGGTTCGCGTCCGACCGCCTCAAGGCCGGGCTCATCCCCAAGATCCAGTTCCAGAAGGCGCAACTCGACCAGCTCCAGGCCAAGCTCTCGGCGCTTCAGGCGCGCGACGCTTACGTGGTGGCGCTGCTCCAGCTCCAGGCCGGCACGCAGCTCCACCTGCAGGGCCCGAGCGTCTACGACTTCGCGGCCACGGTGGGGCCCCTTCCCGGCGATGCCGGCGCAGCACCCAGCGGAGGCGCGGGGAACGGTTCCAGCCATGGCCAGTAGGGCCGTTCGACGTGGGCTCGCAGCAACGCTGCTGGGACTGGCTCTACTGTCTCTGACGGCGTGCGGCGGCCGCAACGCGAGCAACCAGAGCAGCGCTCGGCCCGCCGCCGGGCAGGCCGCGACGCAGACGACCACCGGCTCGGCGCCCGCCGCCGACGTGCGCAAGGTTCGCGTCGTCGAGCCCCACCAGGGCGACCTCACGGCGCGGCGCAGCGCCTCGGTGACCATCGACCCGGCGCGCTCGTCGATGGTCGCGGCCGGCACCTCCGGGCAGGTGGCGAGCGTGCTCCACCGGGAGGGGGCCACCGTGAAGGCGGGCGAGACGGTGGTTCAGCTCGACACCACCTCGCTGAGGCTGCAGGTCCAGAACGCCCAGACCGCCCTGGAGAGCGCACGGGTCAGTCTCGACAAGGCCCAGCAGTCGGCCAAGGACGGTCTGGCCCAGGCCCAGGCCGCTCTCGATGCCGCCCAACAGAACCTCGCGCTGGCGAAGAAGCAGGCGGACAACGGCCAGAACCTCTACGCGGCCGGCGGCATCTCGGCCACCGACCTGCAGAGCCTGCAGGCACAGCTCGCCCAGGCCCGCTCGAGCTACCAGCAGGCCAGCGACGCGGTCGACCAGGCGAAGCGCGCCGAGACCGAGGACCTCCAGCTTCAACGGCTGCAGGTGCAGCAGGCCCAGACCCAGCTCGACCAGGCGCGGCATACGCTCGCCGAGGCCAGCATCACGGCGCCGTTCGAGGGTCAGATCGCCGACATGCGGGTGTCCGAGGGCGAGTTCGTGGCGACCGGCAGCACCGTGTTCCGACTGGTATCGATCGGCGCCCAGCTCGCCAAGTTCGACGTTCCCCCCCAGGACGCCCAGCAGCTCTCCGACGCGGGGCTGGTGTACGTGAGCTACGCCGGCCTCGACTTCGCCGCCCAGATCGTCCGTAGCACCACCGTGCCGGCATCGTCCCGGCAGGTGGAGCTGACGGCCCGCATCTACGGCTCGAAGCACACCATCCCCACCGGCGCGACCGGCCAGGTCAACTACCAGGTGACGCTGGCGTCCGGCCTGTTGCTCCCGGCCGACGCACTCAAGACCGACAGCGGTGAGAGCACGGTGCTGCTGGTCCAGGGCGGGGTCGCGAAGCAGACCAAGGTCCAGCTCCTCGCCGAGGTCGGAGGCACCGCCGCGATCCAGGGGCTGCCGGCAGGCGCCCAGGTCGTCTACCCGGTCCCCGGCGACCTCCTGCCGGGCGCCAGGGTTCAGGTCGTGGGCGGCGCCACGTCACCATGAGGCGCCTGGTCCAGTTCTTCGTCAACAACTACGTCCTGACCATCAGCATCTTCGGGGCGCTGGTGCTGTTCGGAGCCGTCAGCACCGTGAGCCGCGGCATCGAGCTGTTCCCGCCCATCACCGTGCCGGTCATCGCCGTCACCACCAGTTACAGCGGGGCGGGGCCCGAAGAGGTGTCGCGCCAGGTCGCGAAGCCCGAGGAGGGAGCGCTGACGACGCTCCCCGGCATCAGCTCCGTCTCCTCGGTCAGCTACGAGGGCTACGCCATCGTCATCGCCCAGTTCAACGCCAACGCCGATATCAACCAGGCGGCGATCGACGTGAGCCAGCGCGTAGCCCAGATCGGCAACCAGCTTCCCGATGGTGCCGGCAATCCCACGGTGCAGAAGTTCAACCCCAACGACCAGCCGATCCTCAGCGTGGCGGTGTCGGCGCCCGGCCAGGACCTCATGGCCGTCCAGAGCTACGCCGAGAACACGCTGCAGCCCGCGGTCGAGCGGGTCAACGGGGTGGCCGACGTGACCGTCGTCGGTCCGGCCAAGGAGCAGGTGCAGGTCCTGCTCGACCCCAACGCGCTCGCCAACTTCGGCCTGACCCCGCAACAGGTGGCGAACGCCATCAAGGCCTCGGCCCTGGACGTGCCGGCCGGCAGCCTGGACTTCGCCAACAGCCGCGTGCTGCTCACCGCCCGCTCCACCCCGACCGACCTGGCGCAGGTGGCGGCGATCCCGGTCGATCCTTCGCGCGGCCTCACCGTCTCCGACGTCGCCACGGTGCGCGACACGACCGCCAGGCCCACCTCGTACGCCCGCCTCGACGGCGAGCCGGTGGTGCTTCTGCAGGTGCGCAAGCTGTCCGACAGCAACGCCGTGGCGACCGCCAACGACCTGCGCGCCGCGTTGAAGAATCTCGACCTCCCCGCCGGCTACAGCACGCAGATCGTCGGCGACACCACCACCTACGTGGCGTCCAGCGTCTACGACACCCTCCACGAGATGGTCATCGCCGCCCTCGCCGTGTCCCTGGTGGTGCTGATGTTCGTCGGCCGGCTCGGTTCGGTGTTCGCGGTGGTGCTCGCCATCCCGGTGGCGCTCTCCGGCGCGCTGGTGATGTTCTCGCTGTTCCACTACAGCTTCAACATCATCACGCTGCTCGCCCTCACCGTCGCCATCGGCCTGGTGGTCGACGACGCCATCGTGGTGGCCGAGAACATCGACCGCTACCGGGAGATGGGGTATGCGCGCCACGAAGCGGTGCTCAAGGGCGCCAGCGAGGTCTCCACGGCGGTCCTGGCGGCGACCATGTCGCTGCTGGCGGTGTTCCTGCCGATCTCCTTCCTGCCGGGCATCATCGGCCAGTTCTTCGCCCAGTTCGGCATCACGCTGGCGGCCACCGTCGCCTTCAGTTACCTCGAAGCGATGTTCTTCCTGACGGTCCGGCTGGCGCTGTCGCCCGACCCGTTCCCGCCGTCGTGGCGCGATCTCCCGGCCGCGGTGCGCGGCACGCGCAACGACCTCCGGTGGGGCCTGCACTTCTACCGCAGCGTGTGGTTCTGGCTCATCGCGCTGGTCGCGGGCGCCGGGCTCGCGCGGGGCCTGGGCGTGCGCTACCTGGCGCTGCTGGTGCTGCTGCCGCTGGTGCTGGTGCTGCTCCGCATGCTGCTGCGGGTCGTGCTGGCCGTGCTCGGGGCGCTCGCGCTCAACCTCTTCCAGGTGGGGGACTTCCTGGTCACGCGCACCCGCGACGCCTACGTGGCGGCCCTGTCGCGCCTGCTCCCGCGATCCTGGATGGTGCTGGCGACGGCGGCGCTGCTGTTCGCCAGCCTGTTCTGGGTGTTCCCGCGCATCGGCTTCAACTTCCAGCCGCCCTCGGACACGGGCCAGCTCGTCATCGACGCGCGCCTTCCGGTGGGCACGAGTCTGGCGCGCACCAATCAGGTGGCCACCCAGATCGAGGGCAACTTGCTGGGCGATCCGCTCGTGAAGACGGTGCAGACCACCGTCGGCTCCGGCACCCAGGTGGGCGGCGCCCTGCCCGAGGACGCCAGCATCACCGTGCAGCTCGTCGGCAAGAGCCAGCGCTCGCAGGACACCAGCCAGCTGGCCGTCGCCTTCCAGGACCGGCTGCGCGCGATGTTCGCCGACCACCCGGAGATCCGGATCAACGTCGGCAGCAGCGACCCCAGCAACGCGCCGACCACCGCCGGCTACGACCTGACACTGGCATCGACCAACCTGGACGCTCTCAGGCAGCACGCCGATCAGGCGGTGGTCGTGCTCCAGAACGACCCGCAGCTCCGCAACGTGCGCTCCGACGTCTCCTCCAGCTCGACCGAGCGGGTGTTCGTTGCCGACAGCGCCCAGCTGGCCGGCACCGGCCTCACGCGCGCACAGGTCTACCAGGCGCTGCGCACCTACAACGTCGGCACCCAGGCCGCCACCATGCGCAAGGCGGGCGTGGAGATCCCCATCCAGGTGATGGCCGATCCGCGCAACCTGATGAACGAACAGACCATCCTCAGCCTGCCGCTCTACGCTCCGGGCCTGCAGAGCAACGTCACCCTCGGCGATCTCGGTCATTTCGAGACCCGCCTCGCCCCCGCCGTGATCCGTCGCACGAATCAGGCCTACAGCGCCGACGTGACCGCCGACCTGGCGCCGGGCGTGACCCAGTCCGACGCGAAACAGCAGGCGCACCAGCGCCTGGTGGCGGCCGGCGTGCTCGACGCGCAGGTGGTGCAGACCACCAGCGGCAACCTCGACCTGCTGGGCGACCTGCTGAAGTACGGGCCGATCGCCTTCGCGCTGGCGCTGCTGCTGAACTACCTGGCCATCGGCAGCCAGTTCAACTCCTTCAAGTACCCGCTCTACCTGCTCCTGACGGTGCCGCTGGCGCTGGTCGGGGCGATCTGGCTGTTCTACCTCACCGGCAACTCGCTCGACGTCATCAGCATCCTGGGCGTGGTGATGCTGGTGGGCCTGGTCACCAAGAACGCCATCCTGTTGCTGGACGTGACCATGCAGCGGGTCGCCGAGGGCGGCGACCTCTACGCCGCCCTGGTGGAGGCCGGCCGGGTGCGCTTCCGGCCCATCGTGATGACCACCCTCACGGTCGTGGTGATCAGCGTTCCTCTCATGATCGGCGCCTCTCAGGGTGCGGAGTTCCGCTTCCCGCTGGGCCTCGTCATCGTCGGCGGGGTGCTCAGCTCGGCGCTGCTCACCTTCTTCGTGGTGCCGGCCGCGTTCTACCAGTTCGAGCGCAGGCGCTACGAGCGCCTGGGTGCTGCCGCCGTCCCGCGCGGCGGCCCCGTGCCGAACGCCGCGTCCGGCAGCGATGCGGGCGGCCCCGCCGAACACGGCGCCGAGCGCGCCCCTCGGAGCGGCGCCCCCTCGAAGCGGCGTCCGAGCGGTGCCGCCGAACGCGGCCGACCGCGCACGGAGCCCGGTGGCCCCGACGAAGCCACGGGGGGCCGCTAGATGCCAGACCGTAGGATGGGGCCACCATGACCGCCAGCACACCGAACGCCGGTACCCGGAACGCCGACACGCCGAGCGCCACCATCGCCCTGCTCACGGACTTCGGCCTGCGCGACACCTACGTCGCCATGCTGAAGGCCGTGATCCAGGGCATCGCCCCCGCCGCCCCCGTCATCGATCTCACCCACCACGTGGCGGCGCACGACGTGCGCGAGGGTGCGTTCGACCTGTTCGTCTCCCACGCCTTCTTCCCGCCCGACACGGTGTTCTGCTGCGTGGTCGATCCGGGCGTCGGCTCGAGCCGGCGCGCCGTGGCGCTGCGGCTGCGCCGCGGGAGCGGCCACCCCTACCGGTTCGTCGGGCCCGACAACGGCCTGTTCACGGCCGTCCTGGAGGGCGCCACGGTGGAAGCCGCCGCCAGTCTCGACGACCCCGCCTACCAGCTCGCCGCCGTGAGCAGCACCTTCCACGGCCGCGACGTCTTCGCCCCGGCCGCGGCCCACCTGGCGCGCGGCGTGGATGTCGAGGCGCTCGGCGCGGCCATCGACCCGCAATCCCTGGTCCGGCTGCCGTGGGACCAGCCCCGGCGTTCGGGCGAGGGCTGGGAGGCCGATCTCGTCCATCACGACCCCTTCGGCAACCTGATCAGCAACCTGCCGAGTCAGGCGTTGCAGCCCGATCTCTCGCGCTGGCGCGTGTTCCTCGACAGCTTCGAGATCGGGCCCATCCGCCGCGCATTCTCCGACGTGCCGGTGGGCCGTCCGCTCGCCTACGTGGGCAGCAGCGGCCTGCTCGAGATCGCGGTGCGCGACGGGCGGGCCGCCGACGTGCTCAGCGTCCGGAAGGGCAGCGTGGTGCGGGTGCAACCGGCAGACTGACCGGCCCGCGGCACGCGTCTCAGGCCACCGTCACCTCGTCGGACAGGTAGACGTCCTGGATGAGGTTGAGCAGCTTCACGCCCTCGTCGAAGGGGCGTTGGAAGGCCTTGCGCCCGCTGATCAGGCCGCTGCCGCCACCGCGCTTGTTCACGACGGCGGTGGTGACGGCCTCGACGAAATCGTTCTCGCCCGAGGCGCCGCCGGAGTTGATGAGCCCCACGCGCCCCATGTAGCCGTTGGCGACCTGCCAGCGGACCCACTCGATGGGGTGATCGGGCACCAGCTCGCCGTACATGCGCGGGTCGCTGCGCCCGAAGCCGATGGCCGTGAAGCCGCCGTTGACCGTCGGGAGCTTCTGCTTGACGATGTCGGCCTGGATGGTCACGCCGAGGTGGTTGGCCTGGGCGGTGAGGTCGGCCGCGGTGTGGTAGTCGACGCCGTCCTTCTCGAAGCCCTCGTTGCGCGTGTAGCACCACAGGATCGTCGCCATGCCGAGCTCGTGCGCATGCGCGAAGGCCTCGGCGATCTCGATGAGCTGCCGGTCGGACTCGTCGCTGCCGAAGTAGACCGTGGCGCCGACCGCCACCGCACCCATGTTCCAGGCCTCCTCGACGGTGCCGAAGAGGATCTGGTCGTAGGTCTTCGGGTAGGTCATGAGCTCGTTGTGGTTGAGCTTCACCACGAAGGGGATGCGGTGCGCGTAGCGGCGCGCCACCGCGCCCAGCACGCCGAAGGTCGAGGCGACGGCGTTGCAGCCGCCTTGGATGGCCAGCTCCACGATGTTGCGCGGGTCGAAGTAGTCGGGGTTGGGCGCGAACGAGGCGCCCGCGGTGTGCTCGATGCCCTGGTCCACCGGCAGGATCGAGAGGTAGCCGGTGCCGCCCAGGCGGCCGTGGTCGTAGAGCTGCTGCAGGCTGCGCAGCGTCTGCGGGTTGCGGTCGGTGTCGAGGAAGGCACGCTCGACGAAGTCGGGGCCCGGCAGCGTCAAGCGCTCCTTGGCGATCCCCCTGGCACGGTAGCTCAGCAGCGCCTCGGCCTGATCGCCGAGGTGATCGAGGAAGGTCTGGGCCATGCTCGGCTCCTTTCTCCCGGGCGGCGGCGGCCGCCGCCGGTGCCGCCTCATGCAAGAGGCGGCCGCGTCACGCGGACGGCGCCCGAACCCCTCCTGGCGGGCTGCGGGTCCGAGCGCCGGACGTGTGTCCAGGGTACGGGAGAACCGCGCGCCTCGCCGTCGGGCCGCTTCCCGAGCGGCCCCACGCCCAGGTCGGTCCCGGGTGCGCCCGTCCATCCATACAAACCACCCGGCGGTCGCAAGAAACCTCATCGACCGCCGGGGCTCGTAAGAGGGGTCGCAGGTGCCTTCTCAGGCATGCATCTGCGATCTCTCCTATGGGAGCGCCATGGTAGCGGTCCGGGTGCCGGCCGGGAAGGGACAGATGTCCCGTCGGGGAGCGGCTCCACGTCGCCGGCATGCTCGTCCCGGCGCGCCGCACGCGCTTCCGCCCCGGAGCCACCGCGCGCGCCACGTCCGCTCGCGGCCCCTTGCGAAGTCATGCGCTAGCATGGCGGCACGGAAACGGAAAGGGTGCACGCGGTATGGCGACGGGCACGAGGGCCGGTCGCGGGAGGGGGAGCACGGTGGAGACGACCTGGGGAGCATTCCTGTGGGCCGCCGGCGGCGGGCTGGCGGCCGAAGCGCTGCGCTGGTGGCGCCTGATCCGCGCCCAGCAGCAGGGCACCACCATCAACCTGCCGGTCTACGCCCGCAGCCCGCTCTACTGGGGGCTGACGGCGGTCATCGTGCTGGCGGGCGGCATGCTGGCGGTAGCGTACGTGGCCTCGGGGCAACGTCTCGGGCCCATCCTGGCGGTCAACGTCGGCGCCAGCGCCCCGCTCATCATCCAGGGGCTGGCGGCCAGCACGCCGGACGGGCTGCGGCCCGCACCTGCACCCGCGGGCGCACGCCAGCACGCGATCGACGGCGCGCCTCCGGTGGCCGCGCCGTCGATCGCGAACTTCCTGCGGGGGCGGTGAGGCGGCGGACCGCGCCGCCAGCCGCCTCCGGCGTTGCGCTCAGGTGTCGGCGTCTGCCGGCGTGAAGCGGGCGGGGCTCGGCGCGACGCCGCCCCGCGGGGTCGGCCTCCCGCCTTCGGGGGCGGCCCCCGTCGCGGGAGCGGCATCGTCTTCGCCGCGATCGAGCGGTGCGTCGTCCCCCTCGAAGAACTCGTCGTGCTTCAGGCCGATCTCGGGCAGCAGGAAGGTGGCCAGGAAGGCCAGGACGGCCACCACCAGGCCGACCGTGAAGATCTCGCCCATGCCGTGGCTGAGGCCGACGCGCACGGCATGCACGAACTGGTCGTAGAGGGTCTGGCCCTGCGCGCCGAAGCGGGCGAAGCTCGAGCGGATGGCATCCTGCGCCTGCGCCGTGATCAATCCCTGAGGATTGTCCAGCGCGGCCTTCTGCTGCGGCGGAAGCGCCGCCAGCATCGTCCGCAGCGGGCCGGGCAACGCCTCGTGGAAGTGGCTGGAGAAGCTGCGTGCCAGCACCGTGCCGAGGATCGGCGCGATGATCACGCCGCCGAGCGAGCGCACGAACTGCTGGGTGGCGTTGACCACGCCCATGATCTTGTAGGGGAAGGCGTTCTGCACCGCCACGTTGAGGAGCGGCAGCAGCGTGCCGATCCCGATCCCCATGACGATCATGTTGCGGACCACCGTGGGCCAGGTGGTGGACACGCCCATGAGGTTGAACAGCACCATGCCGCCGACCATGAACAGCGCCCCGAGGATCGCCAGCACCTTGTAGCGGCCGGTGCGCGTCATCAGCCAACCGGAGCCGACGCTGCCCACGATGAAGCTCAGCATCATGGGCGTGAGCACCTCACCGGAGCTCTGGGCGGACAGGCCGACGACCCCCTGCACGTACAGCGGCAGGAACATGAGCGTGCCGAACATGCCCATCGTCACGAAGAGGGCGATGACGACCGTGGTGGTGAAGATGGGTTTGTTGAAGAGCTGCGGGTCGAGGATCGGCTCCGCCGCTCGGCGCTCGTTCCACACGAACAGGGCGAGGAAGACGGCGGCCGCGGCGAGCATGCCGAGGATGAGCGGGCTGCCCCAGGCGTACGGACCGCCCGCCCAGGTGAGCGCCAGCAGCAGCGGCACCAGGCCCATGGCCATCAGGACGCTGCCCTGCCAGTCGAGCCTCACGCGGTGATCGACCCGCACCCGCGGCAGCGTGACGAGCACGGCGACGAGCGCCACCGCCGCCACCGGCAAGTTGACGTAGAACACCCAGCGCCAGCCCATGTGGTCGGTGATCCAGCCGCCGATGGTGGGGCCGATGATGCTGGAGATGCCGAAGGTGGCCGCGATCACGCCCATCCAGCGCCCGCGCTCGCGCGGGTTGAAGATGTCGCCGATGGTGGCGCGCGGCATGCTCATCAGGGCGCCGGCGCCGATCCCCTGGACCCCGCGCGCCAGGATCAGCTCGAGCATGGTGTGCGCCTGCCCGCTCACCGCCGAGCCCAGCATGAACACCAGCAGACCGAAGATGTAGAACGGCTTGCGCCCGTAGATGTCGGAGAGTTTGCCGTAGATCGGCACCGTGATGGCCGACGCCATCATGTAGGCGGTGAACACCCAGGCATAGATGCTCAAGCCCTTCAGGTCGCCCACGATGACGGGGAGCGCCGTCGACACCACGGTCTGGTCGAGCGACGCGAAGAACATCGACAGCAGCACCGCGCCGAGCGCCCACCAGCGGGCGTTGCCGGTGATGCGGTTGGTGTCCTGCTGCGCCCGTACGCCGGCGCGCCTCATGCCGCGCTCCCGGCCGGCTGCGCGGCCTCGTGCGTCTCCATGACCTCGGCGAGCGCCTCCATGTCCTCGGCGATGCGGGCGAACGCTCCTTGCGGCACGTCGCCCAGCGCGCGGTCGAGCACGCCTCCCAGCGCCGCCCAGCCGGCGGCCACGGCCTCGCCGCCGGCCTCGGTCACCACCACCACGATGCGGCGGCGGTCGACGGTGTCGGGCCTGCGCTCGACGTACCCGAGCTCGGCCAGGTGGTCGAGCGCGCGCGTGATGAGCGGCGCGGCGATGCCGGTGCGGTCCTTGAGCTCGTGGGGATGGGCCGCGCCGCCTTCGAACGCGTGCAGCATCATCAGCTCCTTGGGCGAGAGGCCGCAGGCCCGCTCCACGGGCTCGGCCGCGACCGCGTGGAGGGCGCGCCCCATCCGCCGCGCCGCGCGGGTCGCGCGGAAGAGTTCGTCCATGATGGCAGTCGTTTTCACGCGGAACAATATAGCTGGTAATAGTTACCTTGTCAATCATCTACGCGACCGGGCCGCGCGGCGCGGCGCCGGCCTATGGCGCCGACGCCTGAGGCACGCACGCAACGGTGTCGCGCCTCGACCGCCGCTACCCTGGACGCCCGAGGAGGCGCCATGCACCCATGGCTGCACAACCGGCCCCAGGGGCGCGGCCGTCGAAGCGCTGCCCCCTCCGCGGCGGGGCGGTCCATGCACCGTGACCGCGCCGCCTGATGCGGCGCGTCGCCCGGATCCTGTGGCGCGTGGCGCGCACCGCCGTGGACGGCTGGCGCCGCCACCGGGTACCGCGACTGGGCGCCGCGCTGGCCTTCTACACCGTGCTGTCGCTGGCGCCGCTGGTCGTGGTCGCGGTGGGGGTGGCCAGCCTCGTGTTCGCCCGTCAGCAGATCCAAGGGGAGCTCATCGCGCAGCTCCGGTCGCTGGTGGGACCGTCGGGGGCCAAGCTCGCGCAGACGCTCTTCGACAACGCCTACGGCGCCTACCGTCCGAGCTCCGGCATGCTCGCCTCGGCGGTCGGCCTGGGCGCCCTGCTCTTCGGTGCGTCCGCCGTCGTCGCCCAGCTCAAGAGCGCCCTCAACACCATCTGGGGCGCTGCCGGGGGCGGCGGCCTCCGCAAGGCCTTTCTCAACCGCATCCTCTCGTTCGCGCTGGTTCTCGGCCTGGGCTTCCTGCTGCTCGCCTCGCTGCTGTTCAACGCCGCCGTGACGGCCTTCAATCGCTACTTCAGCCACGCCTTCGGCGTGCCCGCCGGGCTGTTGAGCGCGGTCAACGGCGCCGCCTCCTTCGTGCTCACGGCGCTGCTGATCGGGGTCCTCTACCGCTATCTGCCCGACATCGCGGTGCGCTGGCGCGACGTGAGCTACGGCGCCCTGTTGTCGGCGCTGTTGTTCACCGTCGGGAAGTGGCTCCTGGGGCGCTACCTCGGCCACAGCGCCATCGCATCGGCCTACGGTGCGGCCGGCTCGCTCATCATCGTGCTGTTGTGGATCTACTACTCGGCCCAGATCTTCTTCCTGGGCGCCGAGGTCGCCCGCGCCACGGCGCAGGAGCGCGAAGCCAACCGGTCGCCTAGGGCGTCGCCTCCGTGACCCGGTCGTACCAGGGACCGCGCCGGGCGTTGAGGAGCATGGCGATCTCGGCGGCCTCGGCGAAGGGGAGCTGCGTCAACTCGTCGGTCACGGCCTCACCGTCGCCGGAGAGCACCACGTCGGCCAGTTCCGTCTCGGGGTCCACCTGCAGCCCGAACTCCTCGCCGTAGCTGGCCAGCACGCGCCCCTGATTCTCCAGGGCGGGCATGTCGAGGCCTTCGAGGACGGCGTTGGCTTGTTCGAGGTCGATCATCGCGCCTCCCTCCGGCCGGACCCGCCGGGGACCCGGCCCTCTCCTCCACGGTAGACCCTGCGTCGTCCGGAGCTCGCGGTCCGCGCGACCGGGCCGCGAGCGGGCGAGCTCCGACGCGCGCGAGGCCGTGCGGGCGGCCCCGGGCCTCGACGTCGCCTCAGTGAGCGCTGGCGCCGCCCCCGGTGACGGTGAACGACAGCTCGAAGGAGGGCAGCCGCTCGCCGGGATGGTCCACCACGTTCAGCATCGGCAGCAGCAGGTAGTTGGCGTTCGCCGTGCTGGTCGGTGCGCCCGGCCCTTTCAGGTCCCCCTTGTAGATCGAGGGGTAGAGGTCGATGTAGTGCGTGCCCGGCTGGCCTGGCGCCTTGATGTGGATGACCACGTCGCCCTGGCTGTTGAAGCCACAGGCGTAGCCGAAGTAGCCGTTGTCCATGACCAGGGTGTAGATGTTGGCGGTCGCGGTCCAGCCCACGCCCTTGAGGTGCACGGTGATGTCGCCTCCGGGCGCAACGGTCCGGGGCGACACCTCGAAGACCGAGGGCTTGATGGTGTACGCGGTCTCCGCCTTGACGCCACCGGCGGTGGCAACGAGGTGGTGCACGCCCCCCAGGTCGTCGGGCGTGTCGAACCGGTAGACGAAGGCGCCGTCGGCGCCGGCCGTCACCTTGGCGAAGTCGCGACTGGACTCCTGCCAGCCCGCTCCCGAGATGCGGTTCCCGACCACGGTGCTCCAGGTGAGCCTCACCTCGGCGCCGGCCGGGAAGCCGCGGCCGCGCAGCACCGTGGGGCTGCCCACCTGACCGGAGGCGTAGTCCAGGGCCAACGCGGGACGGGCGCCGCCGGGAGTGCCCTCCCCGGCCTTTCTCGGCAGGCCCTGCTCCGCTGCCGGCGCCGAGGCGGCCGCGGGCCCGGGCGTGATGGTGAAGACGGCGCTCTCCACCAGCGGGACCTGCGGGATGTAGATGGGCGCCTGCTGCTCGTTGAGGTAGGGAGCGGCGTGGGTGCCCACGATGGCCTGCAGGGTGTGCGGACCGACGGCGCCCGTGGCGGGGATGGTGACCTCCGCGGTACCGCGGGTGCTCAACGCCGACAGCATGCCGGTGTCGGCACCGTCGTACTTGAGGTGCCACACCAGGTGGTAGAAGCGGTAGCCGAGCCCCGTGAAGCGGATGTGGATCGGCGTCCCCGCGGGCCCCGAGGTGGGCGACATGGCGAGGTGGGGCGAGACGACGAAGCCCTGACGCGCCACCCTGTTCCCGCCGGTATCGAGCAGGAAGACGTTGTGCGTGTAGCCGTAGTCGTCGGGCACCGTGAAGGGGAGCGTCAACGTGCCGTCGGCGCCGACCACGCCGCTCGCCAGGGTGTGCTCGACCGGTGTGGCGGCGATGCCGTTGAAGTCGGCCCCGTCGACCTGCCAGGAGGCGTCCGCCGTCTCCCACGACAGAGCGACCTTCGCTCCCGGCGTCAGGCCCGTGGCCTGCGCCGTCACCGCGGTGCCGACGGGCCCGTGGTCGGGCGTGAAGTCGAGCCGGCCCGCGGCCTGCGCCCGGGCACCGACCATGCCCAGCGCCAGGAGGGCGGCGGCCAGCACGGCCAGGAGGGCGCGTGCGCCGGGGTCGCCGCGCCGCTGCGGGGCGGCGGCGAGCACGCCGTGTACGTTCGTTCTCGGGCTGTCGACCATGATCCACCTCACGTTCCGTACGTTCCGTGGTTGCGCCCGCAACGCCCGTCGCGCCGGGCGCTCACGTCCGCTCGAGGCGACCGTTCGATCCGTACCTGCGGCCGAACCAACGACGGCCGCGGCCCCACGCCAAGGGTGGAGCCGCGGCCATGCGTGTTCCCTTCGCTATACGGACGGGCTCAGGACTGCGGCTTGGCGATCGTGAGCTGGTTCAGGCCGACACCCTGTCCGATCGGCGTGAACGAGTCCTTGTGGCCGGCGTTGTCGGTCACGGTAAGCGTCCAGTTGTAGGTTCCGGTGGCCACGTCGGCGGGGATGTCCCAGGCGCCGGCCCAGAAGTGCTCCTGATTGCTGGCCGGGGCGCTCGGCGGATGCGCGCCGTAGTCCATGGTCACGCTGTCACCGTTGTCGAGCGTGACCTCGACCTTGATCCCGCGGGCGTCGATGGCGTCCTGCGACAGGCGGCCGCCCGTGGTGGCATCGAAGACGTAGGCCTGCCAGACGACGGCCTCGCCCGGTTGGAACACGGTGTTGGAGACGCACACCGGGCCCTTGGCGTTGGTCCCCCCTCGAATCGTTGCCATCTGCACGAAATAGGTGTTGGCAAAGGCCGAGGTGGCCAACACCGCCGCCAGCACGATCAACCACTTTGCGATACGCATGGTTCTCCCTCCGAATGGCACCCATGAACCCACGCTCTGGTTTCTCATCGAGGGTAGCACCTGGCGGGACGTTCGTACCTATAGGACGAATGTCCCGGCGGCCGGAGGGCGCGCGGAGGCTCGGGTTATCACCGCAGCCTCAACCCTTTCATGCAACCAGCGCTCAGCATGAGCGACGGCCCCTGTCGGGGCCGGAAGGAGGTCGGCATGCGCATGCGCACGAGGATCCTGACCGGCGCCGTCCTGCTGCTGGCGGGCGCGACGTTCGCCCAGCAGATGCCGAGCACCCCGGTGAGCCAGGAGTTCCCGCACGTCCTCGCCACGGTGGACCTGCAACCAGGTCAGTCCGCTTCCATCACCGTTCCGGACGCCTACTTCACGGGCGCGGCCCCCGGCGAGATGACGATCTACATCCCCACGAACGCCTTCGGGGATCCCGTCCGCTTCCAGGTGCTGGCATCGGCCAACAGCCGCTGGGACGGCATGGTGCAAAGCGGGTTGAAGGTGGTGGCGAACTTCGCCTACCGGGTGGTCGACTCCAAGACGGGGAAACCCGTCCAGGCCTTCCAGGCACCCGTGCAGTACACCGTGTCCGACGGCATGATCGACGGACACAGCGTGTACTGGGCGGTCAAGCCGGGAGGCTCCCCCCAGATCGTCAACGCCAACGCCCACAGCACCGTCCACGGCGACGTGCTCTCCCACCCCACGCCGACGGCGGCGGTGGGTTGGATCATCACCACACCCAAGGCCGATCTGGCGAGCGCGATGAAGGGCGGCGGGTCGGGCTCGAACGCTGGAGGCACGAGCGGCAACGGCATGTAGCCCCGCTGCCGGAAGGCCGGATCCCGCGCGGCCCCCGCGCTCCGAGCCGCCGCGACGCGGCCGGGGTGCGGGGGTCGTTTCCCGACGGGCCGCCGCGGCTCCGCTCGGGGCCTCACGGGGGCCCGGCCCCCTTCCGGCGCCGGCGGTACGCGCGGCCGGGGCCCGGCCGCGGCGCTCAACCCTCGCGGTAGAAACGGCTGTTGCGGTAGTACTCGTCGAACAGCAGCTTGGCGAATCCCATCAGCGGAACGGCCAGCAGCGCCCCCAACACGCCGGCGAAGTGGAGGCCCAGCAGCAGCGCGATGACCACGGTGGTGGGGTGAAGGCGCACGGTACGACCCAGCACCAGCGGCTCGAGCACGTGCCCCTCGAGCTGATTGGCGATGGTGTACACGATGACCACGCCGAGCACCGTCCACCACCCGAGTGGCGCCGCCAGCAGCAGCGCCGGCGTGATGGCGATGATGGGCCCGAGGTAGGGCACGAGGTCGAACAGCCCGCCCAGGAACCCCAGCGACAGCGCCAGCGGCACGCCCAGGATGGCGAGTCCCAGCCCGGTGACCGCCCCGACGATGCCGGCGACGATGAGCTGGCCGCGGAAGTAGCCGCCCACGGCATGCTCGAACTTGTCGATCACATCGGCAACGGTGGCCTGGTAGGGCTCGGGCGCCGCGAGCCGTAGGCTGCGGGTCACGCGCTGGAAGTCCGCCAACAGGTAGGCGCTCAGCGCGAGCAGTCCGAGGAGCCGCACGACGTCCCCGACCAGCGATCGCAGGGTATGGAAGAGCCCGCCCCCGGTGACGTAGGTGGCGAACTGGTCCAGGAAATGGCTGGCCCACTGGCTGACCTGGGCGTGGAGCGAGCCGTAGGCGTTGCTCAGGGGGACCTTCACGGATTGCGGCAGGGGGGCGTCCCGTATGAGCCCCGGAACGTTCTGCGTGACGGTGGTGGCCTGTTGGATCAGGGCGGGGAGCTGGTCCGGAAGCCCCGAGAGCTGTTCGAACAGGTCGACGAACAGCAGCGCGAACAGCGCGAGCACGATCAGCACCGCGAGCACCGACACGAGCAGCCCGACCCAGCGCACGTGGAAGCGGCGACGGCTCCAACGGACCAGGGGGTGGAGCAGGTAGGCCAGCACGAAGGCCGTCACCACGAGGAACCACACCCCGCGGGTGGCCGCTACGAACCAGACGAAGCCGGCGAGAAGCGCCAGGGCGACCAGAACCCGCACCAGCGGGTGCCGCCACAAGCTCTGGACGGCGTCGCGCACACTCTCGCCCCCTTCCCTCCGGCTCGGCCCCGGCGCGTCCGGGGCACTCACCGGCAATCTACCGCGAGGCGAAGGTCGTTCAGGACGCACCCCCGACGTACCGAGCGGCCACGCCCCGGGCGCACGCAGTGTCCAGAAGCGCTTGGAGCAGTGTGTACCCCCGTGGTACACTTCTGTCGTGTGGCGGCGGCACGCCGCGTCGTCACGCCCCCCGCCAGCACGACGTCGAACACGCTGCCGACCCGGACCGGGGCCGGTGCGCGTCCACGCTCCGGGCAGCTCGCCCGGGGCCGCGCAGGGCGGCGGACGGTCGGCGTCCGGAGTTGATCGCATGAACAGATCCCCGATCCAGGAGAAGCACGACCAGGAACACGAGCACGATCCCCTCGGCCGCGAACACGGCCGCGAGGAGGGACAGGCAGGCGTCGGTGCGCCGCGGCGGAGCGCCAAGGACGACGGCAACGACCTTCAGCGCTACCTCGGCGAGATCGGGCGGGTCCCGCTGCTGGCGCGCGACGAGGAGGTGGCGCTGGCACGCCGCGTCGACCGGGGCAAGGAGGCCGAGTCCCGGCTGGAGATCGAGGGAGACGCCCTCGATCCGCGCGAGCGCCGTCAGCTGAAGCGCCAGGTCGAGGACGCCGAGCGCGCGCGCCAGCACCTCATCGAGGCCAATCTCAGGCTGGTGGTGTCGGTCGCCAAGCGCTACCGCTCCCGCGGGCTCTCGCTGCTGGATCTCATCCAGGAGGGCAACGCCGGGCTCATGCACGCCGTCGAGAAGTACGACGTCAGCACCGGCTACAAGTTCTCGACCTACGCCGTGTGGTGGATCCGCCAGGCCGTGGTGCGGGCGCTCGCCAACGCCTCGCGCACCATCCGGCTGCCGGTGCACTTCCAGGAGACGCTCAACAAGCTGCGTTCCAACGCCGAGCGCCTCGAGCAGGAGCTGGGCCGCCCCCCCAGCCGCGAGGAGATCGCCGGCGTCATGGGCGAGGGCTGGACCGTGGAGCGCGTCGACCACACCCTGCGCCAGGCGCGCGACACCCTCTCGCTCGAACGGCCCATCGGCGAGGAGCAGGACACCACCCTCGGCGAGATGCTGCCCGACACCGACGCCGACGCGCCCGTCGAGCTCGCCAGCGAGACAGCGCTGTCCGACCACCTCGGGCATCTGCTGGAACGCCTCTCCGAGCGGGAGGCCGAGGTCCTGAGGCTGCGCTTCGGGTTGGTAGACGGCGAGCAGCACACCCTCGAGGACATCGGGCGGCACTACGGCATCACCCGCGAGGCGGTGCGCCAGGCCGAGGCCCGGGCGCTGCGCAAGCTGCAGTACCTGGCTCGCCGGGACGTCTCGCTGCGCGACTTCCTGGACTGAGCAACCGAGTCTCCTGTCAGGCGCTCGGGCAGGGCACCGCCCGCGCCCGGTGGGAGCCTTCAGCCGCTCTCGCCGATGCGCCAGTGACCGCCGGCGCCCTCGGCGCCGGTCGGCGTCGGCGGGACGAAGGGGGCCGGCGCGGCCGCGCCGCGAGGCAACCCCTGCGGCAGGGGGGCGCCGGCCTCTGCGCTGTCGCCCCGGACGAAACGCACCACCTCGGCGTGCTCGAGCGCGTAGACGGCGTCCTCCGCGACCTGGCGCGCGACGCCCAGCCCGCGCTCGACGGCCGCTACCATGCGCTCGCGGCCGCGCTCCCGCGACTCGTCGAGCCGGAACCCGAACTCCCTGCGCAGGACCCGGAATGCGTCGGACGACTTGACGTCGCTCATGGCGATCTCCTTCCTCGAGGCGCCTCACCGATGCAGCGACAGCCGGAAGCCCGTGGCGGCGAACGGCGGCGCACGGCACGGCGGAGGCGCCCTTTCCCGATGCGAGTCTAGGGGCGCTCCGAGCGCGACGGCGCGTCGGGGGCAACGGCGCATGCGGCGCCGAGGGGCGATGGCAGGGGACGAGCAGTGGACCCGCGTCCTAGCGGGTCGGACTCGAGCCCGTCCACCCCGATGGCGGGGCGGCCTGGCGCGCCTCGTGGGCCGACATGGCCGGCCGCTCGGGACCCCGTATCCTCTCGTCCCTGACAGATCTTCTCGCACATTCCCGCGATCCTCTCGGGGGCCGGGAGGGAGCGCTGCCCCCTTGCGGCCGCCCACCGCAAAGCCTATACTGGACCTCCGATATCGACGTTTGCGATGCCTTTCCGAAAACAGTCCTGCCGCATCTCACCGCACGGGTGAACGTCCCCCCGAACCCCTGAGCACATCCTGGAGCGGAAGACCCACAGGAGCTTGACCATGGTTCGCGAGAGAATGCGTATCTTCGCGCCGGTCACGGGCGGTGGCGGCGTCCGACCCGTGACCCCCATCTCCCCCAATCGCTGGAAGGGCGAGTCCGACTGCATCGTCGGTCCCTTCTCGAGCCGCGGCCTGGCCTTCGGCTTCGCCAACGTGACCACCGACTTCGGTCAGTACGGCGGGGTCCGCTTCCACATCTTCGCCAAGCGCGACTCCTGGTACGTCGAGGTCCAGTTGCAGGCCTGACGCCTCCGGACCCGGCGCCGAGCTCGGGGCGCCGGCCCGACCGCCGAGCCGAGGGCGCGTGCCGCAAGCACGCGCCCTCGCTCAACGAGGCCGCATGGGAGCCCGGGCGGCCTGGCGGCCGTTGACGTCATCGCCGAAACCTGAACGCCGGGGGCGCAGGCCGTGGGAGGGCCGCCCACTCAGTAGGCGGTAGGGAGCTCGAGCACCATCCGCGCGAAGGCGCGCGTGCCCGCCCGGTCGAGCGTCAAGCGCACGCCCGTGAGCTGGTTCTCCTGGCACGAGCAGGTGAAGACGTAGGCGTTGCCGCCGAACAGCTCCTGGCTGGGCGTGAACCCGAGCGCCGGAAGACGCTGGTGGAAGTAGCTCAGGACGTCGTAGGGATCGGTGGTGGCGAGATCGAAGGGGATCTCGATGCCACGCTCGGACACGTCGATGCCGATCACCGCGCGCGCAACGCTGCGCGTCACCCCCACCACCGCCGCCCGATCGGCCTCGGTGGTGGCGAAGCGCAGCCCGCCCTCCACCTCACCGGGCATGAGGGCCACGTTCAGGGTGTTCGTACCCATGTTGCGCGTGAACATCAGGGAGCCGGTGACGTCGCCGGCATAGTTGAAGGCGCTGTCGTCGAAGACGAGGGAGGGCGCCACGAATCGCGTGGACTGGGCGAGCGCGATGCCGGCCAACGCACCGCACAGGGCCAGGGCGGCGAACAGTCTGCGCATAGCGTGCTCCAAATCCGACAGCCAGGGTCTCCGGTCGTCGTGGACCTCAACTTCCACCTCCCTGGGGAGCACACACACGCGCGCGAAGCCTCGGCCCCGGCCGTTCGGCCGGCACCAAGCGCCGCGCCGCCCGCGGGAGAGATCGCACGGTGGGAGGGGACGGTTGCGCTGGCTCCGTTCCGACTATGGGCCCGGTGCGGGCATCCCGCAAGAGCCAAACGTCACCGCGCGAGCCCGGCCGCCGCCTCACCGATGGCCTCACCGAAGGCTTCGGCGGCGACCACCCGCGCCAGCTCCGGGCGGGGCGTCAGCGCGTTCAGGAAGGCCTCGTCGGCGCGGCCCGTACCCACGGCGATCACCCGGATCCCGAGCGCGCGAGCGGCTGCCGCGGCGTCCAGGGTGGCTTCGCGGCTGTCGGGCATGCCGTCGGTGATGAGCAGGACCACGCGGCGGCCGCCGCGCAGCCGCAGCCGGCCCGAAGCCAACCGCAGCGCGCGGGCCATGGCGGTGCGCCCGTCGGGCATGAGCCCGGTGATGCTCCTCTGGAAGCGGTGCGGGTTCCGTGTGGCGCCGGTGAGCACCCGCGCCGTCGACCCGAAGCCGATGACGCCGACCGCGTAGTCCCTTCGCCACGCCTCGTAGAAAAAGCGGATGGAGCCCCGGAGGAGCTGCGGCATCTTGCCCGCATCCGCCATGCTCGCCGACACGTCGAGGCAGAGGTAGACGGTGCCCGCCAACCGCGCCCTGCGGCCCACCAGCGCCTCGACCACGCGGCGCGCGAGCGCTGCGCGACCGGCCGCGGCGTCGCCCTCGGGCCGCACGGACGGCAATCCGGCCGCCCTCTGCCGGTCGTCCACCATGACCCAGTCTAGCGCCGCGCCGTGCGCCCCCCGGGACGCGCCTGAAGGCGTATGCTCCTCGGTGATGATCCTCGAGACCCCCACCGGGCGCCTGCACGGCACGCTGGAGCTGCCCGCAGGGGCGGGGGCCTGCCCGGTCGCGCTCATCATCGCGGGCTCCGGCCCCACCGACCGCGACGGCAACTCCACCCTCCTCCCCGGACGCAACGACAGCCTGAAGCTGGTGGCGCGCGCCCTGGCCGATGGCGGCGTGGCCTCGCTGCGCTACGACAAGCGCGCCATCGGCGAGAGCCGCGGCGCAGGTCTCGAGGAATCCGCCATGACCTTCGACCTGGCCGTCGAGGACGCCGTACAGTGGCTGCGTCTGCTCGGCGCCGACGCGCGCTTCGCCCGGGCGCTGGTCGTCGGCCACAGCGAGGGATCGCTGGTGGGGATGCTCGCCTCGCGCCGCGCCGCCGTGTCCGCCTTCGTGTCGCTGGAAGGCGCGGGACGCCCTGCGGCCGACGTCCTGCGCTCGCAACTGCGAGGGCAGCTCCCCGCCGACCTGATGAACGAGGTCGACGCGGTGCTGCGCGAGCTGGAAGCCGGGCGAACGGTGGATCCGCTGCCTCCCGGCATCGCTGCGGTGCCCCAGGTGGGGCAGGCGCTGTTCCGGCAGAGCGTGCAGCCCTACCTGGTGAGCTGGTTCCGCCACGACCCTGCGCGCGCCCTGGCCGAGCTCGAGATCCCGTGCCTGGTGGTGCAGGGGACGACCGACCTGCAGGTTCCGGTGGCGGACGGCGACGGCCTCGCCGCGGCCGCGCAGCATGCCACGCTGGCGCGGATCGAGGGGATGAACCACGTGCTCAAGACCGCGCCCGCCGACAGGGACGCCAACCTGGCGGCCTACTCCGATCCCGCGCTTCCGCTGGCGCCGGGACTGGTGGCCGCGATGCGGGGCTTCCTGACGGCGTCTGGCATCACGACCTAGGGTCGCCGGACACGCAGCGGGCTCTCGGGCGGCGCGGCAGAGGAACGCCGCGGCGACCCGCTCAACCACGCAGACGTGCCAGCCAGCCGATGAGCGACGAGCCCGACACCAGTTGGATGCCGGTCAGCGTGAGCAGCACGTAGATCGCGAGCGTGAACCCGCGCTCCTGGACCGTGCGGTTGAGCCACACGCCGAGCGCTGCGCCGACGAACGCCAGCGGCAACAGCAACACGGCGACCAGCAGGTTGTCGACGTTCAGCAACCCCAGCCAGGCGTAGGGCACCAGCTTCACGACGTTGACGATGAAGAAGAACCATGCCGCCGTTCCCACGAACAGGTCGCGACGCAGGCCGCGGGGCAGCAGGTAGACGGCCACCGGCGGGCCTCCGACGTGCGCCAGCGTCGAGGTGAAGCCGGCGACGCCGCCCAGCACGGCGCCCCAGAGTCGTGACGGTGGGCGCTGCCGCAGCGCGCGCAGCACCCGGGCCCGCACGGCCTGCCAGCCCACGAACCCCAGCGCCAGCACCCCGATGCCGATCTCCAGCGCACGCCCGTGCGGCGCCAGCAGGTCGAAGGCGAGCGCCCCCAGGACGATGCCTACCAGCGCGCTGGGCAGCAGCAGCCGCAGGTCGCGCAGGCTGGCGCTGCGGCGGTAGTGCCACACCGCGAAGATATCCGCGCCGATGAGCACCGGCAAGAGCAGCGCAGCCGCCTGCGGCACCGGCAGCGTGAGGGCGACCAGGGGGGTGGCGATGACGCCGGAGCCTGCGCCGAAGCCCGCCTTGGCGACACCGACCAGCAGCGCAGCGGCCGCCGCCGCCGCGAGCGCTTCGGGCGGCAGACCCAGGATCACGCCGGGCGCCGCCCCGAGCGTCGTGAAGGCTGCAGCCGGTCAGGCGACACGGGCCGGGAAGGTCGGTCGCCGCCGCACCTGCGTGGCCCGCTCGAAGGCGTGGGCGAACCCGATCAGCCGTCCCTCGGTGTAGGCGCCGGCGAAGAACGAGAGCCCCACGGGAAGCCCATGGACGTGGCCCGCCGGGAGCGTCACGTGCGGATAGCCCGCCATGGCCGCGGGCGTGGCGCAGCCGCCGAGGCGCTTGTCGCCGTCGATGGGATCGATGGTCCAGGCGGGCACCAGGGTGGGCGCCACCAGCGCGTCGAGCCGGTGCTCGGCGAGGGCGCGGTCGATGCCCTCGTCGCGCGCCAGACGGTGGCAGGTCTCGCGCACCTCGCGGTAGCGCGCCTCGTCGACGACGCCATCCATGAGCGCACGCTCCAGCAGCTCCTGCCCGAAGTAGGGCAGCACGGAATCGGCGTGCAGCCGGTTGAAGGCCACCACCTCCTCGAGGCTCCGGACCTTCGCACCGGGGTGGTCGGCCAGGTAGGCGTCCACGCCGGCCTTGATCTCGATCAGCATCAGCTCGAGCTCGGGCGCCGCGTTCATGCGTTCGCGGCCCAGCTCGACCGGATCGACGATCTCGGCGCCGAGCGCGCGCAAGGTTCCCAGCGCCGCCTCGATGACGGCGTCCGCGCCCTCGTGGCGGCCGAAGCAGTCGCGCGCCACGCCCAGGCGCGCACCCTCGAGCGCGCGCGGATCGAGGAACTGCGTGTAGTCCAGCGTCGGCGCCTGCGCCGTGGCCTCGTCGCGCGCGTCGGGTCCGGCGATGGCCGTGAGCAGCGCGGCGGCGTCCGCGACGGTGCGCGCCATCGGCCCGGCGGTGTCCTGCGAGGCGGCGACCGGGATGATGCCGGCGCGGCTCACCAGCCCGACGGTGGGCTTGATGCCGACCACGCCGTTGGCCGAGGACGGGCTCACGATCGAGCCGTCGGTCTCGGTGCCGATGGCGCCGGCGCAGAGCCCAGCGGCGACCGCCACCCCCGAGCCGGAGCTCGAGCCGCTCGGCGTGCGGTCCAGCGCGTAGGGGTTACGCGTCTGCCCGCCGCGGCTGCTCCAGCCGCTGCACCCGCGCGTCGAGCGGAAGTAGGCCCACTCGCTCAGGTTGGTCTTGCCCAGCAACACGGCGCCCGCGGCGCGCAGGCGCTCGACCACGCCGGCGTCGCGGGGCGCGACGTTGCCCGCCAGCGCCAGCGAGCCGGCCGTGGTCTGCATGCGGTCGCCGGTATCGATGTTGTCCTTCACCAGCACGGGGACGCCGTGCAGCGGCCCGCGCGGCCCCTGCCCGCGCCGCTCGCGGTCGAGCTCGGCGGCCGTCTGCAGGGCGTCCGGGTTGATCTCGAGGACGGCGTTCAGTGCCGGCCCGCTGGCGTCGATCGCGGCGATCCTCTCCAGGTAGCCGCGCGCGATCTCCAGCGCGCTGGTCTCCCCCGAGGCCATGGCCGCCTGCAGCTCGGCGATCCCCTTCTCCTGAACCTCCACGTACGCTACCTCCACCTCGGCGGTCCCCGCTGCCGCGCTCACGGCGTCCGTTCAGCGTCTGCAAGCGTACCCCGCCACCCGACCGGGCGCGGGCCGCCCGGGACGCGTTGGCGGCCCGAATGCGCCGGGCCGCCGCCTCGAACGGGGGTGCGCATCGACGACGGCCGCTAGAGCAGCACGCGGTCCAGGAGGCGCTGCAACAGCCAGGCTCCCAGCGGCAACAGCACCGCCGACACCACCAGGCGCGGCGTCTCCGGCTGCCAGGGCCAGGTCGACGAACGCTCGACCACACGCAACGAGGCCTCGAGGCCCAGCAACGCGTCCTTGAGCGGGGCCATCCGGTCCATCGCCCCGTCGTCCACGGCCTGCCGGAGGTCCGCGCTGGCCTGCGCCACACGCACGCCGAGCTCGCCCGTCATCCGTCCCTTGGCGTCGGCGAGCATCCGGTGTGCGCCCCACAGCGGCCACAGGAAGATGACGATGGCCAGCGCGTCCCAGGCCAGGATGTTCATCAGTGCCCCCGGCGAGCGCAGGATCGCGGGGTTGCCGGCGATCCAGTTGCACTGCACCAGCTGGACGGCGACCGCCGAGTAGCTGGTCAGGCGCGACAGGGCGTAGAGCGGATCCGGGCGCATCACCTCGACGCGCGTCCAGTGCGCGTAGACGCTGTGAACGGTGGCGAGCTGATGCACGATGCCGTAGCCCGCCGCACCGGTCATCCAGAGGTAGAGAAGCAGCAGCGGCAGCTCCAGGGCGCGCGCCGAGGGCGACGTGAACAGCCCCGTCGTGGCGACGTAGTGCTCGCTCAGGAAGGTCGAGGGGGCGGCGAAGGCGATGAACCCCAGCCCCGCCAGCCAGGTGCCGAGCGCCGGCTGGCTCATCAGCCGGAAGCGGACGGCCTCGGCATCGGCCGCGGTGCCGGCGAAGGCAGGGAGGAACGCGTCGACGCTCGAGCGTGCGGTCCTGCGAATCAGCGCCTTGGCCGCCAGCACCAGCGGACCCCATGTGCCGAAGCTGAACAACGCGGCCGACACCGTGCCGGGCTCGAGCGAGCCGTCGATGACGCGAACCGCATGCAACGCCACCACCACGACCGCACCCAGGGCGAGATAGACCAGGGGCGGCCACGCCGGCAGCCGCGCCACGGCGTCCACCATCCGGTCCAACGCACTGGGACGGTAACCCGCCCAGGACGCCGGGCTGCCCCTCAGCGCCGGTCCTCCGGCCATGCGCACCTCCCGTGACGAAGGCCCGTCACCACGCGTTCGAGATGGACGGACGAGGCGGGCGGGGGCACACGTTTCGACGTCGAGGCGAGTGTACAGCATCCCTCCGGCGATGGGCGCGCGGGCGTCGCGGTGCTACACTCGCGCCCACGCAGCCGCACGAGCTTCAGGCAACGGATCGGGAGGACACCATCGCGCAGCCACCGGGGAGCGCCGAGCCGAGCCCGCGTCGACGTTTCCGCCCTGGACACCGGGGGCGCACGTGACCCCCGACGCCGACGTCATCGTGGTCGGAGCAGGACTGGCCGGCCTCGTCACCGCCGCCGAGGCGGCCGACGCCGGTCTGCGCGTGACGTTGCTCGACCAGGAATCGCCGGCCAACCTGGGCGGACAGGCGTTCTGGTCGTTCGGGGGGCTGTTCCTGGTGGACACGCCGGAGCAGCGACGGCTCGGCATCCGCGACAGCCACGAGCTCGCCTGGCGCGACTGGCTCGCGACCGCCGCGTTCGACCGCGACGACGACCGCTGGCCGCGGCGCTGGGCCGAGGCCTACGTCGCCTTCGCGGCCGGGGAGAAGCGCGCCTGGCTGCGCGCGCACGGCCTGCGCTTCTTCCCTATCGTCGGCTGGGCCGAGCGCGGGGGCGGGCACGCCCAGGGAGCAGGCAACACCGTGCCCCGCTTCCACATCGCGTGGGGCACCGGTCCCGCCATCGTCGAGGCGTTCGCGCGGCGGGTGCGCGAGCACGAGCGCGCCGGGCGCGTCGCGTTGCGGTTCCGCCACCGCGTGCGCGAGCTGGTCGTCGAGGGAGGCGCCGTCACGGGCGTCAGCGGCGAGGTGCTCGCCGACGATCCGTCCGACCGCGGCCGACCGACCTCACGCGAGCCGGTGGGCGCGTTCCGGCTGGGAGCGCCGGCGGTGGTGGTGGCCTCGGGCGGCATCGGCGGCGACCACCGGCTGGTGCGGCGCAACTGGCCGGGCGAACGCCTGGGGCCGCCGCCCGACGCCATGCTCACCGGCGTCCCCGCCCACGTGGACGGGCGACTTCAACAGGCGAGCGCCGCGGCTGGCGGGCGGCTGATCCACGCCGACCGCATGTGGCACTACACCGAGGGCGTGCGCAACTTCGCGCCGATCTGGCCCGGCCACGGTATCCGCATCCTGCCGGGTCCGAGCAGTCTGTGGCTCGACCCCGACGGCCGCCGCCTGCCTCCCCCCTACCTGCCGGGCTTCACCACCCTCGACACACTGGGGCACATCGGCCGCGGCCGGTTCCCGCACACCTGGTTCGTGCTGGACCGCCGGATCCTCGAGCGGGAGTTCGCGCTCTCGGGCAGCGAGCAGAACCCCGACCTCACCGGCAA
>Ga0102962_1000214_pt1 | contig 32901 bp, 26 predicted proteins | sample SalPonF2_C_D2_MG_FD_84519 | JGI IMG/M metagenome (GOLD analysis project Ga0102962, IMG submission 84519) | Salt pond soil microbial communities from South San Francisco under conditions of wetland restoration - Salt Pond MetaG SF2_C_D2_MG ...
CGGTCTCGGTGAACAGGGCCGGAGAGAGATAGAACCCCGGCGTCGCGCGCTCCAGACGCTCCCCGCCCACCGCAACGCTCGCACCCTCGTCGCGGCCGATCTGCAGATAGCGCAGATCCTGCTCCAGCTGACGCTCGTCGACCACCGGGCCGATCTGGGTGCCCTGTTTGAGCGCATCGTCCACCGTCAGCGCCGCCACCGCCTCGGTGAGCGCTTCGACGAATCGCTTATAGATACCGTCGGTCACGATGAGCCGCGAGGAGGCGGTGCAGCGCTGCCCCGTCGAGTAGAAGGCCCCGTTCAGGGCGCAGTCCACGGCGACGTCGAGATCGGCGTCGTCGAGCACCACGAGCGGATTCTTGCCGCCCATCTCCAACTGCACCTTGGCGCGGCGCTCCGCCGCACCCTGCAGCACGCGGCTGCCCGTTGCCACCGACCCGGTAAAGCTGATCGCCGCAACGCCCGGCGCATCCACCAACGCCTGGCCGACCACCGAGCCCGGACCCATGATCAGGTTGAACACCCCCGCCGGCGCACCGCTGCGGGCGATGATATCCGCCAGGGCCCAGGCGCATCCCGGCGTCAGCTCCGCCGGCTTGAGCACCACACAGTTGCCGTAGGCGAGCGCGGGTGCCGCCTTCCAGGCCGGAATGGCGATGGGGAAGTTCCAGGGCGTGATCAGGCCGACCACGCCCAAAGGCTCGCGCATGATGTCGACCTCGACGCCGGGACGCACGGAGTCGAGCTTCTCGCCCTGCACGCGCACCGCCTCGCCGGCAAAGAACTTGAAGATCTGCGCTGCACGCGTCGCTTCGCCGATGCCTTCCGGCAGCGTCTTGCCCTCTTCGCGCGAGAGCAGGCGGCCGAGTTCTTCGCGCCGTTGCATGAGTTCGGTGCCGATGCGCTCGAGCACCTCCGCACGCTTTTGGAGACCGGCCGCGGCCCAGCCCGGTGCCGCTTCCTGAGCGGCGCGGATCGCCGAGTGCGCCTGCTCCGCGTCCGCCACGGCATATTCGTCGATCATGTCATCCAGGTTGGAGGGGTTGATGTTCGCCTTGACGTCACGGCCGTCGACCCACTCGCCAGCGATGAAATTCTGCTTCGCCATGTAACGCGCTCCCAAAGATTGTTAATGAAGGCGCGAGACGTCGCCCGCCTCAGGCCTTGCCGAGCAGACCGCGACGCGCCAGGTTGTCGAACAGGGCCAGCGATCCGAACTCCCACGGCGCGGCCAAGTCCGAGCGATTGACCCGGTTGACCAAGGCGCCCAGTTTGCGCGAACGGATAATCACCTGATCACCCAGCTTGTGCGTAAACCCCTCGCCCGGTTCATCGCGATCCTGGGTCGGTGCGAACAGGGTTCCCAGAAACAACACGAAGCCGTCCGGGTATTGGTGATGCCCGCCGATGGTCTGATTGACCAAATCGAGCACGTCGCGGCTGATTTCGCGCATGGAGCTCGCCCCGGTGAGCACGAAGCCGTCACCGCCGCGTACTTCCAGATCCAGCTCGGCGCTGCGCACGTCGGCGAGGCCGAAGCTTTCGTCGAACAGCCGTATGAACGGCCCGATCGCGCTCGAGCCGTTGTTGTCCTTTGCCTTGCCCAGCAGCAGCGCGCTGCGGCCTTCGAAATCACGAAGATTGACATCGTTGCCGAGCGTGGCGCCGCGCACACGCCCGCGCGCATCGGCCGCCACCACGACCTCCGGCTCGGGATTGTTCCAGCGCGACGCCGGATGCAATCCGATGTCCGCCCCGATGCCCACCGAGGCCATCGGCTGGGTTTTGGTGAAGACCTCGGCGTCGCGCCCCAGTCCCACCTCGAGGTATTGCGACCACAGACCCTGACGCTGGAGCACGGTCTTCAGTTGCGCCGCCGCCTCCGAGCCGGGTTCCACCTGAGCGAGGTTCACCCCGATCTCGCGCGCCAGATTCGCGCGCACCTCGCCGGCGCGCTGCGGCTCGCCGCGGCACTGCTCCTCGACCACACGCTCCAGCAGGCTCGCCGCGAACGTGACCCCGCACGCCTTGACCGCCTGCAGATCGACCGGCGCCAGAAACCACGGCGAGGCTGTATCTTGTGCCTCGACCGCACTGTTTGCGAGCAGTGCGGCCGCATCGCCTAGCCGTCGGTCGCGCGGTGCGGCGCGCACCACCGACACCGGATCATCGGCATTGAGCAATCCGGCCACCGTGGGCGCCGCGGTGGAGATGTCGAACACGCCCGCTTCCTCCACCACGACCACGCTGGGTCCCGACTCTTGCGGCACCCAGGCACGGCCGATCAGCGTGCCCGCGCAGCCGTCTTCGGGCAGACACCGGTGAGGCTGCAGCAATACGGACATAAGCACGCCTCCTAGGGATGACGGGCCGACACAGACGGGGGCGCTCGGGCGCCTCAGGCGGCCGCTTGTTGTGCCAAAAGACTTTCTTCCGAGCTCATGTCAAAGAGATGCACGTGCGCCGGATCCACGCTCAACTCGATGCTGTCGTCCGTGCGCGGATTGATGTTTCGGTCCACCTGTGCGGTGATCAGCGTGCCGCCCACATTAACCTGGATCTCGGTCACCGAGCCCAGCGGCTCGACCAACTCAACTGTGCCTTTCAGCGTGCTGGCCCTCGTTTCTGACCCATCGCGCACGGCCTGTATGTGCTCCGGGCGCACGCCCACGCATACCTGCTGATCTGTGTAAGGCGATAACGCCTCGCTCAGCCTGGGCGCGACCTCGAAGCTGAAACTCTCGCCGGACAGGCGCCGCGCCTCCGCCTCGAAATGGGCGGTGAGGAAGTTCATGGCCGGGTTGCCGATAAAGCCGGCGACGAATTTATTGACCGGGTTGTCGTACAGATCCAGCGGCGTGCTGGTCTGCTGAACCTGGCCGTCACGCATCACCACGATGCGCTGGCCCATGGTGAGCGCCTCGACCTGGTCGTGGGTGACATAGAACGAGGTCACACCCAGGCGCCGGTGCAGCTTGGCGATTTCTGCGCGCATGCCCACGCGCAGCTTGGCATCCAGATTGGACAGCGGCTCGTCCAGGAGAAACACCTGCGGATGGCGCACGATGGCGCGCCCCAGCGCCACGCGCTGGCGCTGGCCGCCGGACAGCTCCCGGGGCTTTCGCTGCAGCAGATGCTCGATGCCCAGGATGCGCGCCGCCTCCTCGACCTGGGTCTTGATCTCGGCCTTGCGCACACCCCGCAACTCCAGCGTGAAAGCGATATTCTGGAACACGTTCATATGCGGATAGAGCGCATAATTTTGAAAGACCATGGCAATGTCGCGGTCCTTGGGCGGCATGTGCTGGACTTCCCGGCCTTCGATCGTCATACGCCCTTCGGAGATCTCCTCCAAGCCCGCAATCATGCGCAGCATGGTGGATTTGCCGCAGCCGCTGGGACCGACCAGCACGACGAACTCGCCGTCGTTGGTCTCCAGGTTGAAATCCTGGACCGCCACGGTTTCGCCGAAACGTTTCCAGATGTGTTCGAGGTTGACAACGGCCATAGGCTGACGGGACCTCCCGCTACTCTTTGAGGGCGCCGGACATGCCGGCAACGTAGTATTCGACAAAGAAGAAATAAACGATCACCACCGGCAGCGTACCCAGCAGGGCCCCGCTCATGAGCTGGCCCCACTGAAAGACGTCGCCGTGGATAAGCTCGGTGGTCAACCCCACGGACACGGTCTTGTTCGCCGACGAAAACATATACACCAAGGCGTACAGGTATTCATTCCAGGACAGCGTGAAGGAGAAGATCGTCGCGGAGATCAAGCCGGGGATGGACAATGGCAGGATGATGCGGCGCATGATCTTGAGGTAGCTAGCGCCGTCGACGCGCGCCGCCTCCTCCAGCTCGCGCGGGATGTTGCGCAAGAAGCCGATCAGCAGCCAGGTGCAGAACGGAATAAGGAAGGTGGCGTAAATGGGAATCAGCGCCCACAGATGGTTGAACCAGTGCAGTTGGATCAGCACCGTGGCCAGCGGAATGAACAGAATGGCCGGCGGCACAATGTAAGACAGGAATATGGCGGTGCTCAGTACGCGCGAACCGCGAAAGCGCAAGCGCACAATCGCATAGGCGGCCATGTAGGAGACTGAGACACTCAGGATCGTCGCCCCCAGCGAGACGAACAGCGTATTCAGGAACCAGCGCCCGTAATCGGTCTGGGTGAGCAGCGTGGTGATGTGATGCAGCGTGGGGGCGAACACCCAGAACGGATTCGTGGTGTTGAGCAGCTCGTGGCGCGCCTTAATCGCGGTGGTGACCATCCAATAGAAGGGCAGCATGAGGAAGATCATGACCAACCCCAGCGGCACGTAGATCTTCCACTGTCTCCAGCCACGCATCTCAGCGGGTCTCCCGAATGGAGCGTAAAGCGAAATAAGACAACACCAGCATCACCGGTATGACGCAGATGGCCACCGCTGCGCCCTGGCCCAGCGATCCGCCGTTGATCGCGCGCTGGTAGGCGAGCGTCGTGAACACCTGCGTCGCATTATCCGGCCCCCCGCGCGTCATGGTCCAGATCAACTGAAAATCCGTGATGGTCCAAATCGACGAAAACGACACCAGGATCGTGGTGATGGGGATGAGCAACGGCCAGATGATGCGCACGAAGCTTTTCCAGGCGCCCGCCCCGTCGATCGCCGCCGCCTCGAGCAGCTCCTTGGGAATCGCCTGCAGCCCCGCCAGGTAGCCGATGGCGAAGTACGGGATACCGCGCCAGATATTGACCATGATCAGCGACACGCGCGCAGGCCACGGGTTGCCCAGAAAATCGATGTAGCTGTGGATCAGCCCCATCCGTTCCAGCAGCCAGCTGATGGCCGAGAATTGCGGATCGAGAAGCCACAACCAGGCCAGCGCGGAGAGCACCGTGGGCGCCACCCAGGGCAGGAGCATGACCGCGCGCGCTACCCGGTAACCCCGGAACTGGCGGTTGAGCAGCAGCGCCAGCGCCAGGCCGATGCTCATTTTGAAGAGTTCGGCGCCGAACGTGTAGAGGAGCGAGTACCCGGCGGCACCGAGGAAAACCGGGTCCTGGAACAGATGGACATAGTTCTTGAGCCCGATAAAGTGCGCCGTCGAACCCAGCGACGCATCGGTCAGGCTGAGCCAGATCCCAAGGAACAGCGGGTATGCCAGAAGCGCCAGCAGGATCGCCGTGGCTGGGGCCGCCAGAAGCGGCCCCAGCACTTGCGCATTGTCGAGCGCGCGCGCCAGGCGCGCGCGCAACGACTCGGACTGACCTACCGGTACAGAGACGGCCACGCTGGCCAGGCCTCAGTCGTAGATCGCCTTGAGCCGACGCTCCGCGGTCTTCGCGGCGTCCGCCGGGCTGTGCCCCTTGATGCATACGTCGGCGAACATGTCAACGATAATGAAATCGTTGAGCGCATTCGCTGCTTTCTTGCCCGGGGAACCGGCCCAGCCGTCGAAATGAGTGCCTTTGAGCACATCGCGATAGGGGGTTACGTTGGGATTTGAGGTCCATATGGGAAAGTCCGCATAACCCTGCAACGCCGGCGTGACATAGCCCTTCATTGCATTGACCCAAGGCTCGGCATGAGGTTTCTCCAACATAAATCGCAGATACTCTTTCGCCGCATTGGGAAATTGCGAATATTTGAAGATGAAAGCTTGGGTGAACAAGTTGAACGTTGTCGGGTGCCCGACCGGCCCTATCGGATTGGCGGCAGTGCGCACGTCATCGGCGATCTTCGGGAACTGATTCTGTGCGACGTACCAGATGCTTATCCCGTTCATGGTGCAGCCAACCTTGCCGGACAGAAAGGCGCGGTTGTTGTTCCCGTCAAGCCACGAGGAAACACCAGGCGACATAGTCTCGTGTAATGCCTTTGCGTACTTTAACGCCTCACGCGTTTGCTTAGAGTTAATAACGACGTGATTGTCTTCATTGACCGGCTTGCCACCGAATCCCCAGAGGACCCAATACGTCCAAGTATTGGCGTCGCCTACTGCATGCCCCAGCGCCAAGCCCAGCGGATGATTATTCTTTTTTAGCTTGCGGGAGAACTTAAGAAAGCCGTCAAAATCGTTGGGGAAACTATCAAACCCCGCTTCTTGCATCCAGCTCTGGCGGTAGGTCATGGCAGCACCGGAGGCCCCAACCGGCACCGCGATCCAGCGCTTTTCATCGTCGCTATAGCCGTAGCTTCGCGCGACGTGATACCAGCCGCCGTACTTCTTACCCAAGTGCTCCGCCAAATCCGACACATCGACCAATTTATGCGGATATATGAAGGGGTCGTCATACCAACCCATGATCATATCCGGGCCTGATCCGAGCTGAGCCGCCAACGCCGACTTAGCCTGTACGTCGGTCCAGGTAATCCATTGGATTTCCACGGGAACGCCGGTAGCCTTGGTGAACGCCTTACTGTTCTGCTCCCAGAGCTTCTTATCCCCACTGACGAATTGGCTCCACCTCAGCAGCCGTAGCTTGGCCCCCTTTTCAATGGGAAACATCGGCTTGTAAGACGAGTCTGCTGCCCACGCGGGTGCTGTCGTCCCGAGCAAAGTACCGGTAGCGGCCATGGCGGCCCCACCAGCCGAAAGTTTCATGAAATTGCGACGCGATAGCTTATTCATCACGCAGTCTCCTCCTCGCCGTATACGTGCCCTAACCCCTTACATGCAGGGCACAGTGAACTGAAATGTTCTTGGCATGAATTATCATAATCTTAGCCGTGGCCCCAAGGCCAAGCACGCATTGTCCACAATGTGGACATCAGGTTCTTATCATGAAGCGTAGACGAACCTAATCACAAATAACGCCCGACTGCAAGCGTAACGGCTCACGTTCTCTCGCAGCCCACACGCACGAGGTGGGCGCGTCTTCGGCCGTCTATGCTTATGCCGCGTTCAGACCCCGCGCTCACTGCTCTTGAGAGCACGCACAGCGCGCCAGGCACCATCGCGCAGCAGGCTGATGTCGCTGGGCCCCATCACCAAATCATATCCGGCGGCGAACAGCGACGCCGCGTCCGCGCCTTCGCGCGGCACCGTCCCGACGGCCCGCCCTGCCGCGCGGATGCGCCGCAGCAGGTCGTCGAGCACGGCGGACAACTCCGGGTGGGCGCGCTCATGCATGTAGCCAAGGCTCGCGGCCAAGTCCATGGGCCCGACAAACAGCATGTCCACACCATCCACCGCCGCGATCGCCTCGGCATTGTCGATGCCGCGCTGGCTCTCGATCTGGCAGATGATCACAAGATTATCGTTGATGGCGTCGAGGTATGCGCTCTCCTCCAGGCCGTACCTGGACGCACGCACCAACGGGCTGGCACAACCGCGGATACCGTCCGGCGGATAGCGGCACGCCGCCACGGCAGCGCGGGCCTGCTCCGGCGTGTCGACCATCGGCACCATGACCCCCTCCACGCCGATGTCCAGCGCACGCTTGATATAGACGGGATCGTTGCTCGGCACGCGCATCAGGCAGGTGGTGTCGCCAGCCGCGCGAATCGCTTGCAGCAGGCCGATGGCGGACTCGAAGCTCCCGGGGCCGTGCTCATGGTCGATCATGACGCAGTCGAAGCCGCTAACGCCGATAATCTCCGCGACCACGGGATGATTGATAAACAGCCAGCATCCGAGCGCCTTGTCCCGGCGTGCCAGTTTTCCCTTGAGCATGTTGGTTTTCATGCACGCGCTCCTCGTTCGTGCCGTTGCGGCCGCAGTCCGGGAACGGCCGCGTCAGACCTGCGTGGCAAAGCTTGCCGCGATAGCCGCCCGGCCTGCGCCGGCGGCCAACTGCAGCGTCAACAGCACCCGTGCCTTCAGGCCATCCAGGTAACCTGCGCCGATCAGTCCGTGACTCAGGAGATCGCTCTCGGATCCGGGGAAGCCGTAGGTCGCCTGCAACACCTCCCCGCACCCGGTGCGCGAAGCGAGGATCACCGGCATGGCCTGTGCCAGGCGCGCCGCCGGCTCCACCACGCACGCCGGGACGTGGCCCCCGCCGAACCCTTCCAGCACCAATCCGTCGTAATCACGTGCGCCCAAGACCTCAAGCAAACGGCCGCGATCGCCCATCACCATGCGGATCAATGCCACCTCAGGAACGCGCTCCAGGGCGCGCAGCTCAATTGCCGGGCGGCGCACCAACCGCGTATGCACGCGCACGCGCCCTTCCACGATGGCGCCCACGGGACCTGCCTGCGGCGACCGAAACGTGGCGGTGCTGGTTGTATGCGTCTTCTGCACAAACCGCGCGGCATGGATCTCGTCGTTAAAAACCACGCAAACGCCCAGCCCGCGCGCACTGGCACTGGCCGCTGTCTGTACCGCCGCCAACAGGTTCGCCGGACCGTCCGCGCCCGCCAGCGTGGGATTTCGCATGGCGCCCGTGATCACCACCGGGACCTCCAGATCCAACAGGCAGTCGAGCGCGAATGCCATCTCCTCGAGCGTGTCGGTGCCCTGCGTCACCACCACACCTTGGGCGCCATCCTCGACGCGGCGGCGAATCTCACGCGCCAGCGCCACCGCGTCGGCCAGTGTGAGATCGGCTGACGGCACTTGGCGGAACGTGGCCGCTTGCATGGCCGCGACCCCAGCCAGGTCCGGCACGCCCGCCAACAGATCCTGTGCAGTGAGACTGGGCGCGACACCGCGCCCCGCTTGGCCGGCTGAGGCAATAGTGCCGCCCAGGGAGAGAACAACCACATGCGGCAAGCTCATCGAAACGCCTTCCCCCTAGAGGTTCACTTTCATGGGGGCGTCATCATAGCCGCCGCAAACCCCGTGGTCACGCACACGCGCACAAAGGCGGCGGGCCACAAAGACGCGCCGCCGGTTACGCCTCGTAAGCGCACCAATCACCAGCTATAGGCAACGCCGGTCTCCGCGTAGGCGTTGTTCTGATGCAAATCGGGGCCGGACTGTCCATAGTCGCGATGGCCGTAGCCGACCTTGGCGAAGGTGTGGAAGTGTCCGCTCAAGCGGTAGTCAGCCCCTAAGGACACCTGCTCGATGGCCCGGGTACCCAGGCGCGTGTGCGAACTCGTATCCACATTGTGTGCATCCAGCTCCGGGTTGATGGTGCCGTCCACGTTGACGTTCGCGCTGAGCACCAGACGCGGCGTGTACGCATATTGCGCGAGCAGACCAACGCCGGCCAACTGATTGCGCAGGCTGAAGTGCTCGCCACCGCCCAGGTTTCGGTTTTGGTACTGGTAACCGTACTGTATGTACGGCGTCAGCATCGTCTGCGGGGCGAGTGCAAAGCCCTTGCCGAGGCGGAGATAGGCCTCATTCTGGTGCTCGTAGCCGGAATCGCTGGCGCCACCGCTTTGGTGGGTGGTGCCTTGGCTGTATTGGTCGTGGAGGGAGAAATACCAGTGCTGGATGCCGCCCAGGTTGCGCATGGCCTTGACATAGGCGGCACCACCCGGCATCCAGCCGTTGAGGCTGAGCTCACCGTCGCTTTGCTTGAAATTGCTGTAGGCCCCCAGCAAACCCAAACCCAGTTCGTTGTTGGACTGAACGATGGTGCTTATCGCCGGCGCAGAGGCGGTGCTGCCCGACGAAAGCGAATCCGCCGCCTGCGAGGCGAGCGGCGCCGCCGCTAAAGTAATGCCGGCTGCAGTGAGAATCGCGCTGTAAAGGCCTTTATGCATCCTCATCGGTCAACTCCTTGTCGCTCGGTCCGTGGTATTCGCCAGACTCTCCTCAACAGCGCACCGTGGGATTCATTGTTCGTGCATACTGGCCCGAATCATCTCAGGGACTGGCCTGCCGCGAGGCAGACGCCCCTGCGGGCGGGCCTGAATAGCGGTTACACCACAACAGACAACGCGCGCAGCCCGCGCGTTCAGCCTGTGGAGCCGCTTGCTTGCGGGCCGCACGCCGCGCCGTTAATCTGCCGGCAGCCGCCGGCGGGGGAACCGTTTTGTTCATCGCCGTCGACGCCACATGCCTCGGCACAGGAGACGCCCATGACACAAGCACTCAGCAATCAGGTCGCCTGGCTCACCGGCGCGGGCAGCGGCATCGGCCAGTCCGGCGCGCTCGCGCTCGCGCAGGCTGGCGCAACGGTGGTGGTCTCCGGGCGTCGCCGCGAAGCCTTGCAGGAGACCGCCGCCCAAGTGGAAAAGGCCGGGGGCACCTGCCATATCGAGCCTCTGGACGTCGGCGACGCCCAAGCCGTCGACGCAGCCGCGCAGCGCATTCATGCCCGCCACGGCCGCGTCGATATTCTGGTCAACAGCGCGGGACTGAACGTTCCCGAACGCCACTGGGACAAGCTCTCCTCCCGCGACTGGGATCAGGTCGTGCGCATCAACCTGGACGGGACGTTTTACTGCACGCATGCCGTGCTGCCGTTGATGCGCGCGCAGGGGGGCGGGCTGATGATCCATGTCTCGTCGTGGGCCGGGCGCTATGACAGCTATCTCACCGGCCCAGCTTATAATGCGGCCAAGCACGCCGTGCTCGCCATGAATGCGAGCCTAAATCTGGAGCAGGGACGTTACGGCATCCGCTCCTGCGCCATCTGTCCAGGGGAGGTGGCAACGCCGATCCTGGACAAGCGGCCGGTGCCGGTCTCGGACGAGGACAAGGCGCGCATGCTCCAGCCACAGGATCTGGGCGATACCATCCGCTTTGTCGCGCAGATGCCCGCGCGCGCCTGCATGAACGAAATCCTCATCAGCCCGACCTGGAACCGGATCACCAACAGCCAAATCCATGAATAGCACGCAGGCGTTAGACGGGCTCAAGGTCCTGGATCTGTCACGGGTTCTGGCCGGACCCTTCTGCACTCAGATGCTCTCCGACTTGGGCGCGCAGGTCTGGAAAATCGAGCCGCCATGGGGGGACGACACGCGGCAGTGGGGCCCCCCTTTCCAGGGCGGTGAAAGCGCCTATTTCCTGTCCGCCAACCGCGGCAAGAAAAGCGTGGCGGTCAACATCAAGCAACCCCGCGGCGCGGCGCTGGTGCGCGACCTGGCCGCCCGTGCCGACGTACTGGTGGAAAATTTCAAGCGCGGGGACCTGCAGCGCTTCGGCCTGGACTATGAAAGCCTGAGCCGGGTGAACCCGGCGCTCGTTTACGCCTCCATCACCGGTTTCGGTCAAAACGGTCCGCGCGCGGAGGAGCCGGGTTACGACGTGGTGCTGGAAGCGCTGACCGGCATCATGAGCGTGACCGGCGAACCTGACGGCCCGCCGAACAAGGTCGGCGTGGCCTGGATCGACATTCTGACCGGTCTGACCGCGGTCGTCGGCATACTCGCCGCCATTAACGAGCGCAGCGTGAGCGGTCGCGGACAGTACATCGACCTCGGCTTGTTCGACGTCGGCTTCATGGCCATGGTCAACCAGGCACAACGCTACCTCATGACCGGCGTGGCGCCGCAGCGCATGGGCAACGCCCACCCCCAGATCGTGCCTTATCAGACGTTCCAGGCGAGCGACGGATGGTTCATGCTCGCCGTGGGCAACGACGGCCAGTACCAGCGCATGACCGGCGCTATCGACCACCCCGAGCTTTGGGATGACGAGCGTTTTCGCACCAATGCGGGCCGTGTCGAGGCCCGTGGGGAGCTGGTGGGCCGCCTGGCGGATATTTTCCGCCGTCAACCGCGCGCCCATTGGGTCGCGCGCCTCAAGCCCGCGGGCGTGCCCGCCGCCCCCGTACAGGACATGGGCGAGGCCTTCTCCGACCCGCATACCCAAGCGCGGCAGGTCCTTTGGCACCTGCACCACGGCAAACTGGGCGAGGTTCCCTCGGTCGCCAATGCCCTTCAGCACATGAGCCGCACGCCGGCCACGGCAGCCGCCGCGCCGCCGCTGCTGGGCGAGCACACCGCAGAGGTACTTGGCGAGGTTCTGGGAATGGATGAACGGGCGTTGACGCCCTTACTGGAAGCCGGGGTCATCGCCGGGCGCAAACCGGACTGATCGCCAAGCGTGCGCACCTTCGCGCTTGAGCAAAAACCCGGTCAAAGCTTGCGCAAGCGTATGTCCCGGACGGTGTGGTGTCGTGCCTTGCCCAGAATAAGCCGGGCCCGATCGCGGGTGGGGGCGATGTTCTCGCGCAAGTTGACCAGATTGATCTCGTCCCAGATCAGCTCGGCGAAGGCGATCGCCTCCTCCTTTGAAAGCTCCGTATATCGGTGGAAATACGAGGAACGGTCGCGGAACGCGGTTTCTCGCAAGCGCAGAAAACGCTGCAGGAACCACTCCCGAAGCAGGCCTTCGTCGGCATCGACGTAAATGGAAAAGTCGAAGAAATCGGACACGAAGACTCGCGGCATGTGGCGTGGCCGGGTAGCCACCGTATGCAGCACGTTCAGCCCTTCCAGAATGAGCACGTCCGGCTGTCCGATCACCTGCTCCTCGCCAGGCACGATGTCGTAGATGAGGTGCGAGTAAACGGGCGCGCGCACCTCCGGCTTGCCCGACTTGAGATCGTAGACGAAGCGCACCAACGCCTGCTGATCGTAGCTCTCGGGAAACCCCTTGCGCCGCATCAGGCCGCGCGCCTCGAGCTCGCGGTTGGGCAGCAGGAACCCGTCGGTGGTCACCAGCGCCACGTTGTCGTGGCCGAACCAGTAGCGCAGCAAAGCCTGGAGAATGCGTGCGGTGGTGCTCTTTCCGGCCGCCACGCTGCCGGCGACGCCGATAATGTAGGGCACCTTGGCGGCGCGGCTGCCAAGGAAGGTGTCGGTGGCGCGGTAGAGCGAGTGCGAGGCGCCCACGTAGAGTTGGAGCAGGCGGGCCAGCGGCAGATAGATGGCTTCGACCTCGTTCAGCGACAGGTCGACCGAGACCCCGCGCAGCGTCTCCAGATCGCTCTCCGTCAGGGTCTGCGGAACGTCACCGCGTAGCTGCGCCCACTGCTCGCGCGAAAACGCCACATAGGGCGAAAGTCCTCTCTCGCCCTGGGAACGCCAGCTCATTGGCTCCGCCCCAAAAACCGAACGGCGGTTTTGCAGCCCGATCAATTGGCGAACGCGGGGATGCCGGTCTGGGCGCGCCCGAGAATGAGGGCGTGCACATCGTGCGTGCCCTCATAGGTGTTCACGGCCTCGAGGTTCATCACGTGACGGATCACGTGGTATTCATCCGCGATGCCGTTGCCGCCGTGCATGTCGCGCGCCTGGCGTGCGATGTCGAGCGCTTTGCCGCAACTATTGCGCTTGAGCATGGACACCATCTCCGGCGTCCACTGCCCCTCATCCATGAGCCGGCCCAGGCGCAGCACCGACTGCAGACCCAGGGTGATCTCGGTTTGCATGTCGACCAGTTTCTTCTGTATGAGCTGATTGGCCGCCAGCGGCCGGCCGAATTGCTTGCGGTCCAGCACGTAGGTGCGTGCCGCACGCCAGCAGAACTCTGCTGCGCCGAGCGCCCCCCAACTGATGCCGTAGCGTGCCTTGTTGAGACAGCCGAACGGCCCCTTGAGCCCTTCGACGTCGAGGATGTTGGCTTCCGGGACGAACACGTCGTCCATCAAAATCTGGCCGGTGATGGATGCGCGCAGGCTGAACTTGCCTTCGATCTTGGGCGTGGACAACCCCTCCATGCCGCGCTCTAGAATGAAGCCGCGAATCTTGCCGTCGAGCTTGCCCCACACAACCAGCACGTCGGCAATCGGCGAGTTGGTGATCCAGGTCTTGGCGCCCTTGAGCGTATAGCCGCCGTCGACCCTTTGCGCGCGGGTGTTCATGCCGCCGGGATCGGAGCCGTGGTCCGGCTCGGTCAGGCCGAAGCAGCCCACCCATTCGCCGGCGCCGAGCTTGGGCAGGTATTTCTGGCGTTGGGGCTCGCTGCCGTACGTGTAGATGGGATACATCACCAGCGAGGACTGTACGCTCATGGCGGAGCGGTAGCCGGAATCGACCGCTTCCACTTCGCGGGCCGTCAAACCGTAGCAGACGTGGTTCACGCCGGCGCCGCCATACTCCTCGGGCAGCGTCGCGCCCAGCAGCCCCAGCTCGCCCAGCTCGTTCATGATCTCGCGATCGAAGCGCTCGTGGCGGTTCGCCTCCAGTACGCGCGGCATGAGCTTGCCCTGCGCGTAATCATGGGCGGTATCGCGAACCATGCGCTCTTCTTCGCTCAGCTGCGCCTCCAGCAACAGCGGATCGTCCCATTTGAAATCAAAACTCATGTCTGACTCCCATGACCGGCACGCCGATGAACGCCCGCGAAGCCCATGGATCGCGGGCTGCGTTTCAGGCCGTGTGCAGACTCCGCCACCGGCCCCTTCGCGGGCCGATCCGCGTTGTCAACGATTATCGCCGGCAGCGAAGGCTACCGTGCTTACGGAGGGCCTTATGATACCGCGTTTGATTCGGGAATGTGCGCGCCCGCCGGCGGCATGCGTGCCCGGCGCACTGGTATGCATCGGGAAACGGGAAAATGTCGTGTTGGGCCAGTACAGCCCGCAACGCTGCCTTTTCAGTCAGGCTCATTGATGACGCTAAGCTGCCCCCGTCAAGCGCAGGGTTCGCTCTGCGACCAGCGGCTCATGAGCGTGTTGGACGGCAGGCTTTCGTCCAGCAGCTTGCGCGCCGTCTCCGCACCCGCCACCGGCAGGCCCTCAGGATCGAGCAGGCCGATCTGCACCAGCACGGAGGCCTGGTCCCAATAGATGTGCTCGTTGTAGAGCTTGTCGCCGCGCAAGCGCACGATCGCCACCAGCGGCACCTCCACGTACCGGCCCGTGGGTGCAACACCGGGCAGCATCCAGTCGATTTCCTGGTCATGGGTGAAGCAGAAAAGCATCTCATCGACCACGCGGTCCACGCCCACGGTGCGGGAAATCGGGATCAGGCGCGTGTCGCGGGGCGTTTTGGGGATGAAATGGTGTTTGTAGAAACGATGCAGCTGACGATAGCCCACGCCCCCGGTCATGGTCGGCACGTGATTGACGTAGGGCTCGTCCACCATGGTGGCCATGGTCTTGTCCACATCGCGCTGAACGAATTCGTATTCGGTGTGTTTGTCCCACAGTGCCGACAGGTCGTAATACGGTCCGAGCACCTCGCGGAACAGTGCCAGCGAGCGCGAATGCGCCATCAGCGCCGAGGGCTTGTCGTAAGCGTCGCGCTCGGGCGCGTTGAACGCATGATCGACACCCGGGTAGACGTAGATGTGGACATCGCCGCGGCCGGCAAATGCCTGGCGCAGCCGCTCCACCGCCTCGGGCGGGAAGAATTTATCGCGCTCCGCACAATGAAAAACCATGGAGCATTTGACTTGCGCCGCCTCGTCCAGGTGCTCCTGCACGCCCACCCCGTAGTAGGAGACCGCGCAGGCGATGTCGTCGCCGCGCGCGGCGGCAAGATACGCCAGGTTGCCGCCCAGGCAGAACCCCAGCGCCCCGACACCGCCGCGGCAGGCGGGCTGGTCCTGCAACGCGGCAGCGGCCTGCAGCCCGTCCTCCACCGCCTTGTCGATGTCGAGCTGCTGGAAAAAACCGAACGCCTTCTGGAAATCGGCTTCTCCGTAGCCGAGCTCGACCCCGGGCTCCATGCGCCAGAAAAGATCGGGCACGATGACCACATACCCTTCCTCGGCGTAAAGATCGGCGACGTCGCGCATGTGCTGGTTGACCCCGAAGATCTCCTGGAACAGCACGATCCCCGGACCGCTACCCTGAGGCGGGGTCGCCAGATAGGCTTTGAACCGTCCGCCGTCGGCGGCAGAAACATCGATGTAGTGACCTTTCATGGGCAGCTCCAATTTCACTCAGGCAGCATCGTTTGGAATTGGCGTTCCACCGCCGCGGCATCCGCGGCCAACTGGGTCGCGAGATCCCTGCCCATCGCATCCGGATAGACCTGGTCGGCCGTGCCCTCGAACGCATCCAGCACCGCGCTGGCCACGTCCGCAGGTTTTGCTTTGGGCGGCGGGAAATCCCGGCTCATGTCGGTGTCGATGGCGCCCGGCAGAACGGCGATGACGCGCGTGCCCTGGGCGGCGAGCTCCGCGCGCATGCCCTGCGTCAGGCTCAGCGCGGCCGCCTTGGATGCGCACAAAGAGCCCATCAGCGGCAGACTCACCCGCGCCAGAATGGAGATCATGTTGATCATCGTGCCGCCGCCGTTCGCCGCCAGCACAGGCGCGAAGGCTCGGCACATGGCCAGAAGCCCGAAATAGTTGGTCTCCATCTCGGTGCGGGCGGCGGCCATGTCCGGCGAAGCCAGCAGACCCTGCACCTCGTTGACGCCGGCGTTGTTGACCAGCAGCGTCACGTCGCGACACGTCTGCGCCGCCTGCTCCACCTGCTCCGGCATGGTCACATCCAGCGGCACGGGCACCACGTGCCCGCCCTCTTCGCGGCCCAACGCATCCAGAGCTTCCTGGCTGCGTACACCCGCATAGATTTTGTTCACCCCGCGCGCACCGAGCTGGGCCACGAACTCACGGCCCATGCCGCGACCCGCGCCCGTGACCAACGCCACCTGATTCATTATCGCCATATCTCCCCCGCACCGGTCCGGAAGCGGCTATTGTGCGGTGGACCCGGCCCCTTGCCAACCGGCGTGCGCGCCGGCACCGCCCGACAACGGCGGCCGGGATTCGCCAAGCGGTGCGCATTCATGGTATGAAAACCAAAATCCCAAGCCTTGTGGAGACACAAACCATGCGCCGACCCGCTCTGCGCCCGTCAGCTCTGTTGACGCTCGCCGCCGCCGTCGCCTTCACCGCCGTGATGGTGTCCTGGCGTCCGGCTGCGGCCGCGGATCTGGGCCCCCTGGACCAGCCCGTATCCGCCACTCTGCTGAAGCAGCTACGCCAAATCAGCCACAAGGGTTTGACCCAAACGCCGGACTACAAGCACAACCCCCTGATCGCCATCAACGATCAACAGCCGCCGCCCACCAACGCCCCTTTGGTGCTCTACGTGGGCGCGGACTTCTGCCCTTACTGCGCCGTGTTGCGCTGGCCGCTGGCGCTGGCCCTCATGCGCTTCGGACGCCTATCCGGCCTGCGCTACATGCGCTCCAGCGGCAGCGACGTCTACCCCAATACGGCGACGTTCAGCTTTTACGGCACGCACCTCAACAGCGACAAGCTGCAATTCGAGCCGGTCGAAGTCGAGGACCGGGAAGAGAACAGGCTGCAAAAGCCGACAACCATACAGCGGCAGCTGTTCGCCCACTTCGACACCCAGCCTTACACCCAGTCGCCGGGCTCCATTCCGTTTCTCTATCTCGGCGGACAATTCATGGAGTCAGGCTCGCCCTTCTCGCCGGCGCCGCTGAAGGGCCTGGACTGGAAGCAGGTGGCGCAAAGGCTGGAGCAGGGCGATAACCCGGTATGGCGCAACATCATGGGCGAGGCGAATCTGCTGACCGCCGCCATGTGCACGCTGACCCAGCACAAGCCCGATGCGGTGTGCAGCGCGCCCGGTATCCAGGCGGCCGCCAAGGCGCTGCCGCACTAAATCCGTCGTGGTGCTCCTGCCGGGAGGTTTCGGCGCCGGCCTGTGCGACAGCGGGCGGTGGGGGGCAACCCGCACACCGCGGTCTCGCGGTCAGTCATCCGGCGGCGCCGGATACGCCCTCAGTTCTACGCGCCGCGGGCCAGCAGGGCGGTGTCGGCGTCAGCCGGTTCGGGGTCGGGGATGCAACCGATGCCGTTGCCCAGGAAGCGCAGGGCCGCCGCTTTGGGGCGGGCGTCGCCGCGCTGGTCCAGGGCCCATTGGGCATGCCGCGCCAACAATGCCAACGCGCTTGCCCGCCCGAGTGTCAGGCCGAGACGGCGCGCACCGGCCTCGACGCTTGCACGCCCACGCGCCTGCGTCGCCTCAAGCCACTTTTCGGCGCGCGCCACCTCCGTCTGCGCTGCCTGCGCGCACCCAACCAGTGACGGCTCTTCCAACCCGGCCCGACAGCGCGCCAACTCGGCCTGCAGGCAATCCAGGGCACCCTGCGCGCGAAGAGCACGCAGCGCGTCGAGTGCCAGCACGTTCGTGGTGCCTTCCCAGATCGAGAGCACCTGGGCATCGCGCAACAGCACCGGCAGCCCCGTGTCCTCGACGTAGCCGGCGCCGCCGAACGCTTCCAGCACTTCGCTGGTAACCGCAACCGCCTGGCGCCCCGTGATCAGCTTCGCGAGCGGCAGCAGCAGCCGCAAAAGGGTGCTTTCGGCCGCGTCCGCCAAACCGCACTCCTGGCGGCCGGTCAGCCGCACGGTGAAAAACACGAGCTGGAGGCCGGCCTCGAGCTCCGCCTGCATCCCGGCCAACGTGTCCCGGTGCAGCGGCTGATCCATAAGCGATGCACCGAAGGCCTCGCGCTTATGCGCATAATCGCGCGCCAGGGCGATCCCCCGGCGCATATACGACAACGCCGTTACCGCATTCCACAAACGCGTGACGTTGAGCATGGGCGTGATCTGGCGCACGCCGTGGGCAGGCTCGCCGACCAGCTGCGCGGGGGTGGCGAGCAGGTGCAGTTCGGCCGTGGGGACCTTGCGCGTACCGAGCTTGTCCTTGAGCCGCAACACCTCGATATTTTGCAGCCACCCTTCGCCGTCCCGAAGCTCGACAAAAAATAACGCCAGGCCGCGTCCCCCGGGGCCGTTGCCTTGCGGGCGCGCGAGTGCCAGCGCGATTTGCGAGGACACGGCCGAGGTAAACCACTTGCGCCCCTGCAAACGCCACCGGCCGTCGGCATCGCGCCAGGCCTGCGTCTCGGTGCGGCCCACATCGGAGCCGCCGGTCAGCTCCGTCATCCATTGGCCGCTGGTCCAGAAGCGCGCCGGGTCACGACTGGTCAACGGGGGCAGCGCATAGTCGATCAGCCTGCGGTTGCCGGAAGCAAGCAGAGCCCGTGCCGCACCGTCTGTCATGGCCAGCGGACAGCTGTAGAGGTCACTCGCGGCGGAAAACAGATAAACCAGCGCGAACTGGCGCAGGCGCGCATATTCGCCGTACTGCTCCTCATAGCCCGCCGCCACCAAGCCGTATTCGGCGGCGATCTTGTGCGCATCGCGCCACAGCGGCGTCAGTTCCACATGGTCGATGCGCCGCCCCCACGCGTCCCACTGCGTGAGCACGGGCTCGATCAGGCGCTCGGCCAGTTGCCGCCGGTAGAGTTCCCCGCCGCTAAGTTCACCCATGGAGCGCAGCTCAGGCGCCCAGGCAGCCAGAACGTCGGCGGGCACCAGTCGGGCCAGCAATGCCTGAAGCGCGGCGTCATCGTCGAACTGGTTCCCCAGCGCCGGCGGCGTTTGCACAAACCATTCCATCGCGGCAGCCTCCGGCCCTGACGAGCCTGCAGACCTGGCGCTCGAGTCCGACCCGCCCAGCCGGCCCGGACGGGGCCTGGCCCATCAGTGGCTCATGCGTTTGATATCTTGGTCCAGTTTGCTGATCAGGGTCGCGAAACCCTGATTTTCCAGCACACTCTGGTACTGTGATCGTTTAAGCGAAAGATCGCTCACCCCGTCGGCGATGACATTAATGATGCGCCAGTTGCCCTGGGTTTGATGCAGCATATAGACAAAGTCGTGGTGCTTGCCACTCGAGTCGACCAGCTGGGTTTTCACCAGCTTAATCCCCTTGCGATAGTCGGACACGGTCGCAGACGTGAAGTGCTCTCCATCGAAGCTGCTGAACTGGGAGGCATAGTTGGCCGTGGTGTAGCGCCACATCGTGTGCTCGAACTTCTGCTGCTCGTCGCTGGTGAGCTTGGACCAATCCTGTCCCAGCACCATCGCGCCGATGAAGTGGAAATCGAACGTCTTCTTCACCACCGGCTGGAGTAAATCGTAACGTCCCTGGAACCCGGCCTGGCTGCCGGCCTTCATCGATTTGAGCAGCGCTGCGTGCAGCGTCTTCACGACCTGCACGGGTCCGGGGGCGGCATCCCCGGCTGCGTGCACCGGCGGCATCCCGATCAAGCATGCGGCCACCAGTGCCGCCATAAGCCAGCCATACAGGCCGTACCGTTTCCGTCCCGCTTCTACTACTCTCGTCACGCCGACCTCCTGGAGCTTCGGCTGAAATTCATTTGGCCGTGCGCGCCCAGGCGCGCCGGCCCTCGAACACCTGCCATGACAATAACACGGGGATTCCCAATACGATTTCGCGCAGGCGTTTGACCAACGACAAGGCGATGGAAACGTCCGCAGGCAACCCCACCAGGTGCCCGAACACAACGAGGCCTGCCTCCTGCACGCCGAGCCCCGCCGGGACGATGAAGGCGGCGCTGCGCAGCGCCTGCCCCAGACTTTCGATGAGCACCGCGTCCGCCAAGCCCACCGGGTGGCCTAGCATCAGCAGCGCCAGCCACACCTCCACCGCGCCCACGCATAGGCCCACGACCTGCCATGCCAGCGATATCAGCAGCGTGACCGGGCGCTCATACAACCGCGTCATGGCGCGATCCACATGCTCCATGTTTCCCAGACCTTTCAGGCGATCGCCCAAAAGGCGCCGCGCCAATCCCTCCAGGCGCGAGAAAGGCCGGGCACGGTGCTGCAGCACCGCAAAGACCGTCGTCACCGCAGCCGTGGCAAGCGTCAGCAAAAATACCACCAGTGCGATCTCCCCGCCGCCCGCCCGCCAAATCAGTATGCCCAGGCCGAGCAAGGTGAAAAGGCACTGACTGAACAGGTTGAGCGTCAGTTCGACGATCACGCTCGCGGTGACCAAGGTCGCCGGTATTCCGCGTAGCGCGACCAAGCGCACGCCGACCACCTCGCCGCCGATACGCGCCACGGGCAACAGCCCGTTGATGGCCTCTCTCAACAACGCGACCCAGGTGAGAAAGGCCATCTGCGCTTCGCGGCGCTCTTGCAACAGCCAGCGCCAGCCTGCCGAATCCAGGGCGATAGGCAGCACGTGGAAGGCGGCGAGCCACAGCAGACTCCAGCCGCCGACAGCCAGCACGGCGAAAACGCGCCCGGCTCCTTCGTGGATGACGATGGCGAGCGCGGCGGCAAACCCCGCTGCACCCACCAAGAGGGTGAACCAACGCATAGGTCAGGATTTAACTGCTTGCACCCATCGATCGATCCCGGCGCTGCACCGTTGCAAAAGTGCCACACACCGCCGCGTCAGACATGCGCCCGCCAAAACGCCGGCCGGGTATGAAACGGCTGCGCCAACAGCAGCTCGATGAGGCATGTCCGTCAGGGAAGGCCTCACGCCAAAAGGTTAACAGACGCGCGCTTACGACGCGGCGTGCGCCGGATGCGGCTTGAGTGTCGCGAGCAGCGCCGGCAACACCACCAGCGTGCATACCAACACCCAACCCAGTGCGATACTCAGCGTGCTGCCCAGCATGGACACGGCCGGATCCGACGCCACGGCCAGGCTGCCGAACGAACAGCCGGTGGTCAGAGCGCTGAACATTATCGCGCGGGGCGTGCTGCTGGTCAGCACGCCGGCCATGTCCTGGCCGGCGCGCCAGCGCAGCACGAAGTAAATGCCATAGGCCACGCCCAAGCCCAACAGCAGCGGTAAGACGATGATATTCGCGAGGTTCAGCGAAATACCGAGCAGCGTCATGGTCCCTACCGTGAGCACGCCCGCCAGCATCAGCGGTGACAACGCCAGCAGTGTGTCCAAGGGGCTTCTCAGCACCGCCAACAGCAACGCCGAGATACATAGCACGGCGATGACAACAGCCTCCACAAACGCATGCAGCACCACGTTGCCGCCGGCGACCAGCATCACCGGGGCACCCACGGCACGGGGCGCCAGTTGGCGCACATCGTGCACGAAGCGCGCCAACTGCGCCGGGCGATTGAGATTGAGGCTCGAGAATACCTGGATGCGCGCGTGGCCATGCGGCGCGATATAGCGTTGGCGCAAGCTCGCCGGCAATGTGGATAACGTCACCTTGCTCGGGTTCAGGGCCGCGCGCAGCTGCTTGAGCGCCGCGGGCAGCGTCAAGACCAAGTCGCGCTGCAGCGACTGCAGCGCCGGGGAAGCATCGGACGCGGAATGTTGAAAGCGCCCCAGCGCGGTATCCAACCGATCCACGGCTTTGTTCAACGCGCCCGAGGTCGACGACTTCGCCTGCGCGAGATCATGCCGGAGCTTGTCCAGCGACTGGCGCATTTGCTGGGTACTGGCTTGGGCGCCCTGCTTCGGGGTCAGCGAAAATGGCGGAATGAGGAAAGCCAGCTGCTGGATAATGGACAGCTTTTGATCCTGATGGTCGGGCACGTAGCTTGCCAACGTGATCGCCTGGGAAACGCTTTTCACCTTCTGCAGTCGTTTCGCCAAGTCTTCGGCGGCGGAGAGGCTGGGCCGCATTACATCAATGCTGTAAAGAGAGTGCTGGCTCTCCTTGAGCAGTCTGCGGAACGTCTTCACGGATTCCAAGTTCTGATTCTGCAGACTAAGGGGGCTGAAATCGAACTGCGTCATCATAATAAAAGGTATCGCCGCAAGCGCGGCCAAGACCGCCGTGACCAGAATGGCGTGACGGTAGCGCACCACCGGCCGGAAGTACGGATCACGATGCACCGCCGAGCGCGGCACCCGGCTGGGCCCGAATAGACGGATACACGCGGGCAAAACCGTGAGGCAGCAGATCACCGCAATCAACATGCTGGTGCCGGCGATCATGCCAAGATCGACCACGCCCGCGTAGCTGGTGGGCAGAAAAGCGTAGAAGCTGATGGCGGCCGCCACTGCGGCCAGTACGAGCGCCGGGCTCAGCCGGCGCCCGGTGGCAGCCAGCGCCGCGGGCGTGGCGTTGCCCGACCCGCGCGCCTCGAGAAAGCGCATGCAGAACTGGATGCCGAAATCGACCCCGAGGCCCACGAACAGCACCGCGAACGACACCGAGATCAAATTGAATGGCCCCACGACGAACAACGCAAAGGCCGCCGTCCAAACCAGCCCCACCAGGAGATTCGTCAGAGTCGCGATAACCAGCCGGGTGGAACGCAGCCCGACGACCAGCATCACCAGCACAAGACTCAGCGAAAGCAACGTCGCAAGCGCGGTGGAGCCGGACACGGTACGCAACTGGTCGTTATCCAGCACCGCCTCCCCCGTGAGATGCACCTGGGTGCCGCTGTTCGCCAGCGGCGGCATCTGAGCGATGCCGTGGCGAAGGGCGCTGATCGAGGCTTGGGCCGGGCGTAACGCTTGCGCATTCAGGCGCGGGTTAATGATGACAAAGCGCCGCGGGCCGGCAAGCTGGGCGCCGGAACCCGTCATCAGCGTCTCCCACGCCAGCGGGTGGCTGTGCCCCGCCGCCGCGGCGTCCACGGTCCGCCCCACCTGGTTAAGAAGCCGCGTGAACCCCTGCGTGTTGCCCTGCAGACCGGTCTTTAGGGCGCGGCCAATAAGGCCGAACAGACCCGGCATGGTCGGGTCGCGGGCCAACTGGGCAATCAGCGGCTGCGCCTGGGTAAGGCGGTTTGAAACCTGATTGAGCTGGCTCAAAGACAAGTAAAGCAACCCGTTATGGGCAAAAAACGAGCCGCCACCCGGCTGGAACACGCCCTTGAAATACTTGGGACGCGCGCGCACCCATTTGGCGATCGAGTCGGCCGCCTCTTGGGTGAGGGCCGGCGTAGGGCCGCTCACTACCGCCACAATGGTATTGTCGAGCACCGGGAAATCGCGGCGGAATGCCAGATCGCGCTGACGGAACGGCAAATCGCGCGAGATTAACCCGCTGGTGTTGGTATCGACGGAAAAGTTGCGGACCACGTAGTAGCCGGCCAGCGCGCTAAGCAGTGCCGTCACCACCAGCACGGTCACCGCGTGGCGGCTGCACTGGATCACCAGTCGCCCGAGCGCAGCCGAGAAGCGCCGCCCCAGGCGCTCCAGCAGCGGCGGCTGGAAACGGCGGCTACCGGAGGTCACGGAAAGAGATCCTTTCGATGCCCGCCGCCTCGACGGCCGCTGCGACCCGCGGGCTAAGCAAGGCCGCCAGTTCGTCGGTGTGCCGATAGTCGCCCATGGCCGGGGTGATGCCCGTGCGGGAAGCGGGGTGGCAGTAAAGCTCCGTTACGCCGGGCGCGAGCCGGTTAATGCCTTGCAGCATGCGACTCTCGTCCATGGCGCCGGTATCCGCCAGCCCCAAGACATAGTCGTTGCAGCGCAGCCCGGCGCGGCGCAGCCGACGACGCATCAACATCAGCCAAGGATAAAGCGCGCCTTCCCGGCCCGCCTCGCGCGGCACCCGCACGGCGGCCAAGCCATACTCCCTGCCAATGTACACGATGGTTGAAAGCACCGTGGGGTGGAGATGAAAGTGCTTGTGTGCATTAACGTGATCCAGTGTCAGCCCGTGGCGGCGAAAGGCTTCAAACTGCGCACGTACCTCCGCCGCAAGCTGCCGTCTCGCCCTCGGATCGGCGAAAAACCGCACGCCGGCTTTGACCATGTTGTCACCGAAGCGCCCCCGCTCATCGGTCAGCATGGCGACCTGCTCACGGGGCAGCACGGCCTCTCCATCAGCCAGCACAAGGTGTAAACCAACCGCCAACCCCGGTAAACGGCGCGCACGCCGCACCGCGTCCGCGACAGCCGGCGCGCCCACCATCAGGCTGGCGGTGGTAAGAATGCCTTCACGCGATGCCAGCTCGACGGCTTCGTTCACGCCCGTGTCCAGGCCGAAGTCATCTGCGGTCACGATCAACCGTGACCGCGCCGGCGCTCCCCGATGCCGCGCCATTCAGGGAGTACCCGATCGAGCATCAAGCGCATGCGCTGTCACACCTAAGCCATGCCCGCTTAGCGGCTCGCAAGACCCGCTGCAATTCTTGCGTGCCGCGTCCAAAAGAGCGCTCAGTACCCCGTTCGGCGGAAGTCGCTCCCCTCGGCGCTCGGCACAGGTGCCGCTAGCCGGCTGCTTTGCCATGAATCTTGCGGCAGATTCAGTGCTGCCGCAAGAAGCGCATGAACTCGACCCCCTCGCGCAAACGTCGAGCCATCATCTCCCGGCTCTTGATCATCTCCCCGGCGAGTTCGGCCATCTTACGCGGCCGGAAATAGAAGCGCTTATAGAAGGAGCCGATAGACTCGAAGATTTCTTCGGAGGGCAGGTGCGGGTAGCTGATGGGACTGAGCTGCACTCCGCTGTCGTTGACCAGATTCATCTGGTCGTTCTCCGTGAGCCAGCCGTTTTCGATCGCTTCCCGGTACATGCGCGTCCCGGGATACGGAGCAGCCAGCGACACCTGAATGGTGTGCGGATTGAGTTCCTGGGCGTAGCGGATGGTCTCTTCGATGGTGTCGCGTGTCTCGCCCGGCAGGCCGAGAATGAAGGTGCCGTGAATGGTGATGCCGAGCTTGCGGCAGTCTTGGGTGAAGCGGTGTGCAATGTCCGTGCGCAAGCCCTTCTTGATATTGAACAGGATCTGCTGGTTGCCGGACTCATAACCGACCAGCAGCAGACGCAGGCCGTTTTCTTTCATCACCTTGAGCGTCTCGTAGGGCACGTTGGCCTTGGCGTTGCACGACCAGGTCACCCCCAGCTTGCCCAGGCCGCGCGCGATTTCCTCCACCCGTGGTTTGAAGTCAGTGAAGGTGTCGTCGTCGAACATGATCTCCTTCACTTCGGGCATGTTCTCCTTGATCCACTTCACCTCTTCGATCACGTTCTGCGGACTGCGCACGCGGTAGCGGTGCCCGCCCACCGTCTGGGGCCACAAACAGAACGTGCACTTGGAGCGGCAGCCGCGGCCCGTGTAGAAGGACACGTAAGGGTGCTTGAGATAACCGATGAAATAGTTATCGATGGTGAGGTCGCGCTTGTACACCGGCGAGACGAACGGCAGCTCGTCCATGTTCTCGATCATCGGCCGCGGGCTGTTGTGGACGATGTTACCGTTGCTGTCGCGGTAGCTAAGCCCCAATACCTTGGACAATTCGCGCCCCTCGGCCACTTCCTTGATGGTATAGTCGAATTCCTCGCGTCCCACGAAGTCGATCGCAACGGTAGCCTTGAGCGACGCTTCCGGCTCCACCGCCACCTTAGCGCCCACCATGCCCACGACCAGGCCGGGCTTCTCAGCCTTGAGCGCCTCGGCGACACGGGCATCGGTGGGAAACGACGGAGAACTGGTGTGCATCACCACCAAGTCATAGTCGTGCACCATGGGCAGGACATCGTCCAGGCTCAAGCCGTCCGCCGGCGCATCCAGCAGCCGGCTCCCCGGCACCAGCGCCGCCGGCTGGGCCAGCCAGGTGGGATACCAGAAAGAGCGGATCTCACGCTTGGCCTGATAGCGCGAGCCGGCACCTCCGTCGAAACCATCGAAGGACGGTGGGTGCAGAAACAACGTTTTCATCATGGCGTCATCCCTTCGAGATTCTGCCGTCATTAATGTAAGGACCCGTCCGCGGCGACCGACAGCGTCTGCTGCCGCCAGCTTACGTTGCGGCAGAAAAATCCTGCCGACCACACGCCAAAAACCAGCAGATCGCGCGCCGGCACGAGCCATGCGGCGCGCATGGCCCGGATGGGCGGCAACTCCGCCCAAGCGCAGTGCAACACCAGACGCAACAGCAGCGAACCGGTCAGCAAACCCAAAACGGGCAACGTGCCGGCGCCCATGACGACGCCGAATATCGGCACCGCCATGCCGCAGGTGATGCCGGAGAATACGTAGCCGGCCGGCTGCAGGGAGCGGATCGTGCGCATCCAGCGCAACTCGTGGCCGACCACCGATGAGAGGTCGCTCTCCGTCACCACCGTTTCCACTGTCACCGGCGCGATCACCGTGCGCAGTCCGCGCTGTCGCACCAGCCGGCCCAGAATGTAGTCATCGGCCAGATGGTTCGCCAGCTTTTCGAAACCGCCTATCGCCTCCAGGGTATCGCGGCGCAACGCCATCGTCGCGCCCGACACGAAACTCTGCGAGCCGAGCAGCCGCGACACCAGGACCGCGGGCATAAACCAACCATCGATGAACAGCGCCCCGATGCGCGACGCCAGATGACCCATAGCCCGCCCGCGGTAAATACAGGTCACCAGACCCACCGAGCGGCTGGCAAGCGGCTGCACCACATTCGCCAGGTAGTCCGGTCCGACGATCACGTCACTGTCCGCGATCACCAAGTGATCATAACGGACCGCCGATACCATATTGGCCAGATTACTGACCTTGAAGTTCCGCCCGATGACGCGATCGTTGACCACGAGTGTCATGTCCAGCGTCTTGAACTCCCGCTGAAGCCGCTCCACGACCCGCCGTGCACGGTCCGCGCCCTCGCGCACCCCGAACACGATTTGGTATTGCGGATAGCGCTGCACGCAGAAAGAGCGCAAGGCATCGTACAGGCACGGCTCGTCGCCGCACAGAGGCTTGAGCACCGTGACCGGCGGTCGATAATCGGGCTGATCCGGGCGCACCCGACGCTGGCGCCAAAGAATCACCGCCACGGTGGCGAGCAGCGAATAAGCCACGCTCGCCGCGCTCAGCGCGAAACCAATCCAGCCTATGGTTTGCAGTAACTGCACGGACATCTTCGCGCCTTGCTAAACAACCACGTCAACCAACGCGAGACGGGCCCTCCCGGCGATACGGCCCGTTCGGTTGCTTGCAGCGAGTGAGCGCAACGCAAACCCGCAGAGGCCCGAGAGAACCTCGCTTGCGGGTCCTTGTACGTATTGGCGCCGGATATCGGCACCTGAGTCGACACTGAATGGACGATTAAAACGGCCGCGTTCCTCCTTGGCCAACGCTCCCCGCTTTCCTTGATTACATTACCAGCAAGCCGTTGATTACGCCAACGCAACAACCCAACCGAGCAGTGATGCCCCCAGTACAAAAGCGGGGGCAGCATCGCCCCCGGTGTAAATCATGGCCGAGGCTTGCACTGGCTGCCATCCGACGTTGACGGCGGGGCCGGTGGATACGCCGACAACGTCGCTCTACACCGGCCCCGCGCGCATCACTAGGGTGTGAGCACGATCTTGCCGCGCGCCCCCGACTGCAGCACCTTGTCGTGGGCCTGCGCCGCCTCGGACAACGGCAACGTGGCGGCGATCACCGGCTTCAGCGTGCCGTTCGCCAAGCCCGCGCCCAGGGCCGCATGAATGCTGGCATACTCGGCCGGCGATGCATTCGGCAGCGCCATCCCTAAAATCGCCGCATCGCGCCCCATGGTGTCGCGCGGGTTGATCTCCACCGAGCCACGGCTGCCGATGACGACCACACGCCCCTTACGCGAGAGCGCGCCCAAATCGCGCCCCAGATTGACATTGGCAAGCATTTCCAGAATCACGTTCGCCCCGGCTCCATCCGTGAGCGAGGCTACCGCATCCAAATACCCTTCCTGCGCGTGATCGAGCACGTGATGCGCCCCCTGCTCGGCCGCCAGTTTGCGCCCCGCGTCACTGCCGCCGGTCGCGACGATGCGCATGCCGGCGGCGCGGGCCAGCTGCACGGCAGCGATGCCCACACCGCCGGTGGCCCCGTGCACCAGCACGCTCTCGCCCGGACGAGCCTGGGCACGCTGAAACAGCGCCCGGTACGCGGTGGTATAGGGAACGCCGACTGCCGCCCCTTGCTCAAAGCTGACATTGTCGGGCAGCGGATGGACCGTGCTCTGATTGGCCAATGTCATCTCCGCATAGGCGCCGGTCAGCGTGCCCGCCGTGTATACGCGGTCACCCGGTTTGACCCGCGTCACGCCGGATCCCACCGCTTCGACGACCCCGGCGGTATCGTGTCCGGGGGTGAACGGCAGATCGGGCAGCACAGCATACTGTCCCGCCCGGATATAGGTCTCCACGGGATTGACGCCCACAGCGTGCACGCGCACCAATACTTGGCCGTCTCCGGGTTGGGGGTCACTGACCGTTTCAATCTTGAGCACGGCCGGGCCGCCAAACTCACTCACACGAATCGACTTCATCTTTCAGCCTCCTCAGGATCTTGGCCCGGCCGGCACGCTAGCGCGCCGGTCCAAGCCATGTCGGGAATCGAACTCGCCACCGCGTCGCGCGCGTCACCCGTTCCCACAAGCGTCCGGCAAGCGTCCGGTTGCCCGGGCGCCGACAGCCGGATGCGCGGCGCGGCCCGCGGGCGTGGAGTCGGGGTCTGCTCAGCCGTCTAGCCAGCGCCGTCGAGGTGTCGTGCGCGCGCCTCATCGGCTGCCGCCGCCGGCACCCCAGCACACGCCGCGCCACCGTTCCCAACTAATTGACTAATCGTGCTTTTTTGCAAGCCATCCAGTCTACAACAAAATTGTTTGACACGTATATCGGCGAACGCCCAAAATGGCTCCGAAACCATTGTTGTGCATCGCATCATTTAGGAGCTAACCTGCTATGTCGAATCGGGAAAACAAACCCAGCACGCCCCGTGTGCCCGCGTGGCTGTCCCACCGCATTGCCTCGTTGCGGGTCATGGAATACAGGCGCCGTCAGCGCCGCGTAGTGCCGTCGAATTTGTACGCGGACGTCGTCTCCAGCAAGGAATCCAAGTCCGCCTGATGCGCTGGCTGGACCCGGTTACAGCGCGGCCGGCGGGAACATTGTACGTTATGCCAACGCCGTTCCTGTCCCGTCGGTCGCGCACAACTTGCTGCCAGCCCAACGCCTTAGAAGCTTGTTGAAGAACCGTCGCGAGCGACGGCAGTTCGTGGTCGCCCGAGCCGCAGAAACCGCAGTGTATAGATCAATACATGAGGATTTCGAGCACCGCACGGCCGCGTAATGCCGAGCGCAGTAGGTTCAACACCTTCTTAACACAAACGCCCGCAAGCTGCAGCAGGGACATGGCGCCTGTAAGCAGCACGTGGTGACCTTCGCACAACCTGCCTATCTGATCGGGCAAATCAGCCTCCGTGCCGAACCGACGCCGCGGTCCCTGGCTGCGCCGGCTTCGTATCCCCCCATCGGCCGCTGTCTACTCGATGCAAGCATGCTAACCTGCCGGGGTCACTTTCGGCTGCAAGCCTCCACTACTGGTTGACCAGAACTGTGAAACACATCGCGCGACTTCTCCTGCTATGTAGTCTAGCGTTTCCAATCATTGCCTGGAGCGCTTCACAAGCTTATCCGCCCGCCATACAGCACCTGCGCAACATGGGGGTGCAGGTCGTACGCGAGTTCGACGCCCCGGCCGGATTGCGCGGTTACGTGGTGCAGGCGCACGGGCAGCACAGCATTGCCTACGCGACAGCCGACGGCGAGCACGTGCTTTTCGGCACCCTGCTCAATGCGCAGGGCGAGAATTTGACGTCCCAGGAAGCTGAGCATTATGTGCCCAAACCCGACCTGAACGCGGCTTGGGACAAGCTCAAGCATTCGACCTGGATCGCCGAAGGCGCCAAACATCCGAAAACCGTGATCTACGAGTTCACGGACCCCAATTGCCCTTTTTGCCACCTGTTCTGGCTCGCCAATACGCACTATTTCGATGCCGGACTACAGGTGCGCCACATCCTGGTGAGCTTTCTGTCCCCCACGAGCAAGCTCAAGGCTGCCGCCATTCTGGACGCGCCTGACCCGGCGGCCGCATACCGGCGCAACGAAGCCCATTACAAGCGCGGTGTGGCGGAAAGCCGGGCCGGCGGCGTGGCGCCTGAAAAATCGGCCAATCCGGCGACGCTCAAAAAAATCCAGGCGAATACCGAGCTCATGGACGCACTGGGTATCAGCGGCACTCCCGGCGTCTTCTACAAGGACAACAAGGGTCAGGTGCACCGCATTGTGGGCCTGCCTAAACTGTCGAAGCTGCCGCAGATCTACAACCTACCCCCACAAAAGCTGACCGACGCGGAATTGCAGCCCTACCTTTAGGACGGAACTGGCTGCACAACAGGGGCACATCGGCACACGCCTGCCTTCGGTGCATGTTGCGCCGCTCCGGGCACGCTAAGCTTTTATCCGTATAGGTGCCGCGTCGAGGCACCGCTAGGCGGCGGCGTGCTTATGACCCAGTTTCTGCTAGTACTGGCCGGCTATATTGCTCTGCTGCTGTGGGGCATGCGCATGGTGCGCGTGGCCGTGGTGCGCGCCTACGGCACGCCACTGCGTCGCATGCTCGGCAAAGCCATGGGCAACCGTTTCGCCGGCTGGGCGTCAGGCCTGGGCGTCACCACACTCCTACAAAGCAGCACCGCCACCGCCTTGCTCATGGCTTCATTCGCCGGCGCCGGTCTGTTGGAGCTCGCGCCGGCGCTGGCCATCATGCTGGGTGCCGATGTGGGTTCTTCGCTGGTGGTGCAGTTCGCTTCATTGGATTTGGCGTGGCTACCGGCGCTGCTCCTGCTGGCCGGCAGCGCCACTTATGCCCTGGGCCGGGGCACGCGTCAGCATGATCTGGGCAAAGCGCTGATCGGGCTAGGCATCATGCTTCTCGCCCTGCATCTGATCGTGGCGGCCTCGGCCCCTCTGAGACACTCGCCCACCCTGCACCACCTGCTCACATCGCTCGCCGGTACGCCGGTAGCGAGCGTGCTTTTCGGGGCGGCGCTCACCGCGCTTACTCACTCCAGCCTGGCGGTGCTGCTTTTGATTATGTCGCTGGCGCGCCACGTTCTGCCTTTACCCGTCGCCCTGGCGCTGGCACTCGGGGCCAACCTGGGCAGCGCCTTCCCCGCCGTGTTCGACACATCCGGCGCAAACCCGGCGGCGCGCCGGGTCCCCCTGGGCAACCTGCTTTTCCGGCTGGCCGGGGTAGCCATTGCCGTGCCGTTACTGCCGTGGGCTGGCACGCTTGCGGGTCAATTCGAGGCCGGTGCCGCGCGCCAGGTGGCGGACTTCCATACCGCCTTCAATCTGGGGTTGAGCGCACTGTTCCTCGGCCTGACCGATCCGGCCGCCTGGCTATTGCAACGCCTGCTGCCTCAAGGTCAGGCTGAGCACGATCCGGCGCAACCGCGCTATCTCAAAGATGCCGAGGATACGCTGCCCGCCACCGCGCTCGCCGCCGCACAGCGCGAGAGCCTGCGCTTAGCCGATACCGTCGAGCAGATGCTGCAAGAGACCCTGGAAGTCTTCCGCCGCGACGACCGCAAGCTCGGCGAACGCATCGAGAGCCGGGACGATGTCGTCGACCGCCTGTATACGGCGATCAAATTCTACCTTACCCGCCTCGACCCCCAGGACCTGCACGGCCATGAGCGCGAACGCTTCGACGATACCCTGAATTTCATCACTAATCTGGAGCATATCGGCGACATTATCGAAAAGAACCTGATGCAAACGGCACGCAAGAAAATCAACAATCATCAGCGCTTCTCGGCCGCCGGCTGGCGCGAGATCACCGACTTGCACGAGAAGCTGCTCCGCGATTTCAAGCTCTGCGTCAACGCCTTTGTGTCCGAGGATGCCGATGTGGCGCGCGCGCTCGTGACGGAAAAGCATGACTTTCGAAGCCTGGAGCGGCAGGCCTCGACGAGCCATATCCAGCGCCTGCAGCACCACACGCCCGCCAGCATGGAGACAAGCGCGTTGCATCTGGACATCTTGCGCGACCTCAAGCGCATCAACTCTCATCTCACCGCGGTGGCCTACCCCATCCTGGAGCGCCAACGCAAAACCCGCGAGCCCTCCAACCCGGATGACTAAAGCCAGCGCCCGTGACAAGAAACTGCAAGAAAAACGACTACGCTGATGCCGAAGCGATCGCCGAGGCGGCCACGAAGCCGACGATGCGCGAGGTCAGCATCAAAAGCGTCTCCCAGCAGGAGCTGCAGCTGTTGCACCGCGAGCGCAGTGCCTGGGTGGGCCAGCGCACCGACACCGCCAACCGCATCCGCGCCGTGCTGCTGGAGTTCGGCATCACCGTGGCCAAGGGGCTGAACCAGCTCCGCGGCGCCGTCCCGTTGATCCTGGAGGATGCGGACAACGGCCTGCCCGAGCGCGTGCGCGACCTGGTCGCCGAGCTGTGGGCCGATCTCTACCGCCTCGATGAGCGCGTGGACACCCTCACCGGCGAACTCGAGCAACGCGCCCACGACGATGAACGCAC
>Ga0102962_1000215_pt1 | contig 32821 bp, 33 predicted proteins | sample SalPonF2_C_D2_MG_FD_84519 | JGI IMG/M metagenome (GOLD analysis project Ga0102962, IMG submission 84519) | Salt pond soil microbial communities from South San Francisco under conditions of wetland restoration - Salt Pond MetaG SF2_C_D2_MG ...
GTCTACAGATAAAATATTTTATTTGTAAGGATTGGCGTCGAGAGAGGTCTTACCTAAAAAGAATTTAAACAGGATATAAATATGGCAAGTAAGCTCATTAAGAGGATCAGGGAAGAAATTCGCAGACGAAATTATAGTTATAGGACCGAAAAAGCTTACCTAAGGTGGATTATACGGTTCATTAAATTTCATCGGCTCAGTCACCCTAAAAATATGGGAGAGAAGGAGGTTGTCGCATTTTTAAATTGGCTGGCAAATGAGCGAAATGTGGCCGCATCAACTCAAAATCAGGCATTATGTGCAATCGTTTTTCTGTATAAACAGGTTTTGGAACAGCCGCTCGGTGAACTCGAAGATTTGAAACGTGCAAAGGAACCCGAAAATCTTCCTGTTGTGCTCTCGCAGGATGAGGCTAGAAAAATTCTTAAAAAAATGGAGGGGGAATCCGGGTTGATGGCAGAATTGCTGTATGGAAGCGGGCTCCGCCAATCGGAATGTTTGAGGCTGAGGGTTAAAGATGTTGATTTTGAATATAGTCAACTATGGGTGAGGAATGGGAAGGGGGCTAAAGATCGCGTTACGGTAATGCCGGAGACTTGTAAGGACAAACTGAGAGAACAGGTAAAAAAAGTAAAGTTATTGCATCAGAAGGATTTGAACAGGGGATACGGGGCAGCTATTTTGCCAAAGGCTTTGTCTAAAAAATATCCCAACCAGGTGGAAGCATTGGGATGGCAGTATTTGTTTCCTTCTCCCCAAATTAGCCGGGATCCGCGGTCGGGTTTGATGCAGAGGTATCATAAATCATCATCCTATCTGCATAAGGCAATAAAGAAAGCGGTACGACAAACTTCTATTATAAAGAATGTAAGCTGCCATACGTTCAGACATTCCTTTGCAACTCATTTGTTGATGGACGGGTATGATATACGAACTGTTCAGGAACTGTTGGGACACAAAAATGTTCAGACAACAATGATCTACACACACGTCATAAAAAAGGGGGGAAAGGGGGTCAGGAGTCCGATAGACAAATAAAATGCTCTTCACAAGTGCCACTTGCTTGTTTTCCATGGTTTTAGCATATAAATGGAGCAGGTCACTTCTCACTCATGAAATGTTTGTTGCCGGCCTCCGGTTATGAAAGCAAAGAAAATCCAAACAAAATTAATTGATTCTATGGATCTCGGACTTTCAGGCAAAACGGCACTGGTAACGGGAGGCAGTAAGGGCATTGGCTTTGGAATTGCAAAGGCGCTGGCGCAGGAGGGATGCCATCTGTCCATTTGTGCCCGCCATTCGGAAGAACTCAAAGAGGCTGCCCAAAAGTTGCGGAAATACGGCGTCAAGGTGTTGCCGATTGCAGCGAATCTATTACATCAATCCGATATTGATAAACTGGTCGATCATTCGTTCGATGAGTTAGGTACGATCGATATTCTTGTGAATAACGCCGGTACCATAGGAGAAAACGGCACGCTGGAGGAAACCCCACTCGATGAATGGCGGTCGGTGTTTGAGCTGAACCTTTTTGCGGTCGTCGCCCTCACCAGGCAGATCATTCCGAAGATGAAAGAGCAGGAGTGGGGGCGTATTATCAATGTCTCATCCGAAAATGGCAGCCAGCCCTATCCTGATATGATGCATTACAGTGCTTCAAAAGGGGCGCTCGACAATTTCAGTAAATCCCTGTCCAAACAGTATGGGGATGAGGGCATCCTGGTCAACACTATCAGCCCGGCTTTTATTGAGACGCCGTTGGTCAATGATATGATGCAGCAGATGGCGGATGAGCAGGGTATCGGCAAAGAACAAGTGATAAAGAAATTCCTCGACGACAACCGCCCGCATATCGAGCTGCATCGTCCCGGTACCATTGATGAAGTGGGCGCGGTTGCGGCATTTCTGGCATCAGAGAGGGCCTCTTTCGTCACCGGATCAAACTACCGTATCGACGGTGGATCGGTAGCTGCGGAATAGGTGCTGAGAGTTATTCTGTTGCCTTAATTCAATTCGCCGCATCTTGTTGTGAGAGGGTTGTACCCTCGACCGGGTACTTCGGGAATTTAACTCTCTCACAGCGAACAAGATGGTTGGTCTCAAAAGTCATTTCAAATTTGTGCTATGAAAGGATTTCACACTTTCAGGCAACCCGGAATTTGTTGTAAATTATCAATAATCAGGTCCGGCCGATATTCCGGTTTGGTAAGCTGGTTCCTTTCGTGGCGGATAGAACGTTGATCGCCTACAAAAAGGGCGGTCTTCATTTTCAACGATTTCGCCGGTCGTATATCTTTTTGGATGTCGTTGCCAATATAGAGCACTTGCTCGGGTTTTAGTCCTTCGTGGCTGGCCGCATGTACAAACAACTCATAAAAATGTGGAGAGGGCTTTTTTCGTCCCACTTGAAAAGACCAGATCAGCAAGTTCGGATTAAACCCGATTGATTCCAGGCTTTGATTCATTGTCGCCTCAAAAGCATAGGGAGTATAAAACTGGGAGTTGGATATTATTCCCAATTCCATATCCAGCGCCAACAGGGATTGCAAGGTCGATTCCAGGTTGGGCATCGGCCAGATATTGTTGATTCGGAATTCAAACTCGATTCCCAAATGGGTAGCCGTTTCTTGGCTTAATGGTCCTTTGATATAATGCTCATCCAGTAGCTTTGTCAATATCTCCCGCCATATTTCTCTTATCTCGGGCTCGGGATAGTCAACACCATTATGTTGGGCCGCGGATATGTAGTTTCCAATGATCTCTTTAAATAGAGCCATTGCCCGCTCTCCGGCTTCATCATCACAAATTTTTAAATTCGTTTCTCTCAATGACTGTAGAAAAATAGAGGAACTGTCGGCTTGCTGGTCTTCATCAATCCCAATATCACCGACGCCGGACATGAACATGGTGCCATAGAAATCAAAAGCTACACACTTAATGCCATATAGCGGTTTTACTATGGTATCATGGTCAATAGCAATAGGCGAAAGGGGGTGGGTCAGTTTTCGTATTCGATCCAGCAGTTGATCTCTGTCCATAGTTGGATTTAATTTCGATTAATTTTTCCCGGTAGGCATCGATATCAATCATAGGCGGACGTTCTTCTATGATTTCAAGCTCTACCTGTTCATAACAATTTTCTTTAGCCCGGTACTGGCACCAAGCAGGATGATGTTGTAATCAAATGTGATCTTTAAATCTTCATGAAAAGTAACAATAGATGCCAAAACAGCTAAACCTGGATTCTTATCCATGGGCGACCAAACAGCTTAAATTGTTATCATGGTTAATGGGCTAAACAGTACAAGTTACCATTAATTAAAATTTGGCTGATAGCGCTTCGGTAAATGGAATATTCAAAAGAGAACATAAAAAAAGTAACCAATTGTTCTTTCAATCGTCACATAATTGTAACGACATAAAAACAGACTGGAGTTTGGTGTTTGTCGAATATTGATATCTTTAGGTAAGTTTTCAAATTCGGCAGGCAATATGTAGAATGGATAAACAAGAAGAGCTTCAGTTGATCCGGGAGATCCGGAACGGTAAACAGGACAATTATAGAAAATTGGTGGATGAATATGCACCAATGGTTTTTAGTGTGGTCAATCGTTTCGTTGACTACAACGAAGATGCAGAGGAGCTGGCACAAGAAATTTTTGTAAAGACCTACGAACGGTTGTCGTCATATAAAGGAGATTCAAAATTTTCGTCTTGGTTATATATGATTGCGATGAACCATTGCCGGGATTATGCAAAAAATATTCGGAGACAAAATACCCATTTTAGTGAGATGGACGAGCATAATTTAGATCAACACTTGAAACACCATGCTTCGCCGGATACGGATATTGAAAGGGAAGAATGGATGCGTTTGCTTAGAGAAGGACTTGATAACATCGCTGAAGATTATGCTGAAGCCTTTTTACTGAAGTATGAAAACAATATGAGCTATAAGGCGATGGCAAAGCGACTGGATGCATCCGTAAGTGCACTTAAGGTTCGGGTATATCGAGCCAAGAAAGAGTTGAAAACATTTATTGAACAAAGAAGCTGAATGATCATGGATAAGGAAGAATTACTTCGCCGATATTTGGATGACGATCTTTCGCCGGATGAGGAAAGCGAGGCATTACATATTATTGCCGATAACGCCGAGATGCGATCGATGCTTCGTTTTGAACAAAGGCTATCAGATAGATTAGGCCAAGATTCTTTTTCCTATGACAAACGTGTGGTGCCGGAAGGGTTCGCGGATCACGTAATGCAACGTATCGAGCAAGAGCAAAGTGACTTAAATAGAGAAAATGTATTTAACCAGATTAAAACCTGGTATAAAAAATTATGGGTCCCGAAGCAGATGCAATGGCGTCCTGCATACGCTTTTGTATTTGCAATACTGGTGCTCATCTCGCTGTCGTATCCTCTTTTTATTGGACAACATAGAGGCGTTGGAAAGCTAAGCCAAAATGTCAATGAAACTAAAATGGGAGATTCCGTCCAGCAAATTTCAGCAAATGCCGACCAAGTGATGCTTAGATTTGTTTATATTGACGGAAATGCAAAATCGGTGGCCGTCGCCGGCGACTTTAGCGACTGGAAGGCAATTAAACTTTCCAAAAAAGTAGTAAATGGACAGCAGGTTTGGACCGGTTTGGTATCAATGAGCCGGGGTGAACATAATTATATGTTTGTTAAGAATGGGAAAAAATGGGTTACAGATCCGCTTGCACCGGTTCAGCGAGATGACGGCTTCGGCAATAAAAATGCAGTAATCTATTTATGAGATATGTTTTCTTATTTATGCTAATTATTTCAACCATAACACCAATTGGGAAAGCTCAGCAGTGGCAAACGCTGCTTTCGCTGGATTCTCGTTTGGGGTATTCAACGAATAGCTATCTGAATCCATTTCTGTCTGAATGGAATGATACTTCCCAATCTTCTTACAATCTCACTTCTCTTATTGGACGTTCGTACTGGTATAAGAACGGTCATTCAATGTCATTGACCGGGGGATTGTTTTACGAACCGTTATTTCAACAGAATGAAAATTGGAAAGGAGGATTGGGGACGATAGACTATAATTATCGTTTTACAAACCATTTTAGTGCCGGCGTAGAGACTGGTGCAAGTTATATGACAAATTCTTACAGCAGAACGATGCTCTGGATCCAGCCCAAAGTAACATGGTTTATAACTTCGTTCACCCTGCTGCGACTTAAAGCGGGCAGCAATGTTCAGAATTATCAAGATAATAACAATAGCCGGGATCATAACCACTATGATCTGTATGGATTGGAATTTGAAACCTGGCCTAGTTATCGATGGCGTTTAACGGCTGGGTTATATGGATCTCTAGATGCTTTGCCTTCCGTTAAACAGGGATTTAATGCCCGAACAAGTGCCGGCTATTATTTTAGAAATGGGGCATCTCTCAGCCTGAATCTGGGGCTTGAACAATATCAAACGAAAACCTCACAGCAGACGGGGGGAGTTGCCTCGGGTCCACCTCAGAGTAGCCAGCTTGCTACTACTGTAAATACGGATCGGATCATGCGTTTAAGCCTGGATGGATCCTATCCTATAAATGAACAATTTTCGGTGTTTGCATCAGCGGAAGCTCTCCGGTTTACTTCAGAGAGCTCTAGTGTTACGACAAATGATGTGGAATTTTCAGGCGGCGTTAGATTTAGTTTTGAACCTCGTTTTAATAAGAACAGGGCAATAGTAACGCCGGAGTGGAAGGAAGGAAAGAACCATCAACAAATAAAAATTCGATATTCGGGAAAAGGTCGTTTGTATCTGGTTGGTGATTTTAACAACTGGAAGCGAACGGGTATCCCGCTGAGAGAGCAGTCGGATAATGTGTATGTGACACAATTAAGTTTAAATCCCGGAGCCTATGAATACAAGGTGCTTCGTATCCAGGGAGATACCAAAGAATGGTTAACCTTTTCTGATGACACGTATACTGTCAGTGATGGTTATGGGAGTAAAAATGCAATGTTATTAGTTGAAGAATAGGTGTATTGTCATTATGGATTTTTATAGAAAAATACTACTAACTTTTTTGATTGGGTTACTATCATTTGTAGCTGCCCATAAAATTTATGCACAAGAGGCTAACGTATCGACATTAGTTCAACAGGCGCAAAAGGCTGGCATCAAGCCAGAGGCATTAACCGATCTTCAAAATAGAGCCAGGGAGCATGGTGTAAATAATCAACAATTGGGAATGATTATTAAAACAGCGATATCAATGTCTGATGAAGGATTGCCGGCTGATGTAGCTATTCAGAAATCACTGGAGGGATTCTCAAAGGGCATTCCGGTTAATCGCATAATTTCGGTTGTACAACGAGAACATACCAGCTTGGGACAGGCAGCAAAAATTGTTGATCCCTGGATGAAGAACCAGCAAATTCAGGATATGATGGATCGGTCGAACAGGCGAATGCCTGAAAAAACGTTCAGAAATGAACTTACAAAAGCCGCTTCTAAATCACTCATGCAGAATATATCGTCTGAAGACGTTAATGGTGTATTATCCCAGATTAGTGATAAATCAGTACTTTCTAAGGCTGGGCCCGCTGATATTGTGGCGGCTATAGGGATTATTCCTGATTTGCCTTCGTCTGCAGGACCCAAAGCTTCGGCCAATTTTGTTGTTCGAGCATTGAAAGGAGGATTCAAAGCAAATGATTTACAAAAATTACCATCTGCAGTAAAGATGGCTCAACAAAGGAGCGAACTTCCCGCAGCAAGCGTATTGGAGGGCGTTGCAGGTCAAATGAAAAAAGGAGTGCCGGCACGGCAGATTATTCAAAATCTATTCAATGGTAAGGTGGGCGGGGGACCTCCCGGACATAGACCTAAAGGCCTGGGACCCAATTCCAATCACGGTAATGCTGGGCAAAATTCAAATCATGGTAATGGAGGGGGGCAGTCTAATCATGGTCACTCTAATGGTTCATGATGTTCCTTTTCTTCTGAAAAGTAGAATAGTTCTGTTATAAATTGCTATTTGGCTCAAGCAGCCTCTCGGTTACAATCTCTATTCTTGAGAATTATTTGAAATAGTAGATGTCATTGCAAATATAATAAATGGAGAGCCAGACCTTCTCCAGCAAATTCTGTTTGAAATGGCAAAGGTCTCTTCAAATAAAAATTGTAACCCTTTGTCTATTCGCTCGTCACACAACTGAATAACAGACGGTAAATAGAAAATCCCAAAAAAATATATAAATGTATGCTACAGAAAAAGATACTGTCAATACCATTTGCAATAGTTGCAATTTTCTCATTACTCATAGCCGGGTGCGGATCTGAGACATCATCCAATAGCGGAATGGGATCCATGCAGATCCGTATGTATGATGCCCCCATCGATAGTGCAAGTGCTGTGAATATAAAAGTTAAAAAGGTTGAAATTAACAGAACGGGGAGTTCCAACGGATGGGAAGTCATCAGTACTCCTAATAAGATCTATAATTTGATTGATTTAGCCAATGGCGCCTATGCTACACTTGGGGATACCACCCTGGAAGCCGGTACTTATCCGCAGATTCGATTGGTTCTGAGCCAGGATAGTAACAGCGTTGTTATCAATGGAAACACATATGATATGACAGTGCCCAGCGGTTCCCAAACAGGAGTTAAGCTCAATGTTGATGCAAAAATTGAGAAAGACATTAATTATGTATTGCTGCTCGATTTTGATGCTGCCAGATCAGTAGTCAAAGCCGGTGGACAAGGAAATTCACAGGCAAAATATTTACTAAAGCCTGTTATCAAGGCTGAAAACCAAGCTACCACCGGTAATATAGGCGGTACTGTATCACCGGCTGAGGCAAAGCCCGTCGTCTACGCTATCGCAAATTCCGACACGTTAGCATCTACGGTGGCCGACACTACAGACGGCACTTTTAAAATAATTGGTCTTGAAAAGGGTGATTATACCGTTTCATTTGATCCGAGGAATGATAGTTATCAAAGTAAAGACAGTACCGGGGTCAGTGTTTCCGTTGGAGAGACAAATGATCTTGGCACGATCAACCTGCAGCAAAAGGGCTTGCTGCAATAGATATCATTAACGGTACAAATGTGTACAAGCGCTGAGTACCGAGTAGAAAAGGTCTGCTGACTGCAGGCCTTTTCTTATTTAATACGAATTCGATTTTGTGTACTTCTTGTGAGATGGTTCTGTCTTCGAGCAGGAAACCCAGGACCTTCGGGAGTTTAACTCCCTCACAACGATGAACTGAGGAGAGATAGAAATAAAAAATATCTCGGTTCCAATGCTCTGCCTTGGAACCTATCTTACGCTCCGCGTACACATCGGCACTTGTCTTTAACAAGGCAATTATCTACCGTAAATACGATAAGGCTTAGCTCTATTCAACCCATAACCAAAGGGGACGCAGAGCGCCGAAGGGCCCTCAGCCGCAGAGCAACTGAGGGGAGATAGAAATAAAAAATATCTCGGTTCCAATGCTCCGCCTTGGAATCCTATCTTACGCTCCGCGTACACACAGTTCACCTTTAGGGTAAGCTCTGAGCACTCAAAACAAGTTATAACACCAATTTTAGATCAGGCGGCCACAGTATCCTGTTCAAATTCCCGGATACTGCTTTTCTTTATTACATCTCCAAAAAGAGTGGCAGATGTACAATCGGTGATTCTAACTTCTACATATTCCCCGGTTTTAAGATCCCCACGGTCGAATATGACCATTTTATTCGTATCCGTACGACCACAAAGCTGTTCATCAGAACGTTTACTAGTACCTTCCACCAAAACCAAGTGACGCCGTCCGATTTCTTTCTTATTGAGCTCTTCCTGTATATCCATTTGTTGCTCAATAATCTCCGAGAGGCGACGTTTTTTTACCTCTTCCGGTACATCATCTTCATATTTACGTTGCGCCAGGGTACGTCCGCGTTCTGAATATGCAAACATATAGGCCAAATCGTATTTCACTTCAGCCATTAGTGATAATGTATCCTGGTGTTCTTCCTCCGTTTCCCCGCAAAAGCCAGTGATAATGTCTGTTGACAATGTAACGCCGGGTATGATATCACGCATCTTCTCAACGAGCTGTAAGTATTCATCCCTTGTATAAGGCCGACGCATGCGTTCTAATACGTTATCATTTCCCGACTGGGCAGGTATGTGGATATAATTGCATAAGTTAGGTTGTTCAGCTATAATCTCCAGCAATTCTACAGGAAAATCTTTAGGATGGGGAGAAGAAAATCGAAATCGCATTTCCGGGTCAACCTGGCTGGCTTTGTACATCAAGTCTGCAAAACTGTTGTCCCCATCATCATAAGAATTTACATTTTGTCCCAGCAAAGTAACTTCTTTATATCCCTGGTCACTCAGTTGCTTCAATTCATCCAAAATACTTTCAGCAGGTCGGCTTCTTTCCCGTCCGCGGGTAAAAGGCACGACACAAAAGGCACACATATTATCGCAGCCGCGCATAATGGTTACAAAAGCACTTACCCCGTTGTCATTGGTTCGTACCGGTTTAATGTCTGCGTATGTTTCTTCCAGGGACAGGATGGTATTAACCGCTTTACGCCCGTCATCCACGTCGGATAAAAGTTTAGGGAGATCACGATAGGCGTCGGGACCGACAACAAGATCTACAAGTTCTTCCTTTTCCATGATCTGGTCACGAATGCGCTCGGCCATACATCCCAACACACCGACGGTCATATCCTTATCATTCTTTCGTTTTAGTGCTTTGAATTCCTTAAGTCGGTTCCAGACTTTTTCTTCTGCGTTTTCACGGATAGAGCACGTATTGACAAAAATGATGTCAGCGTTGTCCGGCTGATTCACCGGCCTCATTCCTTCTTCCATCAGGATGGAATTGACGATCTCGGTATCAGAGACATTCATCTGACAGCCATATGTTTCGATATAAAAGTTGCGTTTGTCCAATGCGGGATATTATTTAATTCCTGGATTATTTAGACTGCTTAATATAAGAATAGATTCCCTCTTTATGAAAGGAAGCTGAACGCAGTAACTTTGGGATAAACCTGAATTTATTTTGTTGTTTTTTGTTCATTGTTGTAATTGGGAATAGTTCTTTTCTTGAAATTAGGGATGATTTCAACACTTCCGGGGTCATGCCTTATACTGTTCATTTTTTGTGAGCAAAACCCCGACAGCGGTCGGGACCAAAGAACTACTAAAAAACTCCTGGGGAATCGTTTGTATCAAAAAAGACATGCCATCACTGTTCCGGATAGGTCTTTTTATAAACTGTTATAATAGTAAGCAAATTAATCACGGAATTACGCATAACGCATCACGATTAGCGTTTTTTATTTTTCTTCCAGATACTCCTTCAAAACAACAGCATTATTTTGTTCTCGATTTTTTGAAGCATAGATGAGCGTGACTTTCTGGTCCTTTTCAGTGAGCTCTTTTAATTTAGTGACGAGTTGATCCTTCTGGTCCAACTCTGCATGATATTTATGTACAAATTCATCAAATTTTTTGGGATTACTATGAATCCACTTTCGGAGTTCATCGGAGGGAGCGATATCTTTTAACCACTCGTCAAGGTTAAGCTTTTCCTTGCTGATGCCACGGGGCCACAAACGGTCAACCAGTACACGATATCCATCGTCTTTTTCGACCTCGTCATATGCCCGCTTAATTTGAATCATGGCAGAATGCAATAAGTTCTCAACCAAATTAAAACCTATTCGTTTAGAACGAAAGTTCGCGAGGCTTTACAACATAGCCTGTCTACCCTAATTAGGCCAGGTTTCAGGATTTTTACGCCATTCTCCCAATGCTTCCAAATCCCGTTCATCAATATAATCATTGTTACTGGCCACCTCTATAAGCGTAGCATAGTCCGTCAGGGTGTACATGGGAATCCCTGCATCTTCAAAGCGTTTGACTGCTTTATCAAATCCATAAGTAAAAATACTAAGCACAGCTTCAATATCGGCGCCAATAAATCGAAGAGCCTCAACGACAGAGATCGCCGATCCACCGGTAGAAATCAAATCCTCGATGATGACCGTTGATTCGCCTTTCTGAATACCTCCTTCAATCTGATTACCCAGTCCGTATGCTTTGGCTTTGGCGCGGACATAGGAGAGAGGTTTATCCATATTTTCCGCTACCCACGCAGCGTGTGGAATACCTGCTGTTGCCGTGCCGGTAATCACATCTACATCGGAATATTCCTCTGATATAAACTCGACAAATTTTTGAGCTATTTTTTTTCGGATTTTAGGATACCGAAGCGTCAAACGATTATCGCAGTAAATAGGAGAGTTCCATCCCGAAGACCAGGTAAAAGGTTCGTTTGGCTGCAAGATCACGGCATTGATATCCAGCAAATCCAGTGCAATTTCTTTAGAAAAATTTTCATCAATAATCATAAGTAAATCAGTAATTAATTCAATTTCAGTAACTCATACAAAAAATAGTAATGTTAAGTCTACATCTGCGGAACATCATATTATTCCCAGAATATAGATAACTACTTTGAGACAAATGAAAGCATAAAAGCCAGCTAACAGGTCATCAACCAAAATGCCCCATCCACCCGGCAGCTTTTGTAATGCATCTACGCCCAAAGGTTTTTGGATGTCGAAAAAACGAAAAAACACAAAACCGCCGGCCAATAATAAAATATTATAGCTCAAAACGGTAGTAAAAGGTACAGCAATAAACGCCATGCCCTGACCGGCAAACTCATCCATGACTAACGGGGACGGATCTCCTCCCCAAACCCGTTCGCACTCTTCAGATACCCACACCGTAAGGAAAGAACAGAACAAAGTGAATAATACGATTCCATACCAGGGAGTATAAATTTCAATAAAATAAATAAAAAAGAGAGCAAAGAAACTGCCCCATGTTCCGGGGGCATCAGGCAAAAAGCCAGCATAAAAGAAACTCCCGAGAAGCGGTTTAAGTTTTCGCATTTGTTTTAATTGAAAAAATATTGTGATTGATATAAATGTATTCGAGACCAGAGTACAAGGTCAATATGACTATTCCCATCATCACCCATCCCAATACTCCGGATTGCATTAGTTCTTTACAGTAGGGGGCCAGCCATACGTCTGATTCAATGAAAACCCCGACCATCAATACGATATAAAGGAAAAACATTTGTCCCAGGGTTTTTGCCTTGGCCGTAAATCGGGTATCCATTGTGATGTTACGGTAATCGGCCAGAATTCGCATAGCCGTAACAACAATATCCCGGAATACGATAACACCTACAGCCCACCATGGAAACTGGCTGACATCAATAAAGGGTAAACAGATGAAACCTGCAAAGGTTAAGAATTTGTCAGCTAACGGATCCAGAAAAACACCGTAATCGGTCTCAGCTTCATAAAGTCTTGCAATGTAGCCATCGAAAAAGTCAGTGACTACTGCAACCGCGAATATGCCAACGCTTAACGCTCGCCAAACGACCTCATCCTGTACATATAGTAGAAGAAAAATCGGCGCCAATATTATTCGGATAGTACTCAGTATGTTCGGTAATCTGCGCACGGGTCAAAGATAGTAATTGTAGTAAAGAATTAAATCTTTTTACGGAGGATTTTTTTGAAAGGTGTTCTTTTGTTTATGCCCTCATACTTCATGTATGATAAAAATGTAATTTTTAAGAAATTCTGGAAGTTAAATTAACGACTGTAGAAGTTATAAGTATAGAGCTTTGCTTTGCTAAAACAGCTTTATTCTCTCTTAACGGCAGCAAGTTAAGCTAAATCTGTTACTGCCGGTAGTCTCTCGGGTTCTAAGCCCGAAGGTTAAATCCTATATACCATTTTCTGATAATTGCTTTACTGTTTTTTATTCCACGCCTGAAGGAAGACTTATTGATTACTCTCAACATCAAAATAAGTTTTTTTCAATAGAAAAAATGTTTGAATTAAGTACTTCGAAAAGCAGCCAAAGATTTCTATTTTGCTTTTCAATTTATGTAAAAATACAAAGATCAATTAAAGCATGCAGTGTCATATTATAAGTATTGGCAACGAGCTGCTTATTGGTGATACCGTCAACACCAATGCAAGCTGGCTGGGACAGAAACTTACCGAGGCGGGTATCGAGATAAACCATATTCACACCATTGGCGATGATCTGAATGTTATGAAATCGGCACTTGGATCCGCACTTACTTCGGCTAACTTAGTGATTACGACAGGCGGCTTGGGGCCTACGCACGATGACATCACCAAGCGGGCAGTTACTGAGATGTTCGATTGTGAGCTGGTAGTGAATGAAGAGGTGCTCAACTTCATCAAAAAGATTTTTAAGAAACGTAATATCCCATTTAGCGAATCTAACTATCACCAGGCAGAGGTACCGGATTGCTGCGAAATGCTTTTTAATACCCAGGGGACTGCTCCCGGGATGTGGTTCGAGCGGGATAAGGCTATACTTGTGGTGCTGCCGGGCGTTCCTCATGAGATGAAACATTTGACGAAGGATAAGGTGCTGCCAAAGCTCAAAGAGCGTTTTCCCGATCAGGAATTTCGAAAATCTCGTTATATCATCACGGCGGGAATCGGCGAAAGTACACTCAGCGATAATGTCATTGGGGATCTGAGTGATGTGCAGAATGAAAATCTGAGTGTAGCCTATTTGCCAAGTCCGCAAGGGACACGTATTCGTGTTAGTGCACGTGGAAATACTGAGAAGGAAATAGAAGAGCGTATGCTTCCTGTGTTGGATCTGATAAAGAGAAGAGCTGGCTATTATGTGATCGGAGAGGGTAAAGAGTTCGGGCTTGCAGAAGCCATCGGGAAAGTGCTCAGTGAACGGAACTTATGTATTGCAACAGCCGAGAGTTGTACCGGTGGTTATGTAGCTAATGCCATCACCAATGTGCCGGGCAGCAGTCGCTATATGAAAGGTGGGATTATTTCTTATGCCAACGAGGTGAAGCTTAATCAACTTGGCGTTAGTAAGCATAGTTTGGAAAGTGCGGGAGCGGTAAGCAAAGAGGTGGCCCTTCAAATGGCTCGGGGCACGGCTCAGAAATTGGATGCTGACATTGGTATATCGACGACCGGAATAGCTGGTCCGGGAGGGGGATCTAAAGATAAGCCGGTAGGAACAGTATGGATTGGCTTTTGGAGTAAAGATGAACACTTCGCGCTCAGGGCTCAATTTTCAAATGATCGTCTGATCAATAAAGAACGAACCTCTGCCGTTGCATTAGAGATCGTCAGGCGATGTGTTCTCAATATCGATGAAATGCCATACGGACTCAAAAAGCAGCCGGCTTGAATATACCTCGTTTCACATATTTAATCTTATTTTTAATACTGCTTTCTTCGGTTGCCCAGGCACAGGTGGATACCACTCATACCCGAATTGATACGGTTATGACGGACAGCACCGTATTAAGACCGGCTCCTGCTTATACCCCTCCGAGAGATACATCACTTCAGTCTCAGCAAAAGAAACCTCTTTTCAAAGTAGTACCATGGCAGTTTCGTGCGCCCATGGGGGCTCACCTGACAGATACAGACAGTACCATGCGGTGGCAGGGCTGGCCGGGTTGGACGTACAAACTTAATCGCGATCCCGGTGTTATTAGTTTCCGGATGGGGACTAGTGTTAGGACTAATGCAGTTCAGCGATACGCTCATGATCCGTCTCAACAGCAGTTGTATTGGGAAGATATTTCTTTGAATGACCCCGTATCAGGCTCTCTGGATTGGTCAATGATTCCACAGCATAAAATTGGGTATGTCTATAACCAGGATTTGGGTACGGATTACCGGACGACCTACTATCTCCGGCAATACTATTTAAATAAACCCTTGTCGCGATTGATCTATGATGAAAGTAAATATTCTTACCGGAACTTAGAGTTTGAGGTAAGTCATAATTTATCACAGCGAACTAATATTGAGCTTAGCTATTGGGATCGCCGGGCGGGCGGAGCGTATTCCGATTCAAAGATATCGGGTCGCCAAATCTATGGGAAGGCGAGCTATCAATTGTCGCATAGCAGATATCTCAAAGTTAACTATATCAGCAATAGTTACAATCTTGGTCAGCCTTTCGGCTATGCCATACCTGATATGCGCAGATTTAACTTTGATCCTTATAATGCCACTCCCAACGAGCAAGCTGAGTCAAAAAAGACGAACAGCTTGTTTGCGGTGCATTTTTACCAGCGAAGTAAAGATTCTACCCAGGCCGTCGACAATTTTCACGCCGGGCTTTATTATCGCAGCCTTAAACGTTCGCTCACTTATAGTGCCGATTCGACAAAATATGATGTTAATTTAATAGGCGTTACTGCAAAGAAATGGTGGAATATCGGGGGACTGTCATTGGAAGGAACAGGCAGTTATGAACAGTTCTTCAATAAGACAAAAGCGAAAGGTTTTTCAGCATCAAATTGGTCTCTGCTAAAAACGGAGGGGAGAATTTCGCTGGACTTTACCCCGATCATAGATTTGAATGGAACAGCTGCTTTTCATTTGAGAAGTGATGGGTTTCAGGCTTATCGACTTAATGGTACGATTGATTTATCTGCCGGGGGCCTTACTCTTTCTCCGGGAGTCTCAGTGGGATCAACAATGCCTACGCCTCAACAGCTGTATTGGAAATCTGATCAATATAATGGGGATAATTCGTTAAGCAATGAAAAGATCATGGAAGCCCATGTTACGTTGAGCTATCATTTTACGCCCGATACAAAGATCGGTTTCAGGGCACAGCATATTGATATCACTGATGGTATTATGATGGTTGATAGTACCTTTTCGAATGTTACCGGTTATGCATCGCAGTCGGCCACCGCATTTTTTAATTGGGACTTGACGCATTTTGAGCTCAATGGGTCAGCAACAGCCCATCGGTATACCGACAGCTATACAAACCCCTCGGGCTCCATCCCTATGTTGCCCCGTAAGAGGGTGTGGTTAAAGGGGGGAGCCTACTGGAAAGGTTATCTTTTTCACCGGGCCACATATGTAAAGGCGGGTGTGGCAGGGATGATGTCGCCATTTAGATATCAGGCCGACCATTATAATCCTGTGCTGGATACTTGGCAGCCGCTAAGTGACGATCAACAGCTTCCGGTTTTTAACCGGCTCGATGTTGATATTTCGGCCCGTTTGCGCTGGATTATGTTTTCTCTGAGGTGGGAAAATGTGCTTGACGATGTTAATCAACTGGGCTACTTTGAGACAGCTCAATATCCAATGTCGGGACGGCGCTTTATCTTTAGTGTTCGTGCTTTATTCAGAAATTAAAATGATTTTTTTCTCATGAGTTTAGGATATGTTGTAAAAGAAGGGTTTGCCGGATTCAAACGAGCCCGTTTAGCCTCTTTCACTGCTATTTTTTCATTATTTATTGCTGTCTTGTTGCTGGGTATCCTGGCTCGAGCATCCTACAATGTATATGAAGTGGCTCAATCGCTGAAAAAGTCGATAGATGTAGAAGTTTTCCTCGTTGATTTGGATCAGCGGACGACCGATCAGCTGGAGGCCAAACTGAAGAAAAATGAAATCGTTCAGCAGGTTAATTATATATCCAAAGATAGTGCGGCCGCCATCTTTAAAAAGGAGTTTGGTTCGGGAGGCGGTTCGTTGGCTAAACTGGATTTCCTTCCTGCTTCATTCCGACTTAAAATTGATCCTGCGACGGGATTAAAACGAGTTGATTCGTTGGTTAGTAAAATTAAAAGTTATCGTGGCGTTGATGAGGTTAAATTCAATCAGAGCCTTTTGCAGATGATTGAGAACCGGTTTAAGACCGTCGCTACCGTGGGGGGCGGTATCGGTATCCTGATTTTGCTGGCGGCTATGGTTTTGGTATTCAATACGATAAGACTAACCATTTATGCCAAGCGCAAGCTGATTAAAGCTATGAAACTGGTAGGGGCGACCAATGGTTTTATACGCCGGCCTTTCGTAGTAGAGGGCGTTATACAGGGGGTTATCGCCGGTGTGTTTGCCGTCGGGGTGATGTATCTTTGTTTCCAGTATCTGCTTCCGCTCTATGTGCCTCAATTCGGAATATTAGAATGGCCCTTTGGACGCTGGTATTATCTATGTGGTGGTATGTTACTTTTATCTGTTTTTATGGGGCTATGGGGCAGCCAATGGGCAGCACGTCGTTTTATCAAAGAAACCTCTATTTCAGATTAGGGCACAATTGGGACAGAGGAGTGCGGCCTCTTGGATAGCTGATTAGCTCGTAACCATGCAGAAGATCGCCGCGGACGCAACAATTGCTCCCTCGCGATGACAGGCAGAGGTTGTGGGGGCTGTTACCCTGATTCCAACTCCCAATCATGTCATCCTGAACAGTCCTCCCTAAAAGCCAGAAAGGGCACTGTTTTCCCGGAAATAACTATCCTGTCATGCTGAATTTGATTCAGCATCTGTTGCACAATTTTCGAAGAGGCAGCCCATCAGCCAACGACGGCTATCCTTAGAAGGTCTTTTTCCCGTTCACTAGTCGTTGGCAAGGCAATCGCTTTTTAAAAAGGCTTTCCAACGGATCCCGGGTCGGGGTCCGGGATAAAGGACTTGGTCTGGTATGAGTTGCTATGCATTCATTTGAGAGGTGTCCGCCAACCGCTGATTTCCCCTATAGGTATCAATGTAGGGATATTACCTAATGGGAATTAGCATTTTAGATTACAGCCTTCATTAGGATCATACTGCATAGCTAAATCCTTGTCTGCTGTATGTTTTGAATGAATGGTAATACCATAAATAAGAACTTCAAATAATATAACGAGGAGGTAGCATGAAGTCATTAGTAAAGTATCCCCAAAGAACGACAGCAGTAACTGATTTGCGAAGAGAAATGGATCGTATTTTTAATGACTTGATTCCGTTTTCATGGAGATTCGACGATACAGAAACTGAACTAGGTCTATGGGCTCCCAAAGCCGATATGGTTGAAACAGATAATGAATATTTGGTTGATGTTGATCTACCCGGTTTAACTAAGAAGGATATTCAGATCAATTATCATGATAATGTTTTGACTATTGAGGGAGACCGAAAAGAAGAAAAAAGAGAAGAGCATAAAGGTTATTTACGAAATGAGCGATATTTCGGTTCATTTAAACGTTCATTTATGTTGCCGGCTGCTATTACGGATGAGAAAATTAAGGCAACCTTTAAAGAGGGCGTATTGCATGTGAATATTCCGAAAGCTGAAAAAAGTAAGCGAAAATCTGTACCGATTGAATAGCTTGTATTCATCATCATGATGAAAGGAGCCGTGTTTATCGCGGTTCCTTTAAATTTATAATATAGTGAGGCGTAATATGAAAAAGAGAGTAGCACTTGTTACGGGAGCCTCGTCGGGGATTGGTAAAGAAACGGCGCTCACATTTGCAAGAAAGGGATATCATACCGCTATATGTGACTTGAATGAGGAATCTTTGTACGAACTGGCCGACGAAATCAGGAATAAAGGTGGAAAGGTTATGGTTCTGCCGTGCGATATTGCGGTTGCTGATGAGGTCAAAAATATGATTGACAACATTATTACAAATTACGGCCAATTGGATGTTGCATGTAATAATGCCGGTATTGAAGGCACGACGGCTTTAACAGCTGATTATACGATTGATGAATGGGATCGTATTATGAATGTGAATCTTAGGGGACAATGGCTTTGTATGAAGTACGAGATTCCACAAATGATGGAGCGCGGTGGATCTATCATAAATATGTCATCAATTTTGGGACAAGTTGCTTTTGAGCAGGCCCCCGGTTATGTGGCTGCAAAACATGGACTCATTGGTCTTACAAAAGCAGCTGCATTGGATTATGCCGAAAATGGAATTAGAATCAATGCCGTATGTCCCGGCTTCATTGATACACCTATGTTGGATCGGGCAGGCATAACTACTGATCCGGAAACAAGAAAGGCAATTATTGCTTTGCACCCGATGGGGAGATTGGGCAAGGTTGATGAAATAGCAAATGCAGTGGCTTGGCTTGCCTCAGAAGAGGCTTCGTTTATTACTGGGCATTCGCTACTGGTTGACGGAGGATATGTTATTAAATAATGGATGAAGGTTGATTATAATGATAAAAACTACACGCAATCCATTCGTTTTATGGCTTAATGAAGTAGACAATGGTAAGGTAAGTGAGGTGGGAGGTAAAAATGCTTCACTCGGGGAAATGTTAAAATATCTGTCTCCTAAAGGGATCGATATCCCCCATGGCTTTGCCACTACTGCTCATGCATATTATAACTACTTGGAACACAATGAATTAATAGAACCCATTAAAAAATATATTGGAAAAATAAAACGCGAGGACACTTCCGTTGAGGAAGGCACGAGAGCGATTCGTAAATTTATATCGAATGGCATTTTCCCTATCCCGGTAGCTCAAAGTATTCGGGACGCCTATTCACAACTTTGTGTTGAATATGATATTATTAATGTGGATGTAGCTGTTCGAAGTAGCGCTACTGCCGAAGATCTGCCCACGGCTAGTTTTGCGGGGTTGCAGGAAACTTATCTGAATGTCCGTGGAGAAGAGGAGTTGCTTAAAGCTTGCAAAAAATGTTTTGCATCACTCTTTACAGCCCGGGCTTTTGTCTACAGGGAAGAGAAAGGATTTGATCACCTTAAAGTAGGCCTATCCATAGGCGTGCAAAAGATGGTGCGTTCTGATGATACCAGCTCCGGAGTCGTATTTACGATCGATACTGAATCTGGATTCCCGAATGTTGTAGTTATCAACGGGTCTTGGGGATTGGGTGAGAATGTAGTTCGTGGAACGGTAAATCCGGACCAATTCGTGGTTTTTAAACCATTACTGGGAGAGGCAGACAAGAAGCCTATCCTGGAGAAGAAGCTTGGCACGAAAGAACAGAAAATGATATACGCTTCTGATGAGGACGGCCGTACTCGAAATGTCAGTACAAGTGCCGAGGAACGTGCCTCCTTTGTTTTGTCTGATGATGAGATTTTGAAGCTAGCTTCGTGGGCTAAGATCATTGAGGAACATTATGGCAGGGCAATGGATATTGAGTGGGTAAAAGGACAGGATTCCAAACAGCTCTATATTGTGCAGGCTCGTCCCGAGACGGTACATTCTGTTGAAGGTGCAACTTTTAAGAACTATCAATTGCGACAGAACCACTCCAATGTTCTATTAACGGGATTGAGTATTGGCAGCAGTATCGTTACCGGGAAGGTTAAACGTATAAATAAAGCCGGTGACCTGCAGGACATTTCAAATGAAGATATCCTTGTTACCCAAATGACTGAGCCGGATTGGGTCCCTTATATGGAGAAAGCAGCTGGTATTATTACCGATTCGGGAGGACGAACTTGCCATGCTGCAATTGTAAGTCGTGAGTTGGGAATTCCGGCAGTTGTAGGTACTCATTTTGGGACGAGTGTGTTGAAGAATGGGCAGGAAATTACGCTTTCCTGTTCAGAGGGAGATGAGGGGAAAATTTATGAGGGTATTCTTAAGTTTGATGTACAAGAGATTGATCTTAGCAAGCTAAAGAAGCCCAAGACCGAAATTATGTTGAATTTGGCAGCTCCGGAAGGAGCTTTCAAATGGTGGAAACTTCCAACCAGTGGAGTAGGACTGGCACGAATGGAATTTATCATCACTCAACATATCAGGGTGCATCCGATGGCGCTTATTCATTTTGATAGGGTCGCTACCGAAAAAGATCGGGAGGAAATTCGAAAGTTAACCCATCACTACGAGGATAAAACAGCTTTCTTTGTGAATGAGCTTGCCCAGGGGATTGCTAAAATTGCCGCATCACAGTATCCGAAGCCCGTTATTGTACGAACCAGCGATTTTAAAACAAATGAATATGCCAATTTAATCGGCGGAGCAGCATTCGAACCGCTGGAACAGAATCCGATGCTGGGTTGGAGGGGAGCCAGCCGGTATTATAGTGAGAGCTATCGGGAGGGTTTTGCTCTTGAATGCCGGGCTTTAAAGATGGTTCGCGAAGAAATTGGTCTCGATAATGTAATTGTGATGATCCCTTTCTGCCGCACGGTAGATGAAGCCCAAAAGGTACTTAAAGAAATGGAGGCAAATGGGCTAAAACGAGGCCAACAGGGATTGGAGGTCTATATGATGTGCGAAATTCCGGCTAACATTATTTTGACGGAGGATTTTGCACGTTATTTTGATGGGTTTTCAATTGGTTCGAATGATTTAACCCAATTAATCTTGGGAGTGGACCGCGATTCAGCAGCACTTTCTTTTCTGTTTGATGAGCACAATGCAGCGGTAAAAACAGCAATTTCTGATGTTATCAAAAGAGCTCATAAATCAGGTATAAAAATAGGTTTTTGCGGTCAGGCTCCAAGTGATGACCCTACTTACGCTGCTTTCCTGGTTGAAGCCGGAATCGATTCGGTTTCACTAAATCCGGATAGTGTAATTAATGTCATCAACCAGGTAAATAAAATTGAAAGAAAATTACAGCCGGAGAGAGTATAGTTGTAGTCCCGGTAAAAGAACTTAAAACATAGGACAATGGTTACGAATACCGACGGCACCACAAATAATGGAAGTGTTTCCCGTGTCAAGGGGAGTGTCATCGATGTGTCTTTTGCCCAACATTTGCCGGAGATAGATAGTAAGCTGGAGCTTTTTCTTGAGGGAGTGAATGGTGATTCAAGAGTTGTGACATTGGAAGTGGTGTCGCATTTGGATGATGAGACGGTCCGGTGTTTAGCGTTGAATCCTACCCAGGGTATTGCGCGTGGCCAGCAGGTTGTAGATACCGGTGAAACTTTGACTGTACCGGTTGGAGAGGCATTTTTAGGACGAGTGCTTAATGTTTTTGGAGAGCCCATTGATTTCAAGCCCCCGCCACTACAGGAGGCTAAAAGGTCTATCCATAGTAATATTATTCCTCTATCTGACCATGTAACGGGCAATGATATTTTGCATACCGGTATTAAAGCGATCGACGTACTGGCACCGATTGAACGAGGTGGCAAGGCAGGGTTGTTCGGCGGTGCCGGGGTCGGCAAGACGGTGCTAATTATGGAGCTGATCCGAAATATTGTGGCTGCTTATCAGGGGATAAGTATTTTTTGTGGGATTGGAGAACGGTGCCGGGAGGCCGAAGAGCTATATCGTGAGATCAGGGAGGCAGGGGTACTTGATCACACGTTGATGGTTTTCGGACAAATGAATGAAGCGCCCGGAGCACGATTCAGGGTAGGTCATGCAGCTCTAACAATGGCTGAATATTTTAGAGATACTAAACGCAGGGATATTCTGCTGCTCATAGATAACATATTCCGCTTTGTCCAGGCAGGATCGGAAGTATCAGGCCTGATGGGCAAAGTAACGTCAAGAATGGGATATCAACCGACACTGGGATCTGAGCTGGCGGAGCTTGAAGAACGCATAAGTAGCACGCGGAACGGGGCAATTACATCGGTACAGGCGGTTTATGTACCGGCGGATGATTTTACCGATCCCGCTGTAGTTCACACATTCGCGCATTTGTCTTCGTTTATCGTGCTGTCACGCGAACGTTCGAGTCATGGATTTTATCCCGCAATCGATTTACTGGAATCGGGCTCCAAGATGTTGTCCTATGAGGTAGTTGGCGAACGTCATTACGAAATTGCTCAACGGGTTAAAGAAACGTTGGCTTATTATGAGGAGCTGAAAGACATCATTTCTATGTTGGGATTGGAAGAACTGTCCCCCGATGATCAGATGTTGGTAAAACGGGCGCGCCGCCTGGAACGATTTCTAACCCAGCCTTTTGCTGTTACCGAACAATTCACAGGTAAAAAAGGGGAGATGGTAGGCATGAACGAAGCACTGGATGGTTGTCAGGCTATTCTTGATGACAAATATCAACATGCCCCTGAACAGGCTTTTTATATGATCGGATCCATAAACGAAGTAGCGGAGAAGTATGAATGAGCTGGAATAAAATGACATTACAAATCATGACACCGGAAAAGAAAGTGGTGTCTGAATCTGTTGAAAAAATCGTAGCTGAAGCCCGCAATGGATCCTTTTGTCTGAAACCGCGCCACGTCGACTTCCTGGCAGAGCTGGTGCCGGGGATATTAAGCTACTGGGTTGAAGATAAAGAGCATTTATGGGCCGTAAATGGCGGAATACTGGTGAAGCAGGATGACAAAGTAATGGCGTCGGTCAGACATGCAATAGAAGGAAAATCACTGGAAGAATTGGAACGAGTGGTAAAAGAGAAATTTCAGGTACTTGATGAAAAAGAGAAAGAGACCCAGATCGCCCTGGAACAGTTGGAGGCCGATTTTATCCGGCGTTTTGTTGAACTCCAGAAAAGATAAGAGGCCCTATGGACGAAAAAAAACAACCGGAAGATCAGAAAGAACGTTTCGAGCAGAATGTGCGGGATAAGTCCAGGCGCAAAATGAAGGCACGTCGGGAATCCCGAAAAGGAGTCTGGTTTGGAATTGGGATGTTTGGCTTGGTCGGATGGTCGGTTACGATACCAACCTTATTGTTTCTGACTCTGGGTATCTGGATCGATTCAAGCTCTCAAAGTAAGTATTCGTGGACGCTGATGCTGCTGGTAGTAGGTATAGCTATAGGCTGTCTGAATGCATGGTATTGGGTTAAACAAGAGGGACAAAAAAATTCGGAATGAGAATATGGAAATAACTACCGTGATTTTAATAAGCCTGATAATAGGCGGAGTTCTCGGCGCAGTCTATTTTGGTGGATTATGGATAACGATAAATCGATTTGTGAACGGTGAAAAACATTCGCATCTGATGGTGATAACAAGCTTTCTATTACGTGCTGCATTTGTATCCGCGGGCTTTTATATGCTGTTGCAATTCACACATCAGTGGCAGCTGTTGGCGGTAGGTCTGGTTGGCTTTGTAATCAGTCGACTAGTTATCACGAAAATGGTTAAGACAAAATCACAAACAGTATAAACAGCAATTTTTTATGAGAGAAGTCCTGAATTTAAATATGAGAGTTTAGCTCAAATAAAATGGAAATAACGACTGATCATATCATATTCTGGGAGTGGGAATTCATCCATATTAATGCTACGCTGGTTTACAGTTGGCTGGTCATGGGGATATTGGTGATCGGTTCATGGCTGGTCAGTCGCCGGTTAAGTTCAGGAATCCACATGAACCGCTGGCAGAATATTTTGGAAGTGCTGGTAACGATGATCCAGGATCAGATCCGGGAGGCGAGCAGGCAGGAACCTCGTCATTACCTGCCATTTATCGGTACCTTATTCCTGTTTATCCTGGTCTCAAATATCATTGATATTTTTCCGGGAATCGGTGCGCCAACGAGTTCTCTTTCAACCACGACAGCGTTGGCATTTACTGTGTTCGTTGCTGTACCGGTATTTGGCATCGCGCAGCAGGGAGTGAAGGCTTACCTGGCTCATTACACGAAGCCCTCATTACTAATGCTGCCATTTAACATAATTGGGGAGTTATCCCGAACAATTGCATTAGCTATCCGTTTGTTTGGCAATATCATGAGTGGCAGCCTGATCGTAGGCATATTATTGAGTTTGGCTCCTTTATTTTTCCCGGTACTGGTTCAGGCATTCGGGCTATTGATTGGTGTAATCCAGGCTTACGTGTTTTCTATTCTGGCCTTGGTGTATATCGCCTCGGGCCAAAGAGTGAAACAACATGAGTTGGAAGAAGCTGAGAATGAAGAGGTTTTAACGGAAGAAATAGAGACGGAATGAACATTGGATAACTATTATATCTAACTAAATAAGGCACTTGAGAATTACTTATTAACATAATTTACTCAAAAAAATATTAATCAAATTACTAAAACTATGGATGCTGTAAGTATTATTGGGATGGTTTCGATCATCGTTTCCGGAGTTACCATTGCTGTGGGATCGGTAGGTCCGGCACTCGGGGAGGGGAAAGCGCTGGCACAAGCGTTAATTGCTATTGCTCAACAGCCGGATGAGTCGGCCACGATTACACGGACGCTTTTTGTAGGCCTGGCGATGGTGGAATCTACAGCTATCTATTGTTTTGTGATATCACTGATACTCATTTTTGCGAATCCTTTTTGGGATTATGTTATCAAACTAGCAGGAGGCTGACGTGCAAATCGACTGGTTCACATTTGCTGCCCAGATTATAAATTTACTGATTCTGATCTGGCTGTTGCATCGCTTTTTATATAGGCCCGTAATCAAAGCTATGGATGAACGGGAGCAGAAGATTGCCTCTGAACTTGAAGGGGCCCGACTCAAAAAGGTAGCTGCTGAAGAAAAGGAGCGTGAATATCAGCAAAAGGTCAAAAATATCGAGATGCAGAAAGAACAGCTTTTGGATGAGGCCCGAAAAGAGGCAAGTGAGCAGCGGAAGGAACTGATGAAAGAGATACGAACGGAAATAGCTGATATTGAAAAACGATGGGAAGAAGCCGTTGAAGGAGAAAAGGAGGCATTTCTTAATCAGCTTCAGCAAGAAACCAGTGAGCAGATTATCATACTGATTAACAACATATTGGTTGATCTTACAGATCAAAGTCTTCAGGATCAGACTGTAAATATTTTTCTTGAAAAGATTAAAGAGTTGAATGCAGAAGACAAAGCACGTTTACAAGAGACATTACAGGAATTTCAGACACAACAAGTCAACGTATTCAGCACGTTCGAATTAAAAGGGGAGCAAAAGCACGCTTTGGCAGATGTAATCAGAAAGACTTCCGGGACGGAATTGGAATTTGAGTTTGAAGTGACCAAAAATCTGGGATTTGGTCTGGAAGTAAGGGTGGGGGGCTGGAATATTGGCTGGAGTTTAAAACGATATCTGGGATTACTACGCAGTAATATGGATAAGTTCTTTGCTGAACAATCGCCAACGGGAAAAATATCCGAGCTAAAATAAAATCATGCCTGAGACTAATTTAAATCATATTATCTCCGATACCCTTTATGGTATGCGTCAGGTGGTGACATCACAGGAGAGTCGTTTGCATATGGCCGAGATTGGAACCGTCGTTTCCGTGACAGAAGGGGTAGCCATCATCGACGGCCTTCCCAAGGTCAGGGCAGAGGAATTAATCTACTTTCCAGACAATGTTGTTGGAATGGCCTACAACCTGGATCCAACTTCAGTAGGTGTGATTTTGCTGGACGAATCTCAAAAGATCGAAGCAGGTGACGAGGTTTCAAGATCGGGACGTGTACTTGATGTTCCGGTTGGCGAAATGCTGTTGGGAAGGGTTATTGATCCGCTGGGACGTCCATTGGATGAAAACGGAGCAATTTTAAGTACGGTACGATATCCTATCGAAAGGCCCGCTCCTCCCATCATGCACCGAGCACCTGTAGAGGTCCCTTTACAAACAGGCATCAAAACAATTGATGCACTTATTCCGATAGGCCGGGGACAGCGTGAACTTATTTTTGGAGATCGTCAGACTGGTAAAACAGCTATTGCTTTGGATACGATTATCAATCAAAGGCATACTGATGTTATATGCATTTACTGTGGTATCGGCAAAGAAAATGCAGCCTTGGCAAGAGTAATCAATGAGCTCAGAAACAATAATGCTCTTAATCATACCATTATTGTTTCTGCAGCCGGAAATACTCCTGCAGGGATCCAGTACATCGCTCCTTATGCTGCTACAAGTATTGGAGAATATTTCATGGAAAGGGGAAAGGATGTACTTGTGGTTTATGATGATCTGACGTGGCATGCCCGGGCTTATCGGGAACTGGCATTATTGATGCGTCGTCCACCGGGACGAGAGGCATTCCCGGGTGATATATTTTATATACATGCCAGGCTCCTTGAGCGTGCTACACACCTGAAACAGGATTTCGGGGGTGGTTCGTTAACGGCCTTACCCATTATTGAGACCGAGGGACAGAATATTGCAGCTTTTATCCCTACGAACCTAATCTCGATTACCGACGGACAGATTTATTTGTCACCGGAATTGCTTCAGAAGGATATAATGCCTGCAATTGATGTTGGATTATCAGTTTCAAGAGTCGGGGGAGCTGCGCAATTACCTTATTATCGTTATGTAGCTAAGGATTTACGACTGTCATATACACAATTCCAGGAATTAGAGGCCTTCGTTCGTTTTGGTGCCCGACTGGATGAAGAAACAAAAAAAATAATTGAACGCGGACGCCGTATCCGGGAACTGATTAAACAAAAGCAATTCAATCCACTTTCAGTTACCCAGCAAATTTTGGAGTTACTTGCAGTTACCAGGGGATATTTGGATGAGATTCCTGTCGCACGAGTTTCCCAGGCAAAAATGGCAATCAAGGAAGTAGCCGAAAAAGAGCTAACTGAGATCTCTGCTAAGATCGAGCACGGCGATGCATTAACCGAAGCAGAGCGGGAACGTATGACAGAGATTATAAAACAGTCATTGGAAATTGTAACAGAACTAGAACATGCAACGAATTGATACAATATCGCGTAAGATTAAGTCTGCCAAAGACTTACAGTCTATAGTTAAAACAATGAAAGTGCTTGCGGCTGTAAGTATTAGACAATACCAATATGCTGTAGATTCTATCACCGGCTATTTTGAAACGATTGAACAGGGGTTACGAATTATCTTGAAAAATCAGCCGAGTACTATTGACATTTTACAGCCATCCGTAACCAGAGATTCGATTCGAAAAATTGCTGTAGTTTTTGGATCCAGTCAACCGATGTGTGGTACTTTTAATGAAGTTTTAGCAACCTACGTAAAAACGAAGTGGGAAACCGATCACAAGAAAAAGCCTGAAAAAGTGGTAGCCATAGGCAATAGAATTGTACCGGGACTAGAGCGTATAGGTTGGCGAATAGATCATCAGTTTGATGTACCCAGCACGATAGACGGTGTTAACGAGACGGTACAAGCGTTGGTAGTATCTATTCAGCAGTGGCATTCTCTGGAAGCTTTTCAATATGTATACCTGTTGTATAACCGTCCGCATTCTAAGTCGCAGTATCTACCAATCTCACAACAGCTATTACCACTGGATATCAGCTGGTTAAAAACATTGACCACCAAGCCGTGGGAGAGTAACACCCTTCCCAAATATACTATGAGAATAGAAAACCTTTTCTCTGCATTGGTAAGACAACTATTGTTTGTCACTGTTTATAAAGCTTTTTCAGAATCTTTATCCGCAGAAAACGATAGCCGTTTGGCAGCAATGCAGGTAGCGGAAAAAAAAATCGATGAGAAGCTTGATGAATTAACCAAAACGTACAGAAATCAGCGTCAGATTAATATTACGGAAGAGATCCTCGATATTGTAGCCAGTTATGAAGTACTGCGTGGGGAGGAAAAGGGAGGGACCCGAGACTAAAACACGCTGTTATGATTCGATCAACATTTTGAATGTGTTATAATGATAAATCCCAATTGATGAAACATGCCGATTATGCTCATATCACAAGATTTGCAACGATATTGTTAATCGCAGTACTTGTGGTATATGTCATGGTGATGGCAGAGTCAATCTTATTGCCGCTGGCGTGGGCATTGCTTATCTCATTATTAATTTTGCCTGTTATACAGTGGATGGAACAAAAAATAGCACGTCCCCTGGCTATCATTATTGCGCTGATATTAGTAATTGGTTTTTTCGGATTTATATTCTATTTGCTTTCCGTACAAGTTGTTGGTGTGCTTGGTGAAGTACCCAGAATTACCCAGAAATTGGATCAATGGATTGCAGATGTTCAGCATTATTCCGAAATACGGTGGGGGATCTCGCCTGAAATGTTTTCCCGTCAAATAGCCACCTCGGTCTCACAAATGATTAACGCTGTCTTCCTGGGGATAAGGAATTCTCTCTCTACGATATTCCAGACTATTACCATCGTTACCGTCATACCGTTGTATGTCTATTTTATGTTGTATTACCGGGATCTGTTTTATGAAGGGTTCCTTCGAATAGTTAAAAATTATCAGCAAAAAGCCACTTCACTCGTCAGGAACGTAAATAGTATCGTACAACGATATCTTTTTGGGATGTTGTTGGTAACCGTTATCATGGGCGTGCTCTTCTATATTGATTTGCTAGTACTGGATATCAAATATGCCTTCTTCTTTGCTGTATTGCTTGCTGTATTTAATTTGATTCCCTACATCGGGGTGATCGTCAGCTCTCTGGTCGTTATTCTTTATGCTTTGGTTACTACCTCTTCATTTTTCTATCCCATTGCGCTATTGATTTCACTGTGGTTGATCCAATTTCTTGAAAATAATTTTATAACACCATTTGTGGTCGGTACCCGGGTGAAAGTAAATCCCCTGGTAGCATTGATCACTATTTTTGCGGGATCAGCTGTTTGGGGCATTTCTGGGATGGTTCTTTTTTTACCGCTGGTGGGAGTATTGAAGACGATCTGTGATGAAATCGATTCCTTGAAGCCGTATGGACTTATGCTGGGAACAGGGTTACAAGATGATAAAGAAAAAGGGCCCATAATAAGTAAGTAGCTCAAATAAATTCGATATGGGATTGTGTTGTGATGGGGTTTTATTCTCGAAAAAAAGGAGTGCTCTGGCGTTCGATTCTAAATATAAGGTTGTACAAGCGTCCACGCTTGTATTAGCGGAGAAGGGGTACACATCTCTTTGTTAATTAAGATCTGAAAATGAAGCCGATTTTGCATACAAAAATCCCCTTCATATATATCAGCATTTTTCCTGTGTTTACTTTAATCGAGTAAAATTATCCTTATAAGAAAGAGGTGATGATTATGAGACAATCAGATTCGCCCCAAAAAGATGCTAAATTAATTAAACACAGAAATGAAATAGCTGCTCTTCAGAGTATCATTCCGGGATTAGGACATATCTACAAAGGACATTTTGGGATGGGGATAATGTTTATGCTTCTTTTCCCCGTGTTTGTGTATTCAGGTATTGTAATGGCATTGGCTACAGCCGGGTTTGGGTTATTTTTACCTATCACATACATGTTTGCCGTTGGATGGCATGCTTATCAATTGGAGGATCATCGGAAACATCATTTGGGATGGTTTTAAAAAACTGGAAAATGATACCATAATAGTTGGGATATCCCACTACAAGCATTTTTATGTCATCCCACATTTGAAGGAAAATGTATGAATACAAGTTATTATGAAATATAACGGGTACAATCGAAATGAAGCTAGAATCTACAGATGAATATAAAGATAGATCCATTGATGATACCCTGAAAAAACTTGAAGTTAATCGTGATAATGGTCTGTCTGATAAAGAGATAGAGGAGAGACAAGATCAATTTGGATTCAATGAGATTAAAGAGCAGGAAGAGACTATTTTGCATCGAATCTTTCGGCGCTTTTGGGGGCCTATTCCGTGGATGATTGAAATCGCGGCCATTCTGTCAGCGGTCGTACAGAAATGGGAAGACTTTTTTATCATCTTAATCATGCTACTGGTAAATGCCTTTCTGGATTTTTTTCAGGAAGGCAAGGCTTTAAATGCGCTACAGGCTTTGAAGAAACAGTTGGCGAAAAATATAACGGTCCTTCGTTCAGGGAAGTTCAAGCGAATCCCGGTCCGGGAGCTAGTCCCGGGTGATATCATCAAATTACGAATTGGTAACGTTGTGCCTGCCGATGTACAATTGCTTGACGGAGAATACCTGTCCATCGACCAGTCTGTTTTAACCGGAGAATCTATACCCGTAGAAAAAGAAACGCGGGACGTTGCTTATGCCAATACTATAATCAAGCAGGGAGAAATGCTGGCTATTGTGGTTAATACCGGCATGAATACGAATTTTTCGAATGTGGTTGCCTTGGTTGCCAAGGCACAACGCGAAGAACGGAGCCATTTTCAAAAAATGGTCATTAAGATCGGTAACTTTTTAATACTGGTTACCCTTGCCTTGGTATTGTTGATTATCATGGTAGCTCTTTTCCGTCACGAGCCCTTTTTAGAGATCGTTCGTTTTGCTTTGGTATTGACCATTGCCGCCATTCCTGTTGCATTGCCGGCAGTACTGTCTGTTACAATGGCAGTGGGAGCTACGAAGCTGGCTCGTAAACAGGCTATCGTTTCAAAACTTACCTCTATTGAAGAGCTGGCGGGGGTAGATATTTTTTGTTGTGATAAAACCGGTACTCTGACGAAGAACGAAATGAAAGTTGCCGAGCCTGTGCTGCTGAATGGATTCAGCGAGAAAGATTTATTCCTGCATGCAGCGCTAGCTTCTCGTTTGGAAAATAATGATCCGATAGAAATGCCTATCTTTCATTATCTGGAAGAGAAGCTTCCCGATGTAGGATGGCAATCTTATCAACAGCTTGATTTTAAACCTTTTGATCCGGTTGTGAAACGAACGGAGGCCGAGGTTAAGAAAGAAAATGAGCATTTCTTTTCCGTTAAGGGGGCTGCGCAAGTGCTGGAACAGATGGCCGACTTAGATGAGGAACCTTCCAAAGAACTAAATAAATCCGTAGATCAGCTTGCTTCAAAAGGATATCGAACCTTAGCGGTCGGACGAAGGCAAGGGGACTCGCCACTTCAGCTTATCGGGCTAATACCTCTTTATGATCCGCCTCGCGAAGATTCTAAAGGAGTTATAGATGAGATGCATCAGAATGGAGTAAAAGTAAAAATGGTTACGGGGGACAATCTCGCGATTGCTAAGCAGATTGGTGAAATGTTAGGGCTAGAGCAGCGAACTATTCGTTCAGAACAGCTTTCGGGAGCTGCATCAAATGAACTTTTAAAACTTGCTGAAACCCTTTCGACGGCCATTTACCAGCGTTTAAAAGGAGAGGAGGTGTCACTGAAAGAGGCCCAGCGTTTTGCTACGAACGTTATGGAGGATGTTAAATCCCTTTATGATACCCGCTTGTTGGAGCGGGAATTTATACACACCCATGAGTCGGCCATTATTGAGATGATCGAGGAGGTCGATATCTATGCCGAAGTGGTCCCTGAAGATAAATATCGGATTGTAGATACTTTACAAAAGGGAGGACATATAGTGGGTATGACCGGTGATGGGGTAAACGATGCTCCAGCTTTGAAAAAAGCGGATTGCGGATTTGCGGTTTCTAATGCGACTGATGCCGCACGTGCAGCGGCAGATATCATTTTAACCGCACCGGGTCTATCAGTGATTAACGAGGCTATCAAACAAGCCCGTATTATTTTTGCACGAATGAGAAGTTATGCAACCTTTCGTATTGCTGAAACCATACGCATCGTCCTCTTTATGACTTTGTCAATCGTTGTCTTCAATTTTTATCCTATCACTGCACTAATGATAATCCTGCTTGCTTTGCTGAATGATATCCCAATTTTAGCTATAGCATATGATAATACGAAGGTGCATGAGAAGCCGGTCCGCTGGCAAATGAATGATTTGCTCACAATATCCAGTATGTTGGGAACCGCAGGCCTGGTTGCTTCTTTTGTATTATTCTTCATTCTAAAGGAACAAGGTTTTTCAAATGAAATTATCCAGACTCTTCTATTTCTAAAACTCATAATTGCGGGACATAGTACGATTTACGTTACCCGTGCCGAAAGCTGGTTCTGGAAGCGTCCCTGGCCTTCACCGTTATTGTTCGGGGCTACTTTTGGAACTGAGATTTTAGGTACGATCATCGCTGTTTATGGGTTATTTGTGACTCCCATTGGTTGGATATATGCTTTGTTCATTTGGGGATATGCACTGGTATGGTTTGTATTCAATGATGCCGTGAAATTATTGACTTATAAGATGTTACTACAGAAAGGCTGATGTTCATTTCCATTATTATGAAATAGATTTGATGAACAGACTTGGTGTAGA
>Ga0102962_1000216_pt1 | contig 32775 bp, 33 predicted proteins | sample SalPonF2_C_D2_MG_FD_84519 | JGI IMG/M metagenome (GOLD analysis project Ga0102962, IMG submission 84519) | Salt pond soil microbial communities from South San Francisco under conditions of wetland restoration - Salt Pond MetaG SF2_C_D2_MG ...
CTTTTCGTGCGTTTTCCATATTAGCTAAATCTTTCACGACCGGTCAATATAATGACGATTCGCTGATACTGCGGGCACCGTTTATCAAACAGACGTTTGAAGGCTGCTCGCCTCCCTCGAGGGCATAGGCAAGGCCACCTACTGGCGGATGAGCGAGTACAACGAGCAGCAACCCCTCCACCCGCTGGGTGACTTCGCACCTATGGAAGCCCGCGAGAAAGCCGTCAGAAACTCTACTTTAGAACTATCCTCTTGACGGGGAAGCTTACGCATGGACTACCCCCGGACGCAAAAGCACAAAAAAGCCCTCCTAATAGAGGGCTTACAAACTTTCTCGGAATTCTTTGGATCAGGAGATGGTGGGCCGTGTAGGAATCGAACCTACAACCTTGGGATTAAGAGTCCCCTGCTCTGCCAATTGAGCTAACGGCCCAGCCGATTTTTTTCGGGCGATGCCAGGCATCACACCAGAGAATGGTGGGGTGGACGATGGGATTCGAACCCACGACCACCGAGGCCACAACCCGGGGCTCTACCTACTGAGCTACGTCCACCATCGTCGTTTCCGCACCCTGGGGCGCAGGCCGCGTAGTATACCGGATTCCGGGGTGCCAGTAACAGTACTTCGGTCGCCGGCCTGCAAATTGGCGCGCCCGGCAGGAATCGAACCTGCAACCTGCGGCTTAGAAGGCCGCTGCTCTATCCGGTTGAGCTACGGGCGCGTTGAATCTGGCTGCCGGTGGATCTCCGGCTCCAACCCAAGGAGCTGATTTTAGCCGATGGACAAGAACGGCATCAGGATGCGGCTTCCTCGACTCCGGGGCCATACGCCAAGTCACGGATTTTGTTGATCTCGTCCCGGATTGCGGCAGCCTGCTCAAATTCCAGGTTGCGGGCGTGCTCGTACATCTGCTTCTCCAGTGCAGCCAGCTTCCGTTCACGCTCGCGGGCGGACATCCGCTGATATTCGGCCCGCTCCTCGGCAACCTTCGACAGCGCGCTGACCTTGGTGCCGTGCTCCCCGTAGGCGCCTTCCATGACGTCGCGCACCGCCTTGCGAATGCCCTGCGGCGTAATGTTGTGTTCCTCGTTGTAGGCCTGCTGTTTCTTGCGCCGGCGCTCGGTTTCGTCCAGGGCCCGCTGCATCGAGCCCGTCACGCGATCCGCGTAAAGGATGGCCCGGCCGTTCAGGTTCCGCGCTGCACGACCTATGGTCTGGATCAGCGCCCCCTCCGAACGCAGGAAGCCCTCCTTGTCGGCATCGAGGATCGCGACCAGCGAAACCTCCGGAATATCCAGTCCTTCGCGCAGGAGGTTGATGCCGACCAGCGCGTCGAATTCACCCAAGCGCAACGACCGGATAAGCTGGGAACGCTCCACGGTATCGATATCCGAATGCAGGTAACGGGCCCTGGCGCCATGCTCGTTCAGGTATTCAGTCAGATCCTCGGCCATGCGCTTGGTCAGGGTCGTGATCAACACCCGCTCCGAACGCTCCGCACGGATCCGCACTTCCGACAGCAGGTCATCGACCTGGCTGGTGGCGGGCCGAATTTCCATTTCGGGGTCGACCAGACCGGTCGGGCGCACGATCTGTTCCACGATCTGGTCCGCATGCTCGCGTTCGTACGGACCCGGCGTGGCAGAGACATAAATGGTCTGCGGCGAAAGCTTTTCGAATTCCTGGAAGTTGAGCGGCCGGTTGTCCAACGCCGAAGGCAACCTGAATCCATACCGCACCAGCGTTTCCTTGCGCGAGCGATCACCCCGGTACATGCCGTTGAGCTGCGGCACGGTGACGTGGCTCTCGTCAATGACCAGCAGCGCATCCTCGGGCAGATAATCGAACAGGCACGGTGGCGGCTCGCCGGCCCGGCGCCCTGACAAATGGCGGGAATAATTCTCGATGCCCGTGCAGTACCCCAGTTCCAGGATCATCTCGATGTCGAAGCGCGTGCGTTGCTCCAGGCGCTGGGCCTCGACCAGCTTGCCGGCCTCGCGCAGTTCGGGCAGGCGCTGGGCCAGTTCAGCGCGGATCTTGTCGACCGCCTGCATGAGGGTTTCGTGCGGGGTGACATAGTGGGTACGCGGATAGATCGTGAGCCGCGGCACACGGCGCAGCAACTCCCCGGTCAATGGATCGAAGTAACCCAGGGACTCGATCTCGTCGTCGAACAGCTCGATACGGACGGCATCGCGCTCGCTTTCGGCGGGAAATACATCGATGACTTCCCCCCGCACCCGGTAAGTGCCCGCGCGGAAATCGGTTTCGTTACGCTGGTATTGAAGCTCGGTCAGGCGGCGCAGGATCTCGCGCTGGTCGATACGCTCGCCGCGGTCAAGATGCAGAACCATCTTGAGGTAAAGCGAGGGGTCGCCCAATCCGTAGATCGCCGATACCGTCGCCACGACAATCGCATCGCGCCGCTCGATGATCGCCTTGGTGGCAGACAGCCGCATCTGTTCGATGTGATCGTTGATCGAGGCGTCTTTCTCGATATAGGTGTCCGAGGCCGGCACATAAGCTTCGGGCTGGTAGTAGTCGTAGTAAGAGACGAAATATTCGACCGCGTTTTCCGGGAAGAAGTCGCGCAACTCGCCATAGAGCTGGGCGGCAAGGGTCTTGTTGGGCGCTAGCACCATGGCCGGCTGCTGCAATTCGGCAATGACATTGGCGATCGTAAATGTCTTGCCCGAGCCGGTGACGCCAAGCAGGATCTGGCGCGACAGGCCGTCGCGCAGACCCTGGGTCAGCGCGGAAATGGCCGCGGGCTGATCGCCAGTAGGGCGGAACTCGGACTGAAGGCGGAAAAAGCCTTCCGTGGTGCTGGATTTCGGCATATCCTGATCATTATAGATGCCAAGCCCGTCCAGTTCGTTACAATAAGTAGCCTTCGAAACCCATTCCAGGAGCTTTTGTGGGGCACGCCTCTCGACGCATTTCACAACTAGCCGCCTCCCCGACGCTGGCCATCAGCGCCAAGGCCAAGTCGCTGGCCGCAGCCGGCCGTGACGTACTCAACCTCTCCGCCGGGGAGCCGGATTTCAACACGCCCGAATTCATCCGCCGCGCCGCTTGCGAGGCTCTGGAACGCGGAGCGACCCGCTACACGCCGGCCGACGGCACGGCCGAGCTGAAGCAGGCCATTGCCGACAAACTCAAGCGCGAGAACGGCCTCGGGTACGAGGCGGACCAGATCATTGCCACCACAGGCGCGAAGCAGGCGCTGTTCAACGCGGCGTTGGCGGCGCTCGACCCCGGCGACGAAGTCCTCATCCCCGCACCTTATTGGGTCTCCTATCCCGCGCAGGCGCAATTGGCAAGCGCCGAACCGGTGTTCATCCCCTGCCCCGCCGAACAGGGATTCAAGCTGACGCCGGAAGCGCTGGAGAAAGCGATTACTCCGAAATCGCGCATGCTGGTTATTAACAGCCCGGGCAACCCCTCGGGCGCGGTTTACACTCGCGAGGAACTGCAAGCGCTGGGAGCCGTGCTCGATAAGCACAAAGACCTCCTCGTCGTCAGCGACGATATCTACGAGCATCTGATCTACAACCCGGACAAGCCATTCGCGAACATCGCGATGGCCGTGCCGTCGCTGCGCGAGCGGACACTCGTGGTCAACGGTGTCTCCAAGGCTTACGCCATGACCGGCTGGCGGCTCGGTTACGCAGCCGGGCCCGCCTGGCTTGTCGGCGCCATGAAAAAACTGCAGTCCCAGAGCACATCCAACCCGGCGACCGCCTCGCAAGCCGGCGCTATCGCCGCGCTGACGGGCGACCAGGGTTGCGTAGCCGAAATGCGCGCGGCCTTCCAAGATCGGCGGGACCGCTTCGTGGCCGGGATCAACCGGGTCCCGGGCTTGAGTTGCACGCCTCCCGACGGCGCCTTCTATGCCTTCGTCGACTGTCGAGATGCCATCGCCGCTAAAAAACTGGACAACGACCTGGCCTTCGCCGAATGGCTGCTGGACGGCCCTGAACTCGCGGCCGTGCCCGGCTCCGCTTTCGGCCTTGAAGGCTTCATGCGCTTTTCCTACGCCTGCGGCCAGGACACGCTGGACGCGGCGGTGAAGCGTCTTGAGCAAGCGCTTGCCTGAACATGAACACCAACCATCCCGGACCGGAACTCGACGAGGTGCTGCTGCGCCTCGTCGAAACGGGTGAAGTCCGTGATCAAACAGGACTGCTGCAGGGCTTGCGCCGCAAAGGCTTCGAGATCAGCCAACCGACACTTTCGCGGCACTTGCGCCGGCTGAACATCATCAAGCGACGCGGCCGCTACATCGTCGGACCAGACAATCCGTTTCGTTCGCCTCCCTGCGCCATACTGCCCTCGCCTCCGAATCTGATGGTGCTCAAAACCCTCCCGGCCCGGGCCCAGTTGCTGGCCGCCATGATCGATCAGGCACAACTCGAAGAGCTCGCAGGCACCATGGCGGGCGACGATACGGTCCTGGTGGCAGTCAAGGATGGATTCACGCTGGAAACCGCGCAGGCGGCGCTGGAAGCACTGATCCAGCCCGCTGCCGGCTGATCCCGGCCTGGATTCGGATCAGCGCGGCAACCTGAAGAACGACCGCGCCGCAGCAGTAGTGTGTTCCGCCAGTTGTTCCAACGTCTCCCCACGCGCCTCGGCGACTACTTCGGCAATGTGGGCAAGCCACATCGGCTCGTTGCGCCGGGTCTTGGGACGTGGTTTCAGATCACGGGGCAACAGGTAGGGGGCGTCGGTCTCCAGCATCAAGCGGCCCGCAGGTATCCGTTGCACCAGGTCGAGGAGATGCCTTCCCCGGCGCTCGTCGCAGATCCAACCGGTGATTCCGACGTAAAAATCCCGCTCGATGTAGTGCTCCAGTTCTTCCGCCATGCCGGTAAAGCAGTGCACGACCGTAGGCGGCAACCGGCCCGCGAACTCGTCCAGTATGGCAATGAAGTCCTCATGGGCGTCCCGCTGGTGCAGAAACAGCGGTAGGTCGTGTCTTATTCCCAACCCGATCTGGGCCACGAAGGCCCGCCTCTGAGCATCGCGGGGCGAAAAATCGCGGAAGTAATCCAGCCCGCACTCACCGGCTGCCACAACCCCCGGCCGGCCCAGAAGAAGATTCAGCTCTGCCTCGGTGTGTGCATCGAAATCGCCCGCATGGTGCGGATGCACCCCGACCGTCGCGCTAAGTACCCCCGGCCAGCGCGCCGCCAGATCGATGGCGGCACGGCTGTGTTCGACGTCGGCGCCGGTGACCACCATGCGGGCAACTCCGGCCTCTCTGGCCCGTCCGATGACCTCGACACGGTCAGTATCGAAACTATCATGGGTCAGATTAGCGCCTATATCGATCAAGTTCATCCTATCTCCCGTTGTCGGCTGTCTCTGCTAAGCTTGCTTCATCCACAGTGAGGTACATGACTCGATGAACGAGCCTGATTGGACAACACATATCACCTCGGGCAACGCGTGGCGGCGCTTCGGCCTCATGGTCGCGTTCGCCCCGATTCTTGCCTGCGTGGGCTGCATTATTGCTTTCACCGCCCTCTTCCAGTTCTTCAATGTCCTGGCCCAGGGCGAACCCAGCCCCCAACTGGGCCGCAATGGACGTGAACTGGGGGATTATTCCCATGACATCATCTCTTTCCTGACTTACAACAGCGATAAGCCCCCCTTCCCGTTTGCCGCAGAGGAAGAATCCGAAAAGAAAGCGGCTACCGTGAAGACTGGATCCGAAGCCGTCACTACTCGCAAGAAAACCACGGCCCGAAAAAAGTCCGGCACACCGCGCAAAAAAACCACGACCCGGAAGACAACCGGCACCACTCGCAAAAAAACGTCTACGCAGCGTACGACAACAGCCAGCAAGACGACCTCGAAGACGCAAACTAGTGAGACCCGCCCGGCAGAGGCGGAATCCCGGCCGGAGCAACCGGACACAACCGACAAGCCTTCCGGGTAACCGAGGGAATTCAGCTGACGAACAGATCCGGCGCCAGTTCGACGCCGGGCTTGACGGCGTAATCCGAAAAATCTTCTATCCCGGCTTCCTTCAATGCTTCCTCGTCGATGAAATGCTGGCCAGTGCATTCCCTGCTTGGACGCACAAGAATGGCATGCGCCGCGTCCGCAACGATCTCCGGCTTGCGGCACTGCTCGGGCTTGACCACTCCGCCCAGCATCGCCAGGGCCGCGGTCGCTATTACCGTCCTCGGCCACAAAGTATTCACCCCGATTCCCAGATCGGCGAATTCGGCCGCCATCCCCAGGGCGCAAAGGCTCATGCCGTATTTGCTGATCGTGTAGGCCGTATGCTGCCGGAACCAGCGGGGATCAAGATCCGGCGGTGGCGACATGTTGAGGATATGGGGATTATCCGCCTGCTTGAGCCACGGCAAGCAGGCCTGCGAGCAGATAAAGGTGCCACGCACATTCACGCCGAACATCAAATCCAGGCGCTTGGGCGGCGTATCCGCGGTTCCCGCCAACCAGATCGCGCTAGCATTGTTGACCAGGATGTCGATCCCCCCGAAATGCTGGGCGGTTTTCTCCGCGGCCTCGGCCACCGCCTGTTCATCGCGTATATCGACTGCCAGGGGAAGTGCCTTGCCGCCTGCCTTCTCCACTTCTTCGGCCACGGTGTGGATCGTACCCGGCAATTTCGGATTGGGCCGATCGGTTTTCGCGATGATTGCGATATTCGCCCCATCGCGAGCGGCACGCAATGCAATCGCTGCACCAATACCGCGGCTGGAGCCCGTAATGAATAACGTTTTGCCCTTGAGGTCGGCCATGATTTGCTCTCGGCGATGTAAAGACACAGTATAAGTAAGTACAGTCATCGATTCTGAATCCTGACATGCCCTATACCACGCTCGTCAGTGCCGAAACCCTCGCCAAACACCTGGACGAGGCTGGATGGAAGATCTTCGATTGCCGCTGTTCTCCCAGCGATCCGTCGGTTGGAGAGCAGCTTTACCGGGAAGGCCACCTGCCCGGTGCCCGGCATGCCGACCTGGATCGGGTCCTGGCCAGCCCTCCGCATCCCGGTTCAGGGCGCCATCCACTGCCCGATCGCAAGGCCTTCATAACGTGGCTCTGCGAAGAAGGCGTGGATAACGATGTCCAGGTCGTGGCTTACGACAATGCCGGCGGCGCCTTTGCCGCCCGGCTCTGGTGGCTGATGCGCTGGCTGGGGCATGAATCAGTCGCGGTTCTGGACGGCGGCTTGCAAGCCTGGCAGGCCATGGGCGGTGAACTGGAGGCCGGCGCTGCACCCGCACCGGCTCGCGTGCTTTTCAGAGCGGGGCCATCCCTGGCTGGGTCAGTGGATGCCCGCGATATCGTCAAAATCACCGAGGGGCGTCGGGAAGAAACACTGGTCGATGCGCGCAGCCCGAGCCGCTACCGCGGCGCGGAGGAACCGATCGACCCGGTGGCCGGGCATATCCCGGGAGCACTCAACCGCCCCTTCTCCGAAAACCTGGATGCACGGGGCCTTTTCCTGCCTCCGGACCAACTGCGCAAACGATTCGAGACATTCCACGCAACTCCTAACAAAATCGTGCACTATTGCGGATCAGGCGTGACCGCCTGCCATAACATCCTGGCGATGGAACACGCCGGCCTGCACGGGTCGCTTCTCTACCCCGGCTCCTGGAGTGAATGGATTGGCGATCCGGCCCGCCCGGTAGACAAGCCCTGAGAAAAGCGGCAGAACCCGGCCAGCAGCACTCAGCCCGGCGGCTGCTAAAATAGCGGCTCCGTTACCGTCAACATGGAGTAAGCAGCGTGGATTTCGCGTTGACCGAAGAACAAGTCATGATCAGCGACCTGGCGAAGAAATTTGCCCACGAGGTCATTGCCCCCAATGCCGCCGAATTCGATGCCTCGGCCGAATTCCCCAAGGATATCGTTGAGCAAGCCCGGGAACTGGGACTGATGAATGTCAGCATTCCCGACGAATTCGGAGGCACGGGTGGTTCGGTGCTTGATCTGATTCTCGTTGCAGAACAGCTCGGCTGGGGCTGCAGCGGCATCGGCCTGGCGATCCTGTTGAACAATCTGGCTGCTGACCCTATCAACATTGCTGCCAATGACGAACAGCGGAAAAAGTATTTTGGTCTCCTTTCCGAGAGTTTCGGCGCTTACGCACTCACCGAGCCATCCGCCGGCTCCGACGTGAGCGGCATCAAGACCCGTGCCGAGCGCAAGGGCAAGGATTGGGTCATCAATGGCCAGAAAATCTGGATCAGCAATGCGAGCGTCGCGAACTTCTTCGTGGTTTTTGCCAAGACAGCGCCCGACAAGGGGACTTACGGGATTACCGCCTTTCTGGTGGATCGCGATGTCGAGGGAGTTTCCGTCGGCAAACCGCTGCCTAAGATGGGACAGAAGGCTTCCCCCGCCTGCGAGATCTTTTTCGAGGATGTCGTGGTGAACGACGCCCAGCGCCTGGGCAATGAAAATGAAGGCTTCAAAATCGCCATGCGGGTCTTCGACCGTTCACGGCCTATGGTCGGCGCCATGGCCACGGGACTGGCCCAGCGGGCGCTCGACGAAGCATTGCGCTATGCCACGGAGCGGCAGGCCTTCGGCAAGCCGGTGATCGAACAACAAGGCGTCGGTTTCAAGATCTCCAATATGGGCATGCGGACGCAGGCTGCTCGTCTGCTGGCACGCCAGGCGGCCTGGACCAAGGATCACGGCGATAACAATACCTTGCTCGCCTCCTATGCCAAGGCCTACGGTTCGGACACCGGCATGTGGGCTGCAACCGAAGCCACGCAGATCCTGGGCGGCTACGGGTACAGCAAGGAATATCCCACCGAAAAGCTGATGCGGGACGCCAAGGTCATGCAAATCTACGAAGGCACCAATGAAATTCAGCGTCTCGTTATGCAACGCCAGTTGGCCAAGAACCTGGGTAATGGCTGATACGGCTCGGCAAATCGGATACATATGACAGAACTGACAAAATCCGCCCGGCATTTGACAAAATTGTCAGCGCCGGGCGGGTAAGATTAGCCCGACAGTCCAAACTTGCCGTATATTTCACATTAAAAAACTCTAAAATTTATTAAAAAATAATTTTAAGTAACTGTAATTGGGCATCATTTATTAATCAAAGCTTTAACACAAGCCAATTGGCACGGTTATTGCTGTAAATATCCTGAACGCCAAGCCCCCAGGGAGGCCGTCAGGATGGCACCGATACAAAAAGGCTACTCGCTCGTCGAATTGATGGTCGTAGTAGGCATTATTGCCATCCTGGCGGCGATCGCCATTCCATTGTTCATGAATTACGCCTCGGTCGCCGAGGGGGCCGAGGGTTACGCCCTGGGCGGAGCGCTTAAAAGCTCGATCGTTACTCGCTTCAACAACCTGGGCAAATGGCCTACCGATAACAACTCGGCAGGCGTGGCAACGGCGAACAGCATCACGGGCACATACGTCAAATCCGTCACGGTTACGTCTGGCAGTCAGGGAAGCCTGATCACCGTGCTATTCAAGAGTAAAGGGGTTGCCAAATCACTACAAGGAAAAAATCTGTATCTAGCGGCAATGAATGCCGGAGGGAGTGTGAAGTGGGAATGCGAGGTCGACAGCACCAATATGTATAAATACGTGCCGTCAACATGCCGCAATAAGCGTTAATCGTGTCCTCCTCCCGTCGCATGTGCGACGGACGCGTGCTGGGCCCGCTTCTGCGGGCCCTTTTTTTGGCGAATCCCGCCTGATAGATAAAGAGGCCTTAAAATGACCGGAACTTATGCCAAGGATCTGCCGTGGACACTGACGTACTGAAGCGATTTTGTGACGACACCTGGGACAACGAAATCATTCCAGCCCTGCAGGAATACATCCGGATCCCCGCCAAGTCTCCCAGCTTCGATCCCGACTGGGAAGACCATGGACATATAGAAAAGGCCGTACAACTGGCGGCCGACTGGTGCCAGAAACATGCCGTGCCTGATATGCAGCTCGAGATCCACCGGCTTCCAGGACGTACCCCGTTACTCTTCATCGATATCCCGGGCACGGCTGCCGAGGCGGACAAAATGCCCTGCGTCCTGCTTTACGGTCACCTGGACAAGCAACCCGAATTCGATGGCTGGCGCGAAGAGCTCGGACCCTGGGAGCCCGTCATCCAGGACGGCAAACTCTATGGACGCGGCGGCGCCGATGACGGCTATGCGGTTTTCGGCTCCCTGACAGCCATCCGCGCGCTACAGGAACAGAACATACCTCATGCGCGGTGTGTCATCGTCATTGAACTCTGCGAAGAAAGCGGCAGTTTCGACCTGCCCCACCATTTCGAGGCACTGGCGGAACGGATCGGTACGCCGGATCTCGTCGTATGCCTCGATGCGGAATGCGGCAACTACGATCAATTCTGGTGTACCACATCCCTGCGCGGCAACCTGGTCGGCACGCTGTCCGTCGACATCCTGACGGAAGGCGTCCACTCGGGCGGTTCCGGTGGCGTCGTGCCTTCCAGCTTCCGGATTGTGCGTCATATCCTGGACAGGATTGAAGACTCGTCCAACGGAATGATCAAGGCCTCGGCACTCCAGGTGGAAATCCCCGAAGCTCGCCTCGAACAAGCCCGTGAGGCTGCCAAGGCCCTGGGAGACACCTCCTGGCAACGCTTCCCGTTCGTCGAAGGTGCACATCCGGACACGGCAGATCACGTGCAGCAAATTCTCAACAATACCTGGCGTGCCTGCCTCGAAGCGACGGGTGCAGCCGGATTCCCCATACCCCGGGAGGCCGGCAACGTGTTGCGGCCAAGCAGCACTTTCAAGCTGTCGTTCCGCCTCCCCCCGACAGCCGATCCCGAAGCGGCCGCGCGGGAAGTAAAGCACACCCTCGAAAGCGATCCTCCCGCTGGTGCCCATATCCGTTTCGAAGCCGATTCCACCATGGGTGGCTGGGACGCCCCACCCGTCGCACCATGGCTGGCGGACGCGATGCAGAGGGGCTCCCGAAACCACTTCGGCAAGGAGGCCCTCTACATGGGCACCGGGGGCAGTATTCCCTTCATGGGCATGCTGGGCGAGCAATTCCCGGAAGCACAATTCCTGGTGACCGGATTACTGGGTCCCCACGCCAACGCCCATGGACCGAACGAGTTCCTGCACATTGCCACAGGCAAGCGCCTGACGGCCTGCGTTGCCGAAGTCCTCGCCGCGCACGCGGACCGCTAGGGGATATCCGACCGGTTGACACCCGACTGCGTAATTACGCGGTCGGGTCCTTGTCACTGCCTCGCGTTCGAGGCGGCATCCTTGATCCGCCCCCAGGCCTCCGCCAACGGGGGCGACAATGCTGCGTCGGACGGCAGGTGCGGAAGCCGTTTCCCGAGTTCGACCAGGCTTACGACACGATCCGGCTGTGCCCGTGGCACGATCAGGCGGTCGGCAAGCACTACGTAACCGGATACAGCCCCCTGCCCGGCCAACAGGCGTACAGCGGTTAATTTGTGATCCAGCTGCCGCAGTGGGTTGGGAAACGCAAAGCGTCTGCGTTTCCCGACAAGTGTCCACTCCGGCAAACGTTCGCCGGCGACCAGGCGGCCCTCGCCATCCAGATGATCGAGCACATAGAGCCCCTCGGGCCGCAGCAGGATATGTTCTATATGCACGAAGCCTTCCACACCATCCCGCAGCACGAAGTCATTACACACATCGAGCGCCATCCGGCGTAAACGGCGGCGCCATCGCCAGTCGCGAAGCGCACTCACCAGCGGATGCGCCCGGTCAATGCCTGGACGAACATCACCCAATCTCCCGCCAGGCTATAGAACGGATGCCTGAAGGTCGCCGGTCGGTTTTTCTCGAAGAGAAAATGTCCTATCCAGGCAAAGCCGTAACCGGCCACGAGCGTCAATGCCAGCAGCCACCAGAGGCGGGTGACAATCGCAGCGACCACCAATCCTACGACGCAAAACGAGCCGATGACATGCAGTCTCCGGGTTATGCGCCGACTGTGTTCGCCGAGATAATAGGGGTAAAACGAACGGAAATCGGGGAATTCTCTTTGACTCACGAATCTCTTCGTCTGGTTGGGTACGCCCGTGAATTATAAGCCCCGTCTTGCCTGCAATTACTTACAGGACTAAAATAGTCCTGTATTGAGTCCGGTGAGGCGAATTAATGCTTCGGATGAGCAAGATGGCCGACTATGCGGCCCTGATGCTGGCCAGCATGGCCGAACAGCCCGAGTCCCACCACACGGCTTCCGGATTGGCAGAGGCGACCGGAATCAGTCAGCCTACGGTCAGCAAATTGCTCAAGACCCTGGGACATGCCGGCCTGGTCACGTCAAGGCGCGGGGCACATGGCGGCTACACCCTCGCCCGGAAACCGTCTGCCGTCAGTGCGGTGGACGTCATCGAGGCCATTGAAGGTCCCCTGGCTGTCACGGAGTGCACGGTATCTCCGGGCACCTGCGACCTGGAACCGACATGCCAACTGAGTTCGCAGTGGCAGTTGCTGTCGGTCGCCGTGCGCAAGGCGCTCGCCGAAATCACGCTCAAGGATCTGATCGGCGACCCCATTGCGCCACACATAGCGGTCCACCGGCCCGCGACCGTCAAATTTCCCAAACGCCTGGAGTCCAAACATGGCAACGCGTGAACCCGAAGTCTCGGACTTTCTCGATCAGCGCTACCAACACGGTTTCTATACCGATATCGAGGCTGACACCGTACCGCCGGGACTTAACGAGGACGTGATCCGGCTGATCTCGCAACGCAAGGAGGAGCCCGAATGGATGTGCGAGTGGCGCCTGGAGTCCTATCGGCGCTGGCTCGAAAAGCCGGAGCCGGACTGGGCCCATGTCCATTACCCGAGGGTCGACTACCAGGCGATTTCCTATTACTCGGCCCCGAAATCGAAAAAGGATGCCCCCAAGAGCCTGGACGAAGTCGATCCCAAGCTGCTCGAAACCTACGAGAAGCTGGGTATCCCGCTCCATGAGCGCGCGGCACTGGCCGGCGTCGCCGTCGACGCGGTATTCGACAGCGTTTCGGTCGCCACCACCTTCAAGGAAAAGCTCGCCGAGGCGGGGGTGATCTTCTGCCCGATTTCCGAAGCGATCCGCGAGCACCCCGAGCTGGTTCGCAAGTACCTGGGCTCGGTCGTGCCGCAGGGCGACAACTTCTTCGCCAGCCTCAATTCGGCGGTCTTCACCGACGGTTCGTTCGTTTACGTACCCAAGGGCGTGAAGTGCCCCATGGAGCTGTCGACCTACTTCCGCATCAACGCGGCCAATACCGGACAGTTCGAACGCACCCTGATCATCGCCGACGAAGGCGCCTCGGTCAGCTACCTGGAAGGCTGCACCGCGCCGATGCGCGACGAGAACCAACTGCATGCGGCCGTCGTCGAACTGGTGGCCCTGGACGACGCCAAGATCAAGTACTCCACGGTGCAGAACTGGTACCCCGGCGACGAAAACGGCAAGGGCGGTATCTACAACTTCGTCACCAAGCGCGGCGACTGCCGCGGGCGCAACTCGCATATCTCCTGGACCCAGGTCGAGACCGGTTCCGCCATCACCTGGAAATATCCCAGCTGCATCCTGCGCGGCGACAACTCCGTGGGCGAGTTCTACTCGGTGGCGGTGGCGAACAACTACCAGCAGGCCGATACCGGAACGAAGATGATCCACGTGGGCAAGAACACGCGCAGCACCATCATCTCCAAGGGCATTTCGGCGGGGCACGGCCAGAATGCCTACCGCGGGCTGGTCAAGGTGACCGGCGGCGCGGCCAATGCCCACAACTACACGCAGTGCGATTCGCTGCTCATGGGGGATCAATGCGGCGCGCATACGTTCCCGTACATAGAGACAGCCAATCACACGGCCCGCGTCGAACACGAGGCCAGCACTTCGCGCATCGGGGAAGACCAACTCTTCTACCTGCGCAGCCGTGGCCTGTCGGAGGAAGACGCGGTCAATCTCGTCGTCAATGGTTTCTGCAAGACGGTATTCCAGCAATTGCCGATGGAATTTGCCGTGGAGGCCGGACGCCTGCTCTCAGTCACTCTCGAAGGAGCAATCGGATAATGACTGACACCCTGCTCAGCATCAAGAATCTTCACGCCGGCGTCGAGGACAAACCGATCCTGCGCGGCATCGATCTCGATATCCCGCCGGGCGAAGTCCACGCGATCATGGGCCCAAACGGCTCGGGCAAATCAACGCTTTCGCATATCCTCGCCGGGAAACCCGGCTATACGGTCAGCGAAGGCAGCGTCGAGTATCGCGGGAAGGACCTGCTCGGACTGGAGCCCGAGGAACGCGCCCGGGAAGGCCTCTTCCTGGCCCTCCAGTACCCGGTGGAAATCCCCGGCGTCAACAACGTTTACCTGCTGAAGGCAGGGCTCAACGCCCTCCGTACCCACAGGGGTGAACCCGAACTCGACGCCTACGAGTTCCTCAAACTGGCCCGCGAAAAGCTCAAGCTGCTCGATCTGGACGATTCATTCCTCAACCGGGGAGTGAACGAAGGTTTTTCAGGGGGCGAAAAGAAACGCAACGAGATCCTGCAGATGCTTCTTTTCGAGCCGACCCTGGCGCTGCTCGATGAAACCGATTCCGGACTCGACATCGACGCGCTGAAGATCGTGGCTGACGGTGTGAACCGGCTGCGGCACCCGGACCGCTCGATCGTGCTGGTCACTCATTACCAGCGCCTGCTCGACTACATCGAACCCGACAAGGTTCATGTGCTCATCAATGGACGAATCGTCAAATCCGGCGATGCCGAGCTGGCACGCACCCTCGAATCGCGCGGCTACGACTGGCTGCGCGCGGAGGCAGCATGACCGCGGAAACCGCAATCAAACTGCCCGAACCGGCACGCGACGGTTTCGAAGTCATCCGCCACCCGGCGAGAGAGCATTTCCTGTCCCGCGGGTGGCCGACGCGCCGTGACGAGAGCTACAAGTACACGGACCTTTCCTCATTGGCACGCCGGGAATGGCCCAGCCCCGAGAATCCCGGCGCAACGCCTCGATTGCCGGACGCTCTGGGAACGCAGGTGCTCTGGAACGACGGCTTCCAGGTGGCTTCGGACGAACTGCCCGCCGGGGTGCAAGCCCTGAAGGCCTGTGCAGATTCACCGGATAAGGCATTGACCGCCCTGCTCGGCCACCTGGCACCCGAGGCAGATCCCGTGGTCGCACTCAATACGGCACTGTTCGATCATGGCGCATGGATACGGATGCCGCGGGACGCAAGAGCGGAGAGCCCGCTGGAACTCGTTTACGCCACCGGCGAACGCGACGCCGCAGTGGCCATGCATGCCCGCCTGGTGCTGGAAATGGACAGTCACAGCCAGCTGGTACTGATAGAACGCCATGCGGGCAGCGACGCGGATACCCTGTCGACCCGGGTGGCCGAAATCGCTCTCGCCGAAGGTGCGCAGCTGCTGCACATCCGGCTGAATGAAGCCGGTGCGGGTACCTACCTTCTCGGAGACACCAGTGTCCGGCTGGCAAAGGACGCCAGCTATCAGCTCCTGAACCTCGACCTGGGTGCTCGTCTCTCCCGAGAGGCCGTTCGAGTTGACCTCGCCGGGGAAGGCGCACACACCTTGCTGAAGGGGCTGGCGGTACTTGACGGCAAGCGCCACGCCGACGCCGATATCAAGGTCATGCACTCGAGCGGTCACACGCAGAGCGCACAAAGTTTCCGCGGCGTCCTGGACGGCCGGAGTCGCCACGCCTACACCAGCCGTGTCGTGGTAGCCGAGCATGCGCAGAAAAGCGACTCCTCCCAGGAGTCCGCCAACCTGCTCCTGTCGCCGCGGGCCGAGGCCGACACGCGGCCGCAGCTTGAAATCTATGCCGACGACGTGACCTGCAATCACGGGGCGGCCACCGGGGCCGTGGATCCCGATGCCCTCTTCTACCTGCAAAGCCGGGGCGTGGATGCCGATACGGCCCGTCGCATGGTGGCCTACGGGTTCGCCGCCGATGCACTGTCGGAATTGGCCGAGGACTCCATGCAGCACGACTTGGCCATGCTTATCGCCGATCGCATGAAGGCCCCCCGGGAGGTGCTCGAATGGCTGTAACCGATCCCACCGTGACTCGTCCCACGCCGGACCTCGGAGCTCTGCGCCGCGATTTCCCGGCACTTCATCAGGATATCCGCGAAAAGCCGCTGGTGTACCTGGACAACGCTGCGACTACGCAAAAGCCCGAATCGGTCATACGCGCCGAAGCGGAATATTACCGGCATGACAACGCCAATGTGCACCGCGGCGTGCACACCCTGTCCGAACGGGCGACCGCGGGTTATGAAAAAGCGCGTGAGGTGCTGGCCGGCTTTATCGGCGCGAAATCGGCGGCAGAAATCGTATTCACCCGTGGCACCACGGAAGCCATCAACCTCGTCGCGGGCGCCTGGGGCCCGGCAAACATCGGCACGGGCGATGAAATCCTCCTGACCGGACTGGAACATCACTCCAATATCGTGCCCTGGCAATTGCTGGCCGAGCGCACGGGGGCCAGGATTGTCGTTGCTCCAATCGATGAACGGGGCAACGTGCCGCTTGACGGGTTTCGCGAGCGCCTCGGCAAACGCACGAAACTGGTCGCCGTCGCCCATGTCTCCAACGCACTCGGTACGGTCAACCCGATACCGGAGATGATCCGCCTCGCCCACCAGGCAGGCGCACGTGTTCTTGTAGACGGTGCCCAGGCACTCGGACACCTGCCGGTCAATGTTGCGGCCATGGACTGCGACTTCTACACACTATCGGGCCATAAAATGTACGCTCCCATGGGCATAGGGGCGCTCTACGTCCGCCAGGAAATTGCCGACCGCATGCCGCCATGGCAAGGCGGAGGGGACATGATCCGCACGGTCCGGTTCGAGAAATCGACCTATGCCGAACCACCGCAGCGTTTCGAGGCGGGTACCCCCAACGTGGGCGGCGCCATCGGGCTTCATGCCGCTATTGATTACCTGCACGCCATCGGCATGGCAGCCCTGGCCGATGCCGAAGACCAGGTGCTTCAATATGCCCTTTCGCGCCTGCTGGAAGTACCCGGATTGAAGCTCATCGGCGAGCCGGACCGGCGAGTCGGTGTAATTTCGTTCGCAGTCGACGGCATCCACCCCCACGATCTCGGCACATTGCTCGATCATTCCGGCGTAGCCATCCGGACAGGGCACCACTGTGCCATGCCGGTCATGGAGCATTACGGCATACCCGCTACGGCACGTGCCTCATTCGGCCTCTACAACACACCTGCGGATGCCGACGCCCTGGTTACCGCACTGAATCAAGCCCGGGAGATATTCAACCGATGATAGACAGCGAACTCGCCGCCCTGTACCAGGACATCATCATCGACCACAACAAGAGTCCGCGCAACTTCCGCGAGATACCGCCGCCCCGGCATGAAGCCGACGGCTACAACCCCCTCTGCGGAGACCGCCTGAGCGTATACCTGACGCTGGATGGCGACCGGATCAGCGATGTGAGCTTCAAGCGCAGTGGTTGCGCAATATCCGTCGCCTCCGCCTCGCTCATGACCGAAGTCCTGAAGGGGCGCACCGCCGAGGAGGCAAAGGCCCTGTTCGAACGTATGCACGCCCTGCTGACCGGACAGGACGATGGCCCTTCGGACATCGAGTTGGGGAAACTTGAAGCGTTGGCCGGCGTACGTGCATATCCCTCGCGGGTCAAGTGCGCCACGCTGGCCTGGCACACCGTGCAATCGGCGCTCGAAGACGACAATGACTCAGTGACAACGGAGTAGCACATGTTCGGAAACATGCAAGTCGTTACCGCGGAACGGGATTGTCCCGGTATTCTCGTGCCGATGGGTACCGAGGTCATCATCCCGGAAGGTACGGAAGTTCAAGTCACCCAGGCCATGGGCGGCAGCATTACCGTGCATATCGGCGGCAACCTGGTTCGGGTGGACGCCGAACACGCGGACGCCTTGGGACTCGATATCGACCAGGGCGAACCGATGCCGGAAAACCCGACTGACGAGGAATTCGAACACCTCGCCTGGGAGCAGCTGAAGACCTGCTTCGACCCCGAAATCCCGATCAACATCGTCGACCTCGGGCTGATCTACAAGTGCGAAATCGAAAACGGGAAAGACGGCAAACGCGACGTCACCGTGCACCTGACGCTGACGGCGCCGGGCTGCGGCATGGGCGACATTCTGCTCGACGACGTTCGCAACAAGATCGAGCGCATACCCACGTGCGGCCATGTGCATGCCGAGCTGGTCTTCGACCCACCCTGGGGTCCGAGCATGATGTCGGATGAGGCAAGATTACAGACAGGCATGTTCTAGCACCGGTTGTGAGCTACTGCGCTCGACACTTTGAACGCAGGCGGTGCTCGTAGCGATTCGCAGGAGCGAATCACTGCATGCGCAGCATGACCCGCAGGGCGAAATACAAGGATGTATTTCGCAATCCTCATGTACGAATGTACACTCCGGTTACTGTGCTCCGGCTGCGTTCAAACTGCCTTCGCTCGCTACGCTCACAACCAGCGCTAGCCGATATTGATGGAATTGAAAAAGAGGGAAATTCGATGGCTGAATGGATAGAAGTTTGTGGCGTCGATGAAATCGAACCTGGAAATTACCGCACGGTCTGGATCGATGACGAGGAAGTAGCCGTCATCAAGTGCAACGACGCTGTCTATGCCATTCAGGACGTATGCACGCACGACGGTGGCGAATTGACCGGAGGCGTCATCGAGGGCTGCGCTATCGAATGCCCCCGGCACAGTGCCCGCTTTGATATACGCACGGGGGAAGTGCTGGATCCGCCCGCCTTTGAACCGATTGCAACCTACCCTGTCGAGATCCGCGACGGGCGCGTATTCGTCAATCCGGAACCGAACAGCCCACAGGCATAAAGGTTGCCAATTACCTGGTTTTGCCAGGTGTGGCTGATACCGGTGCGCTGCCAATACCCGTCCAGCGATTACTCCGGGTCAGCGTATCGATACCATCGGCTAACTTAGCCAGGCTCGATGGCACGTTCGTGCAGCTTTCGTTGACGCTTACCTTCTTGGTCTGACCGTTGAGCTTTATGCCCAGCACGTACTTGGGTGCACCGATCTTGCCCGGATGGCAATCCTTGCTTTTAAGGGTGTAATCATCCTTGAGGCTGAAAAATGAGGCCTTCTCGACCAGATCAAGCAGTTTCTGCTGATGATAGCGATCGAAATCGACGCTCAGGTTCCCCTTTTGCTTGACCCCGCTGATGCCGGTGTAATGCAATTCCCCTTTGGCATAGTGCAGGGCATAGTCGGGGCAGCCCTTCGGGCATCCCTGCCGCCACAGTACGACCTCGAAACCCTTCAGGCTGTCACTCGCAGAGGCGATCGCGGCAGTAGCGTTTACTGGGCTTTTCGAAGGCGTCGTCTTCGGATGCGAATGTAATTCGAACTGGACCAGTTTTACCACCACGAAAATGGCCACGGCAATCGCCAGAGCCAGCAGGAAAAAGCGGCCGCTGGAGCGCGGCATCCGTTTACGGGGAGGTCTGTGTTTCGAGTCCATGGGCGCATACTAACATCCCGGGGAAGCCCTCCCTCATGGTCCAGGCGCCCGGTGTTGCCCCCCGATTCAGGGCATTGTTCTGTTAAAATTGTGCGGATTTGCCGGCTCAGGTTGCCGGTTTCTTTGTTTTCGACAAAGGTGACTGATCATGCTCATCGGGGTTCCCAAGGAAATCAAGACTCACGAGTACCGCGTCGGCCTGACGCCCGCGGGTGTACGCGAGCTGACGCAAAGCGGCCATTCCGTACTCGTGGAAACCCATGCCGGTGCCGCCATCGACTTCGATGACGACACTTACCGCAGCGCGGGTGCCGAAATCGCGCCGGATGCGGAAAGCGTCTTCGCCAAGGCCGACATGATCGTCAAGGTCAAGGAGCCCCAGCCCCAGGAATGCAAACGCCTGCGTGAAGGCCAGATTCTGTTCACCTACCTGCATCTGGCGCCCGATCCCGAGCAGACCAAACTGCTGCGCGAATCCGGCTGCATCGCCATCGCCTACGAAACGGTAACCGACCGTCATGGCCGTCTCCCTCTACTGGCTCCGATGAGCGAAGTAGCCGGCCGGATGTCCATCCAGGCAGGCGCGCACAGCCTGGAACGCGCCCAGGGCGGACGCGGAATGCTGCTGGGCGGGGTACCCGGCGTCGCTGCTGCACGCGTCGTAATCATTGGCGGCGGCGTCGTCGGCGTCAATGCGGCACGCATGGCCATGGGCACGGGCGCCCGGGTGACGATCCTCGACAAGTCGATCGAACGCCTGACCGAGCTGGACAACCTGTACGGGCCGCGTCTGGAAACGCTCTACTCCACCACGGACAGTCTTGAAAGCAGCGTGATCGATGCCGACCTGGTCATCGGTGCAGTGCTGGTGCCGGGTGCTGCCGCGCCCAAGCTGGTCAACCGGGACCTGCTCAGGAAGATGCGCCGCGGCGCAGTGGTCGTCGATGTCGCCATAGACCAGGGCGGCTGCTTCGAAACCAGCCGGCCGACCACGCATGACGATCCGATCTTCATCGAAGAAGACGTGGTGCATTACTGCGTGGCCAACATGCCGGGGGCTGTCGCACGCACCTCCACGCTGGCACTGACCAATGCCACCCTGCCCTTCGTGCACGCACTGGCCGACAAGGGCTACAAGCAGGCCCTGGCCGACGACCCGCATCTGCTGGAAGGGTTGAATGTCCACCACGGCGAAATCACCTACGAGGCCGTTGCCCAGTCGCTGGGTCTCGACTACATGCCGGCCCACAAGGCGTTGGGATTGTAAAAACACCCCCAAAGCGACGGCACACCAAGGGGGGCTGCATACGCCAGTCCCCCTTTCTTATCTGATCTCATTCACAACGGTTTGCGCCATTTTGCCGGCCGCGATTTGCAGCCCTTGGACTATCAAGCATACCAGTGACTATTTATTCCGCCTCCTTTGCCTGATCCCACAACCCATCCAGATCTTCGAGATCCACGTCCGTGGGCCGCAAATCCCGTTCAGCCAAACGTGACTCAATAAACTGGAAGCGACGCGTGAACTTACGGTTGGCGGCACGCAAGGCCTGCTCCGGCTCCACACCCAGGTGACGCGCATAATTCACGATGGCAAATAGCAGGTCCCCCAGTTCCTCGCTGACATGATCCTGCATGGACGGATCATTGCTCTGCCGCGCCTGCTCCAGCTCGCGCAGCTCCTCAGCGATCTTGTCCCTCGGACCATTCTCGTCCGGCCAGTCGAATCCCACCGCGGCGGCACGTTTCTGAAGCTTGTAAGCCCGCATCAAGGCCGGCAATTGCGCAGGCAGGTGCTCGCCGATATGTTCGCGCCCACGGCTCTTGCGCTGCTCCCACTTCAGGTTCAAGTCACTGGTTGACGGGACGTCTTCTTCACCGAACACATGGGGGTGGCGGTGCTCAAGCTTGACAGCGACTTCGCCGGCCACGGTATCGAAATCAAACTGCCCCGCTTCCTCGGCGAGCCGCGCATGAAAAACGACATGGAACAGCAAATCGCCCAGTTCTTCCCGCCAATGCCCGGTATCGCCGGCCTCGGCCGCTTCGGCGACCTCGCACGCTTCCTCGATCGTCCAGGGAGCGATACTGCGCGGCGTCTGCTCCCGGTCCCAGGGACAACCGGTGTCCGGATCCCGCAACCGTGCCATGACCCCGAGCAGGTGCTGCAAGCCATTCAGATTTTCCGAATTCATCGATCCGCCTCCAGCGCTTCACGCAGCATGGGAATCATGATTTGCAGCATTCCCGCGGTGACACCCCATATCCGTTGATCCCCCCAGTGCATTTCCCGCATCGATACGCGCCTGTCCCCCATGTCCAGGCTTCTCCTGATCCAGCGGGAGCGGTCGAGCAGCACCGAGAGCGGCAGCGTAAATATTTCGGCCACTTCGCCAGGGGCCGCGTGCAGCTTCACGGGATGCGCAATGTAGCCGACCACCGGCGTTACGAGGTAGCCGCTGACCGTCGGATAACGCGGCAGCCGTCCCAAAACGCCTACGTTCCCCGCCGGCAGGGCGATTTCCTCTTCCGCTTCGCGTAATGCCGTGCCTTCCGGTCCACGGTCATCGGGGTCCCTGGCCCCGCCCGGGAAGGCGACCTGTCCAGCATGCCGGTCCAGGTCATCCCGCCGGCGGGTGAGAATAAGCTCGGGTCCGCCGGCAGCTTCGAGTATCGGCACCAGGACCGCAGCATCCAGCGGCTGCGTGGCCTCCGTCCAGCGGCCTGAGGCACGGAGCATATCCAGTGTCGGAAGATGCACGCTGTCGTCGTTTTTATCCAATGAACGCGCCAGGCGCTCGATCCAGACAGGCCAATCGGCCCCGGCCTCCATTGCACTCGTCATCGCGCTCTCCTCGTCGCGTGGGGCCATGGCGGCGAAAATGCCAGGATCAACCGGGATTAACGCCTTGTGCCCTGTAAAATACCCATTTTAAGGTCGGTCCAGTTCATGAACCACGCCAACCCGGCTCTGTTCGCCCTGTCCCCCCTCGACGGACGCTATGCCGCACGCGTCACCCCGTTGCGCGAGCTGCTGTCGGAGTATGGCCTTATCAAGGCCCGCGTCCGAGTGGAACTCGCCTGGTTCAGGGTCCTGAGCGACAGCCCGGATATCGATGGCTGCCCGTCCCTGAGCACGGCCGCGCGCGAAGCACTGGAGCGTATTGAAGTCCGGTTCGACGAATCCGCCGCCGCCCGGGTGAAGGATATCGAATCCACGACCAACCATGACGTCAAGGCCGTCGAGTATTACTTGAAGGAACAGTTCGCCAAAGTGCCGGAACTGAAGGCGGCGGGCGAATTCATCCACTTTGCCTGCACCTCGGAAGACATCAACAACCTTTCCTGGGCGCTGCTGTTGAGCGAGGCCCGCAACTCGGTCTGCGCACCCGCGATGGAGCGCATCATCGATACGCTCGCCGCGATGGCCCGGGAACAGGCGGATACCCCGATGCTGGCCCGCACTCATGGCCAGCCTGCCACCCCGACCACCCTGGGCAAGGAAATGGCGACGCTTGCCGCGCGGCTCGAGCGCCAGCGGCAACGTTTCACGGACGTCACCCTGACCGCCAAGCTCAACGGGGCGACCGGCAACTTCAATGCCCATGTCAGTGCCTATCCTGATGTCGACTGGCCCGCTCTTTCGCGGAAGGTGGTGGAATCACTGGGCCTGACGTGGTTGCCGCTGACCACCCAGATCGAGCCGCACGACAGCGTGGGAGAATTGCTCGACGCACTGACCGGTTTCAACACCGTATTGGTGGACCTGTGCCGCGATATCTGGAATTACGTCAGCCTGGGATATTTCCGCCAGCGGTTGGTGGAAGGCGAGATCGGATCATCGACCATGCCACACAAGGTCAACCCGATCGACTTTGAAAACGGTGAAGGCAACCTGGGCCTGGCCAATGCTTTGGCGCGGCACCTGTCGGGCACCCTCCCCGTGTCCCGCATGCAGCGTGACCTTACGGATTCCACGTCCCAGCGCGCGCTGGGCACCGTATTCGGCCACAGCCTGGTCGCGTATGCGTCGGTATCGCGTGGACTCGGCAAGCTCGAAATAGCCGAGGAACGCCTGGCAGCGGATCTGGACCTGCACTGGGAAGTGCTGGGCGAAGCGGCGCAAACCCTCATGCGCCGCCATGGCGTGGAGGCGCCCTATGAAACACTCAAGGCGGCAACCCGGGGGCGTGAGCTCGATCAGGACACCTGGCGGCAAGTCGTCGCCGAATTGCCTTTGCCCGAGGACGCGCGCCGCGAACTGGAAGCGCTGACCCCTGCCACGTATACGGGCATCGCTGCGGAATTGGCCCGCCGTTACGCTCCGGGAGGCCACTCATGAGCGAATTCATTATCCGTCGTGCCGAATGGGGCCCGGATACCCCCTTGCTCCGCGATGTCCGGACCCGGGTTTTCATCGAGGAGCAGAAGGTTCCCAAGGACCTTGAGTGGGACGAACTCGACGAAGGCTGCATACACGCACTGGCCGAGGCGGAGGGTAACCCCATCGGTACCGGACGCCTGACGCCGGACGGTCATATCGGTCGTATGGCCGTTCTGGCCGAATGGAGAAACCGCGGCGTGGGTGCCGCATTGCTGTCCCATCTGATGGACGCAGCCCGGGAACGGGGCGACGGTTTTTGTGAGCTCAATGCCCAGGTCAGCGCCATCGGATTTTATGAGCGCTTCGGCTTCCAGGCACAAGGCGGGGAATTCATGGATGCTGGAATCCCGCATCGTCTCATGCGCCTGGACTACGGCAAGCCCCCGGTAAGGCAACTCAGTAGTTTTACCGACCTCAGGAACGCCCTCGTGGAAATTGCGCGATCGTCCCGGCACGAATTTTCGCTCTACGCACCGGATCTGGCTACACAGCTCACGGGCACGGCCGAACTCGAAGCCGCACTGAAGGATCTTGCCCTGTCGAGTCGGCGCGGACGGATCCGGCTGCTCGTCGAGGATGCGCGCGCGGCGGCGGCAGACAGCAATCCCCTGGTACGCCTGGCGGGAACATTGCCCAGCCGCTGTGCCTTGCAGCAGCTATGCGCTGAAGACGATGCGGAAGACGAGGTCTATGCATTCAATGACAACGGCGACAGCGTCCATCAGCAGAAAACCGAATCCGCCACCGGGACATTCGTGACCGGGTCCCCGGTTACGGCACGCGACTTCCAGCGCCGTTTCGATCCCCTGTGGGAGCGCAGCGAACCCGCTCCCGATGCCCGTCGCCTGCAGATCTGACGAAGCCTGTAACGAATGAACGATAGAGACTTCACGCCTCATTTGACCGTCGCCGCCGTCGCGAAAGACGCGGATCGCTACCTGGTCGTGCGCGAATACATTCAGGGAGTGGAAAAAATCAATAACCCGGCCGGCCACATCGAAGACGGGGAATCGCCGATCGATGCCGTTATTCGCGAAGTCCGCGAAGAGACCGGCTACCGGTTCGTGCCCCGGTCGTTGGGTGGTGTCTATTTATGGCGAAAACCGGAGAACGGGGAGACTTTTCTCCGCATCAACGTTATCGGCCACTGCCCGGAACACGATCCGCACGCCCCGCTGGACGACGGCATCATCGGTCCCGATTGGTTGACGCTCGAGCAACTCAAATCCCCCGGCACGCCACTGCGCAGTCCCCTCGTAGTGCGCTCTTTCGAGGAACACCGGGCGGGCATCGACTACCCGCTGGACGTCATCAGCACATTGATAGACCTATGAATTCGGAAAGCCCCCTCGTCATGGTCGGCCTGTCCGGTGGTGTCGATTCCGCCGTAGCGGCCTGGCGCCTGATGGAAGCCGGCTACCGGGTCGAAGGGCTGCACATGACCAACTGGGAAGCCGATGACGCCTACTGCACGCGGGTGGATGATGAAGCCAGCGCTGTTGCCGTTGCCGAGCATCTCGGCATCACGTTACACCGGGTCAATTTCGCCCGCGATTACGAAGCGCAGGTTTTCGAGGATTTCCTGGCCGAATACCGTGCCGGCCGCACGCCCAACCCGGACATCTTATGCAACCGATTCATCAAGTTCGGGGTTTTTCTAAGCTGGGCGCGCCGGCTCGGTGCCGAGGCCATAGCTACCGGGCACTATGCGCGTAGCGCGGATATCAACGGACGGCCCGGCCTGCTCACGGCCATCGACACCAACAAGGACCAAACCTATTTTCTGCATGCAGTTTCCGGAACCGCTCTTGAGCGCACACTGTTCCCGTTAGGCGACTTCACCAAACCCGAAGTACGGGAGCTTGCCCGAAAAATAGGACTGCCCAATTACAACCGTGCCGATTCGACTGGAATCTGCTTTATAGGGGAACGGCCATTCCGCGACTTCCTGGCCGAATACATGCCGCCGGAGCCGGGCGCGATAGAAACGCCCGAAGGCGAAGTGATCGGTGAACATCGAGGACTGCATTTCTATACTCTCGGCCAGCGTGGCGGGCTGGGCATTGGAGGAAGAGCCGACGCCGCCGATGCCCCCTGGTATGTCGTGGACAAGGACCCCGAACGACAGGTTTTGATTGCAGCCCAGGATCCCGATCACCCGCGCCTGCTTTCCACATCTCTGGAAGCCGACCGTGTGCACTGGATTGCGGATGAACCTCCGCCCCTCCCCGCAACCGTGCAGGTCCGGGTGCGCTACCGGCAGAAGCCTGTAGCGGCAACGCTGGAAAAGGCGGAAAATGTACTGTGCCTGAGCTTTGAAACACCAGTCAGGGCAGTTACGCCGGGTCAGTATGCGGTGATTTATGCGGGTGATGTCTGTCTGGGAGGCGGCCGGATTATCCGGCACAAAACCCTGGCCGATCAGGTCGACCATGCTGATTAGGATCTGCTTCTAGATTATTCATATCGATCCTGCTTGTCACCATTTCCTGCTCCTGCCGTCAACTCAAGTCAGTCTCACGAACTTGTTCTGCATCGGCTCATCGCTCAACCGGCTGAAGCGTGGCCGGCAAATGGCCAGGAACCCGAGGTCACGGTCACCGAGATTGGTGACACGACGGCGCGCACCCGCCTTGATCAACAAGCCGTCGCCCGCCCTGACTTCGTATTGTTTGTCATCAATTTCCACCATTCCGTGACCGGTCAGGAACAGAAACCGTTCAGTAACGCCATGCAACTCGTAAGAACTTGGCGTAGCGCCCGGCTCGATGCGAATACGCGCTACCGAAAGAGCCGGATCGTCGGGGCTGTTCCACCACTCCGTAACGTAATACCCTTCTTCGGTGTGGTATTCCATCAATGTTCGCTTCTTTTTCGAAGCCATTAATTTCTCCTTGGGTACTGGATGATTCTGAGGTCCTTTTTCTACGGCTGTACTTGCCGGGGCAGGCTTGACAGCAGTCGGTTCTGTTCGCGATGCACTGGCAGGTATGTCGGACACAGTAGGCTTTTCCATGTCTTGCTCCGAAGCGTCCAGCATCGAAAGCCTGTTCGGCGTCTCGGTCTCTACCACGCCACCCTCGAACTGGATGAAATAGACATTCATTCCGCGGCGTTTCTGGTAATGAATCACCATGGAAAGGTTCAGACGATCCACTATGTCCATGAATACTTCGGGTTTAACGGTGTAGACCCGGTGTGACTTGTCGACATCTACTGCATCAACGACAAGCGTCGCCTGGCGTACTTGTTTGATCACCTTGTCGGCAGGCGTTGTTTTGGCTACGTTCGTTTCCTGCGCAGCCGCTGCCTCATCCTTGCCGCGCCGCGGTCCAGCCAGCACATGATCCTTGCCATCGGGTTCCGCCCCGGTTGCAGCAGGATATTCCCCCGCCGTGTCAACCGATATCCGCCGGTCGATCATGTTCGCCACCCGGCGATCAGCCACTCGGCGATCGTGTGGGCCTACCCTCCGCTCGATAAAAGTCTTCGGCTTGGAGGGAATGACTGGCGGTACGTTACCTTTCAAATAAGCTGGCATTTTGATCACCTTTACTAAGACCAAATAACCTCAACGAGGGACAAGCAATAATCGTGCCAAAAGGCACAAATTTTGATATGACGTTTTTTCTCTATATAGATCAATAGATTAAAAATCATCTTTCTTCCAAACCGACAACCCAAAGGGGTAGGCATAGTCCTACATGACAAATTTTGTCCCCATGTGCCAATATTTGGCAGTCCGTCCGAACGTCCCTTGATGAATATCATTAAATGGAGTTTGATCCACGCCGGTTATCACAAATAAGGGATTCTCCACGCTTCCTGTAAGGAATTCACCCTAAATCCATGACTACGGATCAGGACTCGCATTCACGACGACGCGTTATCGGAACACGATCAATATGCCGCCAAGCCAGAACACCGGTAACATCTCCCCTATCAAGCAGGGAACGGAAGGTGAGCAGATCCATGCGCCATAGGCGTCCCCCGCGACGTTTTGATCGGAACATCGTCGTCATAGGCGCCGGCTCCGCCGGGCTGGTCAGCGCTTACATGGCCTCCAGCCTTCGGGCCAGCATCACGCTCGTCGAAGAAGAAGCCATGGGAGGCGATTGCCTGAACACGGGCTGCGTGCCGTCCAAAACCCTTATCCATGCAGCAAAAGTAGCGGCCCAGGCGCAAGCAGGCGCCTCGATCGGGATTGGGTCGGGGAACATCAGCGTGGATTTCCCTGCCATCATGCAAAACATCCGCCAAACCATCAGCCGCGTGGCGCCCCACGATTCAGTCGAACGCTATCGCGACCTGGGCGTGGATGTGCGATTGGGCAAAGCCCGCATCGTCGACCCCTGGACGGTCGACATCGAGGGTGAGCGGTTAACTACACGCTCCATCATCATAGCGACCGGAGCAGAGCCGTTTATACCGCCCATACCGGGATTGTCCGAATCCGGTTACCTCACATCCGACACGCTCTGGTCTCTCGACCGGCAACCCGGCGAACTGCTCATTCTGGGTGGCGGTCCGATCGGTTGCGAGCTATCTCAGGCTTTCAGCCGGCTCGGTACTGCCGTAACCCAGGTAGAAATGGCAGACCGGCTGCTTCTTCGCGAAGACCACGAAGTCAGCGATTTCGTGGCTGAAAGATTGCGCCGGGACGGCGTAGCGCTGAAACTCAGTCACCAGGCCCTCCGGGTCGAAAACTCGGACAAGGGCCGGGTGCTGGTCTGCATGCAAGATGGAAACGAGGTACATTTCGGGTACGACACCCTGTTAGTAGCCGTCGGGCGTAAACCGCGCATCGGGGGATTCGGCCTCGAGGCCCTGGGCATAGACGCTCCGCATACTGTGGAAACGAATGCGTATCTGCAGACCCTGTATCCGCACATATTCGCTTGCGGAGATGTCACGAGTCCGTACCAATTCACCCATGCGGCGGCCCATGAAGCCTGGCATGCGGCAGTCAATGCCCTTTTCGCCCCCCTGCTCCGCCTCAAGGTGGATCATTCCCTGATTCCTGCGGTCACTTTCGTCGACCCGGAAGTGGCAAGAGTCGGACTCAATGAAAACGAGGCACTCGCCCGTGACATCGAATACGAAGTCACCCGCTATGGGCTGTCCGAACTGGACCGGGCCCTGACAGAAGATGCGACCGAGGGGTTCGTCAAGGTCCTGACCGTTCCCGGCAAAGACCGCATCCTGGGAGCCACCATCGTTGGGCAACATGCCGGGGAATTGCTGGCGGAATTTGCGCTTGCTATGCGTTACCGCCTGGGTCTTGGCAAGCTGCTGGGCGTTGTTCATGCCTACCCGACCTGGAGCGAGGCTAACAAATACACGGCAGGAGTCTGGAAACGCAAACATGCCCCGGAGAAAGTATTACGGCTGCTGGAGCGCTATCATGGCTGGAGACGGCGGAGATTCCCGTTTTGACGCCACCACGGCAGGAGGCCCCAGATATGCCTTTTACGGCCGCGCATGAGCCCCCACAGGCCCCGACGCCTTTCCATAGCACCCTGCGGTCCGCAGGTCTCGAGCTGGGGCGCGCCCCTCTGGAAACGCTTCAGGTCAACGTAGGCAAACTCTGCGACCTGGCGTGCCATCATTGCCATGTTGAAGCGGGCCCCAAACGCACCGAAATCATGGAATCGCATACTGTCGACCGGATTCTGGAATTGCTCTCGGAAACACAGGGCGTACATACGCTCGACATCACCGGAGGGGCACCCGAACTCAATCCCCATTTTCGAAGACTGGTCAGCGAAGCACGCAAACTCGACAAAATGGTCATGGACCGCTGCAACCTGACCGTACTGTTCCGCCAGGGCCAGGAAAACACGGCACAATTCCTAGCCGATCAAAAAGTACAAATCGTTGCGTCGCTTCCCTGTTACACACGCCAGAACGTGGAAAAGCAACGGGGCCTGCATGTATTCAATCCCAGCATCGAAGCGCTGCAATTGCTCAACGGGCTCGGCTACGGACAGTCCGGCACGGGATTGGAACTGGATCTCGTATACAACCCGCTGGGCCCCTCGCTGCCGCCGGCCCAGGGCCAGCTGGAAGAAACCTACCGGCAGGAGCTGGGGGATCGCTTCGGCATCGTGTTCAACCACCTTTACACCATCACGAACATGCCCATAAAACGCTTCCTCCACCAACTGGAGCGCAACGGGCAGTACGAAAGCTACATGCAGACCCTGCTTGACGCTTTCAACCCGTGTGCGGCAAAGGGTGTCATGTGCCGCAACCTGCTCTCGGTCGGGTGGGACGGCCAACTGTACGATTGCGATTTCAACCAGGCACTGGAGTTGCCGCTCGGGGGCAAACCTCGAACCTTATGGGATATCGAGTCCCTTGAGCAGGTCAACCAGGAGCCCATAGCATTCGGCGATCACTGCTATGGCTGTACCGCGGGTGCCGGCAGTTCCTGCGGCGGCGCCCTGGCCTGAAACCGACGACCTGCCCATGGATACGCCGGCCCTGCAGGAAAGCCCGCTTTCGGTCATCATCCCCATGGGGCCGGGTGAAAACGAGGCCCAGGGCCTGCTCGACCAGCTCCACGAACTGCCGGACAACAGCGAAGTCATTGTTGTCAATGCGGACAACGGAAAGACACGACGCCCCGCTCACTGGCCAGCGACTCTTACCTGCCGCGGCTACGTTAACAACGGAGGACGTGCGCGCCAGATGAACCTCGGTGCCCGAATCGCCCGGGGAGATTGGCTGTGGTTCGTGCACGCGGATTCGCGCCTGCTGCCGAAAACGCTACCGGCGCTGCATGAGTTCATCAATCAATCCGGCGACGCCCTGGGCTGGTTCCACTTGCGTTTCAGGAATGATGGTCCCGGGCTCTGCCACCTGAATGCCTGGGGTGCGAACCTCCGTTCACACTGGTGGGGACTGCCATTCGGCGACCAGGGACTGGTCCTGAAACATTCACGCTTCGAGCAGCTGGGGGGATTTGATGAATCTCTTGAATGCGGCGAGGACCACCACCTTGTATGGCAAGCCCATGGTCATGGCCTGACCGTGAAACCGGTGGGCGCACCGCTGGCTACAAGCGCGCGTAAATATGCCGAACGAGGCTGGTTCAATATCACCTCGCGCCATGTCCGACTGACGTTTTCCCAGGCGATTGCTGCAAGGCGCAGCCTGCGCAAGCCCGGTTAATGGCTGCCGCTCTCGCCGTCTTCTCCAAGACACCGGGGCTCTCGCCCGTAAAAACGCGGCTGGCACGCGGGATCGGCAAGGCTGCCGCCCTTCATTTTCAACAACTGGCGACGAAGGCCACAGCCGAGGTCGTAACGGCATGTGGTGACGTCATCCAGCCCTATTGGGCGCTTGCCGAAGACCGCTCGCCTGCATGGGCAGGCAGGTGCGCATTTCCCGTAATAAGCCAGGGCGGCGGTCTGCTCGGCGACCGAATGTATCGCATCCATCGGGAGCTTCAGGCCAAACACGGCACGGCTCTGATGATCGGCACCGACATCCCCCAGGTAAGCCCCGGACTGATTACGGGGGCAGTGGACACCCTCGCACGGCCTGGAGTCGACCATGTCCTCGGCCCTGCGAATGATGGCGGCTTCTGGTTGTTCGGCAGCAAACATCCGGTCAGCCATGAAAGCTGGAACCGTGTGCCCTACTCCACCGCCCGCACCGCCGAGGCACTGCGGGCCGAACTGGCGAACAGCGGATACCTTGCTGTCTTGCAAACGTTGACAGACATCGACATCGCCGCGGATCTCGATGATCTGCGCGAAGCCCTGTCCAGCCTGTCGGAGGCGACGGACACCCAACTCGAATTGCTGGACTGGCTGGATACACTCCCCGGCAAGTGAATTGGTCCACCGCCCCGGAGGCGGGCCGTGGCACCCGGCCTCATCGAGCTGATCCGCACCGCCCCATTCCTTGCATACGGTTTCCCAGCCCCCGGGTGACGCAAATCACCATCCGGCCGACGCGGCGCATGTACGCTCCCAGCATCACGATGAGGAAATGCACATGAATGGCAAAGAACGCTTTGATGTCCTGATTATCGGCGGCGGCCCTGGCGGAACACCTGCAGCGCTGGCCTTGGCGCAAGCCGGCAAGCGCGTTCTTCTTGTGGAGGCCGGCCGCGGCCTGGGTGGCACCTGCCTGTTCGAGGGATGCATCCCTTCCAAGATCTACCGTGAGGTTGCAGCGCGCCGGAGAGACTACGCGCGCGCCGCCGAATTCGGTATCAAACCGCCGGCAAGCGGCACTCTCCCCGTCAATTGGAGCGCCGTACGAGCACGTCGACACCACATACTCACCCAGCGTGCACAGGCTGCCCTTGCGAAGGCCAAGGCTCTGGATGGCCTCGAGATCAACTTTGGCCGTGCACGCCTCACTGGGTCGCGTGAGGCGATGGTGGAAGGAGTCGAAGGCGCACGCGCGGTACGTTTCGAGCATGCCATTCTCGCGACTGGCTCCGAACCGAATCATCTTCCCATCGCGGGTGCTGACTTGCCCGGCGTACTCGATTCCACGGGACTGATCGAGATCGGATTTATCCCTGAGTCATTGGCGCTGATCGGCGGCGGCCCCGTCGGAGTGGAAATGGCTCAGATTTTTGCGATGCTCGGTACCCGCGTGACACTCCTGGAAGCCATGCCGCGAATCCTCGGGCCGGTCGACAGTGTCCTCGCCGGACTGCTCGCCGAGCGTCTCGCAGCCGATGGCATCGATATTTGCACGGGCGTGAAAATCGACGCCATCGAGGGCACGGAACGCGAACATACGGTTCGCTTTAGCCGCGCTGGGACCTCGAGGGAAGCCCGGGCCCAGGTGGTGGCCCTGGTTGCGGGGCGCCATCC